>ENA-OPCO01002448-OPCO01002448.1-human-gut-metagenome-genome-assembly--contig:-NODE-2448-length-10467-cov-3.471379_pt1 | contig 10467 bp, 9 predicted proteins | sample MGYA00241562_ERZ501475 | MGnify/ENA primary metagenome ERZ501475 (study PRJEB25962, sample SAMEA2042627) | human gut metagenome | biome: human gut; feature: human-associated habitat; material: faeces... | reverse complement strand
TTCTGATACTCTCTCAGAACCTTTATTGATAACTATAAACTGTACAATAATCAATACTATGAATATGATGGTACCAATTACAAGATTACCACCACCTACGAATTGTCCAAACACAGAAACCACGTGACCTGCATAACCATCTCTTAATATCATCTTAGTTGATGATACGTTAAGAGAAATTCTAAAAATTGTTGTAAATAAGAGCATTGTTGGGAATGATGCCATATCCAATACTTCTTTAGCAAACAATGAGTTAAATAATATAACTAAAGCCACCATTATATTAAATGCAAGCAAAATATCAAGTAACCATGAAGGAATTGAAATAATAAAGAATAATACTGCTGAAAGAATATATATTCCAATGAATAAGTCATTTCTCTTTAGCTTCACTTTATTTCTCCTTCCCATATCTTTTCATATCTTAATATCACAATATTGTAATATTAATAATAACACATATTTATATTATAATCTATTATTTGTTTTCATAACTGCGGCAAGAATTTCTGCAACTGCCTGATATAATTCTGGTGGTATCTCCATACCAACATCTATATTATGATATAGAATTCTCGCTAGTGGTTTATTCTCCACAATAGCAATATTATATTCCTTAGCTTTATCCTTTATCTGAAATGCAAGATAATCAGCACCCTTGGCAATTACTACTGGTGCCCTGCCCTCATTAGGTTCGTATTTAAGGGCGACTGCAAAATGTGTTGGGTTAGTAATAACTACATCCGCCTCTGGAAGCTGCTGCATCATTCTTCTTCTTGATACTTCCTGCATACGCTTTCTGATCTGTCCCTTAACCTGAGGATCACCCTCGGAATTCTTATATTCATCTTTAACTTCCTGCTTAGTCATCATATTATCATTCTTAAACTTGTGTCTCTGATACACAAGGTCAGCAAATCCGACTATCAGAAATATCGCACTTATCTTAATGCCAAGACCTATAATTATATCTCCTACTGTTGAAAGTGCTGTATTAAGACTAATATCATAGAATGTAAGAAGAACATTCATTTTATCTTTTATCGTTGAATATACAACAGCAATTATAATTGTAATCATCACTATTGATTTTAGCAGCTCTAATAACTGTCTTACAGAGAACATTCTCTTAAAGCCACTCAACGGACTAATCTTGCTTAATTTGGGCTGCATAGGCTTTGCTGTTATCATCCACTTCTGCTGTAACACATTACCAAGTATCGCTATTATCACAGCTACAAGAAGTATTGGAATTGCAAGCGTAATAACCTCTGTTGCAAGCTGTCTTAATGTTGCTACTGCCCAGCCGGTGGATAAGCCATCACCGCTGTCATTGCCTATTACTACAATTGCCCCATATATATTCTTAAATACATCTATAAATCCAGTGCCAAGTCTTCCAACATAAATCTTTAGGATAATAAACAATGACATCAAAGAAATGGCTGTTATTATCTCTTTACTTTTAGCTACCTGTCCTTCTTTTCTTACATCATTAAGCTTCTTACTTGTAGCCGGCTCTGTCTTTTCCCCTCCGGGACCATCTTTAGCAAAAAACTGAAGGTTCAGCCTTAATATAAGTTCATTCTCCATATCAGCTCATACCCCTTACCAATGCTGTAAATATGCTTTGAATTTCTTCCAGTATGAAATTAGAAACAGCTGGAAGCATACCTATTGTAAAAAGAATTACAAATATTCCAACAAATATCTTAAGCTGCATACCAACAACGAACATATTCATCTGTGGTGCTATCCTTGCAAGTATGGCAAGAATACAGTTAAGAAGAAGTGTTGTGGCAAACACCGGCAGTGCTATTCTGAAACCTATAACAAAATAATCTGTCATAAACTGTATAACAGTCGAATATATCGCACCGCTGAATTTGACTCCACCTATAGGTATAACATTATATGTCTCAACGATAGCTTCTATAAGAAATCTGTGCATACCTGATATTATAAGCAAAAGCATTAACATATAGTAATAGAAGTTGCCCATAATACCCACCTGCATTCTTGTTGTAGGATCATATAACTGTGCCATAGATATACCTATATCCATATCAATTATCTTACCTGAGAACTGTATAATCTGAACACAAAAAAAACTCGCCGCACCAAGTATTACTCCTACTATTACTTCTTGCAGTGCAATTATACAATAATCAATCATATTATCATATTCTACCGACATATCTGGATGAATAGCATAAACAATCACACTAAGTGCAATTGCAAAACCAACTTTAAACTTTCGTGGAACATTGGCAGTATTAAAAAAAGGTGCGGCATAAACAAATGAAGCTAATCGAATTAATATTAAAACAAATAGCTCAAATTGTCCAAGCGCAACCTCATAATTAATCATTATATCTTAATCCTTTAATTAAATATACTGTGAGAAATTCCACAAATTCCCCATAAATCCTGTAATCTGATTTAACATCCATGCCCCCAAAAGCATTAATGTTAAAAGAATTGCAATAAGCTTCGGCACAAATGTCAAAGTCTGCTCCTGAATAGATGTAAGTGTCTGAAAAAGACTTATAACCAAACCAACAATCATTGAAACAAGAAGTACAGGAACAGCTGTTTTTACTATAATCCATACTGTCTGCCTTGCAATATTAATAACTGTACCAGTATCCATATATCAGTCCCACCTTTATTATTTGAATGTCATCATTAAATTACCAATAATCAAGTTCCATCCATCTGCCATAACAAACAGAAGTATCTTAAACGGTGTAGATATTGTTGTTGGTGGGAGCATCATCATACCCATTGACATAAGCGTTGAAGATACTACCATATCAATAACAATAAATGGAAGATATATAAGGAAACCAATAATAAATGCAATTCTCAATTCACTTATTATAAATGATGGAATTAAAACCCTTAATGTTATATCATCTTCTGATTTGACTGAACCTTCTTCATATCCTGCAATTTTAAGGAATGTATCCAGATCCTTGGTAGAAGTCTGCTTTAACATAAATGTTCTTAGCGGCTTAATACCTTCATCAAATGCCTCCTCTGCCGTCATCTCATTATTAGATAGCGGCGTTATGGCATTATCATATATCTCTGTAAATGTTGGTGCCATAACAAACACCGTCAAAAACAATGATAATCCTATAATTATCTGATTAGGTGGAACAGTCTGTGTACCTATAGCTGCTCTTGTAAAATGCAACACTATAACAATTCTGGTAAACGAAGTAAGCATAATAAGTATTGATGGTGCTAACGATATTACTGTCAATACAATCAACATCTGTAAAACGCTTGCCATATCACTGTCATCACCTGCCGATATGCCTATGCTTATAAGATTGTCATCACCTTCCGCAGCAAGAACCTTAGCTGTAACGCCACACATCACACCAAATACTGCACTGACTGCTGCAAATCCTCTTATGCATGACTTTTTATGCTTTCTCAACCAATGTAACATACAATAAACCCGCCTAACCTTCTGGCTTGTCCTTTTTAAATTTCTCCAAAACAGCCTTAAAACTCTCCTTATTAATTGTACCTGTATCACTAGAAGAATTATATATAAGCTCATCTTCATTCAATTCACAAAGAAAACTCACATTATCTTTAGTAACAGCTATTGCAAAACACTTCCCGCCAACCTTAATAACCTGAATATACTTTGTATTAGATATACGCATAGTCTCTAATATCTGTATATTACTTCCGGAAAGCTTATTCTTCTGGTAATTACCAACAAAACGGGTTGCAAAATATGTAGCTGCCAATACAAATATAAATACAATAAGAAGAGTAAAAAGCTGTGCAAATGCTTCAAGCCTGCTGCTCATAAGTGCAACTGTCATTATCCAACAACTTTCTGAACAGCCTCTAATACTCTATCTGCCTGGAATGGCTTTACGATAAAATCCTTAGCTCCTGACTGAATTGATTCAATTACCATTGCCTGCTGACCCATAGCTGAACACATAATTACAGCTGCGTTAGGATCTGTTTCTTTAATCTTCTTAAGTGCTTCAATTCCGTCCATCTCAGGCATTGTAATATCCATAAGTACGAGGTCTGGCTTTAATTCTGCATATTTCTCAACAGCCTTAGCACCATTCTCAGCCTCTCCTGCGATATTGTAACCATTCTTTGTGAGTATATCCTTAATCATCATTCTCATAAATGCTGCATCATCACAAATTAAAATATTCTTAGCCATATGAATCTCCTATCTTAACTAAAATATAAATTATTCACTAAATAAAAATCCGTAAGTATTATACATCATCAAGTCCAATTTTGATATATCTTTTTATTAAAAAACAATAAATTATTACTTGATAATTTCTGTAATTCTTACACCGAAGTTCTCTTCGATTACAACAACTTCACCTTTGGCAACATATTTGCCATTAACTAATACATCAACTGCTTCTCCTGCAATCTTGTTAAGTTCAACGATTGTTCCCGGTGCGAAATCAAGAATGTCTTTAATTGACTTTGATACTCTTCCAAGTTCAACTGTTACTTCAAGAGGCACATCCATAATCAAATCGATGTTCTCCTGCTGAACAAGTGGATTAACATCAGCCTGAAATGGCTGAAATGATGCCGGTGAAACATTAACATCCTTCACAGGTGCCTGCTGCATTGGCATTCCGTATCCATAAGGCATACCTTGCATTGGCATTCCATATCCGTAAGGCATACCCTGCATTGGCATTCCCTGCTGCATCATACCCTGCTGCATCATACCCTGCTGCATCATACCCTGCTGTGACATATCTGGCATTGGCTGCTGTGGTGCTGTAGCTGCCTGTGGTGCTGTAGCTGCCTGTGGCTGCGGTGCTGCCGTCTGTTCAGCTGGTGTTGGTTCTGTGCTTGCTGAACTGTTATCTGACTGTGCTTCCTGATCAATTGAGAACATTGTTAAAAGTTCCTTAGCAAAATCAATAGGATATAACTGCATAATCTCACTATCAATTAAATCCCCTATCTGCATCTTAAATGCAACAATTACAAAATTGTCATTTAAAAACTGTGGAAGTGTTTCATCCATCTCATTATATGTTTCAACAATATTAGCAATTGGAGGACTTATATCTATCTTCCTGTTAAACATTGATGAAAGAGAGGTAGCTGCTGAACCCATCATCTGGTTCATAGCCTCACCTATTGCACTAAGATGCAGATCTGTAAGTTCTTCTCCATCATCTACATTTCCTGTGCCTCCCATCATAAGGTCAGTAATTATCTTAACATCTCTCTCCTTAAGAATAAGTACATTATTGCCATCTATACCTTCCTTATATCTAATCTGAAGCATTACACAAGGTCTGTCATACTTTCTAGAAAGCTTATCCCAATCTGCTACCTCAACCCTAGGAGTCGTTATATTAACCTTCTGGTTAAGCAGTGAACTAAGTGTTGTCGCTGCTGTACCCATACTTATATTAGATATCTCGCCAACTGCATCTTTCTCAGTATCAGAAAGGGCCTCTGGTTTATCGGTGTTCGGAGTATTATCACTTGCAGACTCATTACTTTCCTGTGGTGTCTCCGATGTTTCATTGTCAGCACTATCATCAGCAGACATTCCATTCAATAATGCATTGATTTCATCCTGTGATAACATACCATCCATCTTTTACTCACTCTCCTCTCTAATTACGTCCGTTATTCTAACTGCGTATTTATCTTCAAAGTAACCAGGTAATGCTTTAAACTTCTTGATGTTGCCAACATAAACATCGAGTTCCTGATCAACTTTTTTATCAATTTTAATAATGTCCCCCACCTGAAGGTTAATGAAATCAGATACATTAATCTTGGATTCACCAAGCAATGTCTTAACAGGTACTTTAGTCCTGCTGATTGTCGATTCAATAACATCTCCATAAAGCTTAGGATCTTTTTCCTGCATATTAGCAAACCAGAACTTCGTATTAAGCTTGTCCATAACTGGCTCTAATAATGTAAATGGAAGACATACATTAACAAGACCTTCAACATCACCTATCTTGAGATTAATAGTTATAATTGCTATTGTTTCAGTTGGTGATATTATCTGTGCAAACTGAGAATTTGTCTCTATTCTTTCCAATCGCGGAGTTACTTTAATAACATTTTCCCAAGGCTCTCTTAAAAGATTAACGCATATTGAGAATATTCTTTCTATTATCGAAAGCTCAATCTCCGAGAATTCTCTTTCTTTATCAAGAGCTGCTCCTGCTCCACCTAACAATCTGTCTACAAATGCAAATCCCAGATTAGAAGCAATCTCCATAACCATATTACCTGATAGCGGAGCCATACTTACTACTCCAAGCAGAACTGGATTTGACAAGGCATTTGAGAATTCTGAATAGATTACTACTTCCGAATTGACTACGTCAACACTGACTGCTTTTCTTAAATAGGCTGGAAGATTGGTTGCCAGAAGTCTTCCAAAATGCTCGAATATAATCTCCAATGTTCTTAAATGTTCCTTTGAGAACTTAGATGGTCTTGCAAAGTCATAGTTCTTCACCTGTTTCTCTTCGCCATTCTTCATCTCATCAACATCAAGTTCACCACTGCTTAACGCCTTTAGAAGATCATCTATCTCGCTTTGCGATAAGACCTCTCCCATGTCTTCCTCACCTCCTTGTATTCATAATTAATCTTTAACATTAAACACATTCCCCTATATTACTGGACTACTACTGATACAATAACAGATGTTATACACTCAGTCTGGAATGTATCTTGAAGTGTTGCTAAAAGATTAGATTCCACTGTTGTCTTGCTTGCTGCTATTGTACTATATGTATATTTCATAGCCTCTGTCTGGACTGCGTTTACAATTACTTTCATACCATTGTTAATAGTTGTGCTCTTAGATGCATAATCCTTAGCCTTAGTGTTAAGTCCAAGAGTTACATTAACAATTGCATAATGTGTCTTACCACCATCTGTGTAAGATATCATAATATCATTAGAACCATTATTGCTTACATCTACATAAGCTACATCTTCTATGCTTGTGCCAGCTGATGTTGACTTACTGCTGTTATCAACACCTGCAACATCCAGGTCAATAATCTCCGAAACCTTAGTCACAAGCTTATTAGTCTTGTTGTTAGTTGATACAAGTGAAAATGTAAGTATAACAGTAAGCACAAGATTCACAAGAACTAGTGCAAGTGTTATAACATTTAACATACTTTTCTTCATAAACTTTCCTCCTGATATGTATCTAATATATGCTGATTATGTCTATAGCAAAATACTTTAATGAAAATCTACTGTATATCACTGTTAAGATTATTATATATCTTTATCTCAACCCTACGGTTCTGGGCACGTCCCTCTGCCGTTGTATTATCAGCTATCGGAACATTCTCTCCACGACCTGAAGATGTCATAGTCTTGGCATCAAAGCCTTTATTATTAACAAGATAATTATATACGCTATGTGCTCTATGCACAGAAAGCATCATATTATCTGGGAACTTGGCAGTATTAATCGGATTACTATCTGTATGTCCCTCTATTGTTATATAATTGTCATTATACTGGTATATTGCTCCAGCCACTGAATCTAACAGACTCACCGCTTCAGGTGTCAGATCAGCTTCACCTGAATTAAACAATATACCACCATTCATATTAAGCATTACATATTTATTAGTAGCTGTTATCTCAACCTGATTATCAACATTAGCAGCTTTAAGAGCCGATTCTATTTCATCTGCCATACTTTCAGACTCTTTAAGTCCTTCTTTATCCATCTGTTCCTTAGCTGTCTTTACCTCTTCGGTAAATTCACCGTCTGTATTAAGACCCATATTATTATAATATGAACTAAGATCATTAAGCTGTGTTGCTCCACTTCCCACAAGAATACCCTCATCAGATAATGCTGAACCTCCTGATGGAAATATACTAAAGCTCGCTGACAGGGAAGCCGCAACCTTTTCAAACTTTTCTGCATCTACTGATGACATCGAAAACAGTAAAACGAAGAAACATAATAACAAATTCATCAAATCACTGAAAGTCGACATCCACGCTGGAGATCCGGCTGGCTGGTCCTGAGGTTTCCTCTTAGCCATTAAGCTTCACCTCCTCCTTCTTCGGTAGACAATGCATTTCTTGATGCTGGTGCAAGGAATGACTTAAGCTTTTCTTCAATTACTCGTGGGTTCTCACCTGCCTGAATAGAAAGCAGACCCTCAATAACTATTTCTTTGAGCTGATATTCTATAGAATTCTGCTCTTTTAATTTATTAGCAATTGGTGTACAGAACCAGTTAGCTATCAACGAACCATAAAGTGTTGTAAGAAGGGCTGTTGCCATCGATGGTCCAATTGCTGATGAATCCTGCAAATCCTTTAACATATTAACAAGACCTATAAGAGTACCAATCATACCCCAGGCAGGACCAAGTGTTGCCCATGTCTCAAAGAACCCAGCCACACTTCTGTGTCGTTCATCCATATTCATAAGTTCTGTTTCAAGTATTCCTCTTACAAGCTCTGGTTCTGTACCATCAACAATAAGCAGAATACCTTTCTTCATAAATTCATCATCAAGATTCTGTGCCACCTCTTCAAGTGCAAGAAGACCTTCCTTTCTTGCTACATTTGACAATTCTATAATCTTGGCTATTGTTGAACCATTGTCATACTTCGGATCTTTAAACGCAAGACCCACACCTTTAAAATTATTAAGGAAATCTTTAAGAGTATTCGACGCAATAAGACCTGCTAAAGAACCTCCAAGTGTAATAATAATTGAAGGAACATCGACGAAATTCTGCAAAGTTGATACACCATTGCCCCACAGAATACCGAATACAACCATTACCGCACCTAAGACAATACCTATAATTGAAGCTAAATCCATCAAAGACACCATCCATTCTTTCATATTGGGGCACACTTATATTATATATATACAACACCCCATAATTAAACTATATATATTAAAACACCAATGACAAATTATTGCAATATAATACTGCCATTTTTCTACATATTTTCTTAATTAATCCGACAAATAATAACGAAATATTTCTTTATATCTTTTGTCTGCATAACTTATAGAATAAAATTCCGAAACACTCTATACTTTCAATAAAATAATGGAACGCGGCAGAATACTCTTCTGTAGCGTTCCATAAATATGAATCGCTTTGTTATGATAACCTTAATTATCTCTTAAGATTAATAAGCTCCTCAAGTAAAGTATCTGATACTGTAATAATCCTTGAGTTAGCCTGATAACCTCTCTGAGTTGTTATCATTGTAGTGAATTCCTGTGCAAGATCCACATTAGACATCTCTAATACTCCCGACTGGATCTTACCCTTTGTAGCTGATATATCTTTTCCTATTCCATCGAACTCACCTGAGTTAAGTGTTGCAGCGTATAAGTTCTCTCCAACCTTCTCAAGACCACCAGGGTTAGCGAATTCTGTTACAGCTATCTGTCCAATAGTCTTAACATCACCATTGCTATAGCTTGCATTAATTCTACCCATTGTATCAATACCGTAAGATGTCATTGTACCAACAGCCTTACCACCACCAATATAATTGCCAGTTGTTGCATCCTTGATACCATATGTCTGTTTGATTGATGACTTATCTGCTATCATCTTAATTCCTGACATATCAACAGTTAATATATGAGTTCCTTCAGCACCAATATTATCAAGCTGTGGATCATTAGCTGTTGGACTCTCAACTGTAAATTCAATATTAGCATTAGCTTCATTAGAAAGACCTGTAACTGAATTAAACACAAGTGTGTTACTTGTTGTAAGTGTAAGGTCTGTCTTTTCGCCATCCTTTGTTATTGAAGATGCTGTTATTGAGTATGTAACATCATTACCTGTCTGTCCTTCCTTATGAAGAACTACTGTTGCCTGATATAAACTACCAAGGCTGTCATAGAAGTTAAGCGTTGTTGTTACATCATCAGACTCTGTTGAATTAATATTACCAGCAAGTGTAAGTCCTGTTGTTCTTTCTGGTAATGTATATTTAACAGCATCACTTTCAAGATAAAGAGGTGATACCTTATCCTTTAATATCTCACCAGTCTCGCTGTCAACCTGCCATCCAAGTACGCTTGCACCAGACTGTGTAACCAATGCACCTGACTCATCCTTTGTAAAGTTACCAGCTCTTGTAAAATATGTATTACCACCGCTGCTTACAATAAAGAATGCGTTACAGCCTGTAATAGCGAGATCAGTTGCATTATCTGTTCTCTCTGTTGCACCTTCTGTTGTCATTGCTGTTGATATAGAACCCACTGAAGAGCCAAGACCAATCTGCATAGCATTAGTACCACCTTTACCTGTATCGGCATTAGGTCCTGTAGCTGTCTGTGTTGTCTGGTAAAACACTTCACTAAATGTCATCGACTGTGATTTGTAAGCTACTGTATTAACATTTGCAATGTTATTACCTATAACATCC
>ENA-OPCO01002436-OPCO01002436.1-human-gut-metagenome-genome-assembly--contig:-NODE-2436-length-10497-cov-2.632446_pt1 | contig 10497 bp, 9 predicted proteins | sample MGYA00241562_ERZ501475 | MGnify/ENA primary metagenome ERZ501475 (study PRJEB25962, sample SAMEA2042627) | human gut metagenome | biome: human gut; feature: human-associated habitat; material: faeces... | reverse complement strand
TTCTTTAGTAAAACCGAAGTACTCCATACCGGTACATGGTGAGTACAAACATCTGATGGCGCAGGCAAAGGTAGTAGAAGACCTTGGCATGGATAAAGATAATATTTTCATCCTTTCTTCCGGAGATGTGTTAGAATTAGATGAAGAGGGCGCAGAAGTGACCGGAAGAGTCCAGACCGGAGATGTCATGGTAGATGGACTGGGTGTTGGAGACGTTGGAAATATCGTTCTGCGTGACCGCCAGCATTTAGCGGAAGATGGAATCATTATCGTCGTGATGACATTAGAAAACGGTTCCGGAAGAGTGCTTGCAGGACCGGACATTGTTTCGAGAGGTTTTGTCTATGTCCGCGGCTCAGAGAGTCTGATGGATGAGGCAAAAGCAGTTTTAGATGAGACCATGGATTACTGCATGGATAAAAATATTACCGACTGGGGAAAGATCAAATCCGAGATCAAGGATTCCTTAGGAGATTTTGTCTGGAAAGAGACAAAACGCCGTCCGATGATCATGCCAATTATTATGGAAGTGTAAGATGAATACAGTAGACGAGAGCCTGAATCATTTAATAGAAGCAGTAAGAAACAGCAAAGAATTTCAGGATTATCAGATCGTGAAAGCAAAGGTCGAAAAATATCCTGAAAAAAAGAGAAGTCTTGACAAGTATCGTACGAGGATGTATAAGATACAGAACAATCATGGTGAGACCGATTTATATCATCATATTGATGAGATCGAGAGGGAATCGGAACGATTCCGACAGGATGCGCTGATCGATGAATTTTTAACGGCAGAGCTCGCGCTTTGCCGCATGGTGCAGCGGATCAACTGGACACTGATAGAAGAACTGCACTTTGATATGGAAATCGATATGGAATTAGTCAAAGAGGAGTAGTATCAGATGATCGTAGATGAGAGACTCGTAACTTATATCAATTCTTTAGATACGGGAAACACACCAATTTTAGACGAGATAGAGAGGGAGGCACTTGCCTCCTTTGTTCCGATTATCCGAAAGGAGATGCAGAGCTTTTTAAAGGTTCTGTTGTCCATAAAGCGTCCTAAGCGGATTTTAGAGGTTGGAACAGCGGTTGGATTTTCAGCGATCCTGATGGCAGAGTATGATCCTGTCGAATGTGAGATCATAACGATTGAAAATTATGAGAAGCGGATTCCGATTGCAAGGGAGAATTTTATCCGTGCAGAAAAAGAAGAGCAGATTACCCTGTTAGAAGGGGATGCAAAAGACGTATTAGAAACGCTCACAGAACCGTTTGATCTTATTTTTATGGATGCGGCAAAGGGACAGTATCTGAATTTCCTGCCACGGGTATTAGAACTGTTGCAACCGGAGGGAATTTTGATCTCCGATAATGTGCTGCAGGATGGCGACATTATCGAATCACGGTTTGCAGTGACAAGAAGAAACCGCACGATACATAAGAGAATGAGGGAGTATCTCTATACATTAACGCATAGTGAAGAACTGACTACGGCAGTCCTGCCGGTCGGTGATGGAATTACCATCCGTACACAGAAGGGACGAAAAGCATGAGACATCCGGAATTATTAGTGCCGGCAAGCAGCTTAGAAGTATTGAAGATTGCTGTGATATTTGGAGCAGATGCTGTTTATATCGGTGGAGAGGCATTTGGACTTCGGGCAAAGGCAAAAAACTTTTCTAAGGAAGATATGGCTGAGGGAATCCGTTTTGCTCACGAACACGGGAAAAAAGTGTATGTGACAGCGAATATTACTGCACATGACAGAGATTTAGAGGGTGTGCAGAAGTATTTTGAAGAATTAAAAGAAATCGGTCCGGATGCTCTGATTATTTCCGATCCCGGTGTATTCCAGATTGCAACGGAAATTTGTCCTGAAATTGATATCCATATCAGCACGCAGGCAAATAATGTGAATTACCGTACATTCCGGTTTTGGCATAAATTGGGTGCAACTCGTGTTGTGACGGCGCGTGAACTCTCCATCAGAGAGATTGCGGATATTGATGCACATATACCGGAAGACCTTGAAATCGAGACATTTGTCCATGGTGCGATGTGTATTTCGTATTCCGGGCGGTGCCTTTTGAGCAATTATTTTACCGGCCGTGATGCGAATCTTGGTGCATGTACCCATCCGTGCCGCTGGAAATATTATATTATGGAAGAAAATCGTCCGGGAGAATATTTGCCGGTTGAGGAAAACGAGAGGGGAACATATATTTTCAATTCCAAGGATTTGTGTATGATTGAGCACATTCCGGAGTTAGTGGAAGCAGGCGTTGACAGTTTTAAAATTGAAGGGCGTATGAAAACAGCTCTTTATGTTGCTGTCGTTGCCAGAACGTACCGTCAGGCAGTCGACGATTATTTTGAAGACCCGGAAAAATATAAGAAAAATATTCCGTATTATCAGGCGGAAATTGCAAAATGTACCTACCGTCAGTTTACGACCGGCTTCTTCTTTGGAAAACCAACGCATGAAACACAGATTTACGATAACAATACCTATCAGAAGGGTGCTGTTTATCTTGGACAGGTGAAAGAAGTGACAGAAGACGGGTATGTGGTATTTTACCAGAAAAATAAATTCAGGGTTGGCGATACGATTGAAATCATGAAGAAAAACGGCGAAAATCAGACGGTTTTGGTACTGCAAATGTTGAATGAGGACGGTGAAGAGACAGATTCCTGTCCGCATCCGGGAGAGAAAATTTGCATGAAAGTGGACGGTGTGGTCTGCGCCGGCGAGATTATGAGAGGGATTGAACGATGAGTGTAAAGACGGAAGTATTGAAACTGTTAGAGGCAAGCAGAGAAAGAGATTTGTCCGGACAGGAGATGGCAGAATCACTTGGCGTAACGAGATCGGCTATCTGGAAGGCAGTGAATACTCTGAAAAAAGAAGGTTATCAGATTCAGGCAGTAAATAACCGTGGTTACCGCCTGAAAGAAGAAAGCGATGTGTTGTCGGAGGAAGGAATCCGGCTGTGTCTGCATAAGCCGTATGACAGCCAGAAAATCAAGGTGTTTAAGTGCATTGATTCCACGAATATGGAGGCAAAGAGGTGTGCGCTGAATGGTGAAGGCGAAGGACTTGTGATACTTGCCGAGGAGCAGACAAATGGACGCGGCAGACGCGGACGAAGTTTTTATTCGCCCGATGGAAGTGGGATTTACATGAGTGTTTTATTCCGTCCAAAGCCGGAAATTTCGCAGGATGTTGTCTTGATTACAACAGCGGCTTCCGTTGCGGTATGCCGTGCGATTCGGGATGTCCTTTCACAGGAACCGCAGATTAAGTGGGTCAATGACGTTTATCTGAATGGGAAAAAGATATGTGGTATTTTGACCGAGGCGGTGTCTGATTTTGAGTCGGGACGGATTGATACAGTTGTCGTGGGAATTGGAATTAATTACCATGCGCCAAAGGAAGGTTATCCGGATGAAATCAAAGAGATTGCCGGTACGGTATGCGCAGAGGATGAAAAGATTCCGCGCAATGAATTGGTAGCAGCAATTATTGAGAATTTATGTAAGTTATATCAGGATTTACCGGATAAAAGTTTTATGGAAGATTACCGCAAGTGGTCGAATGTTCTCGGGAAAAAGATTCGCTTTACAAGCGGAACGGACTGGGAATACGGAACTGCCGTTGCGATTGATGAAGACGGTGGATTGATTGTGGAAAAGGAAGACCATACACAGGAAATTCTGCGTACGGGAGAAATCACCGTGCGGGTTTGTTAAAGGAGAAAAACATGGCTAAGACCTATGAGACAGAACAGGTGCAGGAAAAGTTTTTATTAGCTGCCGTTGATTTAGAGGATGGAACAGATGTTTCCTATTCTTTGGATGAACTTGCGGAACTTACGGAGACGGCAGGCGGCATTGTAGTCGGAAGACTGATTCAAAAAAGAGAGTCCGTGCATCCGGGAACATATGTCGGCAAGGGAAAAATTGAAGAACTGCGTGAACTGATTATGCAGACCGATGCGGATGGTATTGTCTGTGACGATGAGCTTACGCCGGCGCAGCTTACCAATTTGCAGGAAGAACTGCAGGTTAAGGTATTAGACCGTACCGTAATGATTTTAGATATTTTTGCCGCTCATGCAAGGACGAGCGAGGGAAAACTGCAGGTTGAATTAGCACAGCTTCGTTACCGTTCATCCAGACTGACCGGGCTTGGCAAAAGTTTGTCGAGGCTTGGCGGTGGAATCGGAACGAGAGGTCCCGGTGAGAAAAAACTGGAGATGGACAGGCGTCTGATTAAGGAGCGCATATCCATGTTGAACCGCCAGTTAAAAGAGGTTGTGAAAAATCGTGAGGTGCAGCGTCATAAAAGAACGCAGAATCCGACGAAAACAGTTGCCATCGTTGGCTACACAAATGCCGGAAAATCGACGCTTTTGAATACGCTGACAAAAGCCGCTGTATTAGAAGAGGATAAGTTATTTGCAACACTTGACCCGACAACGCGTGTTTTGGAAAAAGAGGACGGGCAGAAAATTTTATTTACCGATACGGTTGGATTCATCAGCAAGCTACCACACTCTCTGATTCGTGCCTTCCGTTCCACACTTGAGGAAGCAAAGTATGCGGACATGATTCTTCATGTTGTCGATGTCTCGAATCCAAAATATGATTTGCAGATGGAGGTTGTTTATGACACTTTGCGAGAGTTAAATATTGGCGACAAGAAAGTTATAACAGCATTTAATAAGATAGACTGCCTGGAATATAAGCCGGATGGCTTAAAAGATAAAAATAGCGAAGCATCTCTTACGATTTCTGCAAAGCAGAAAATCGGACTGGATAAATTGGTGGAAAAGATCGAAGAGGTACTGGATGAGGGAATGGTGAAGATTGAAAAAGTATTTGCTTACGACGAAGCAGGAAAAATCCAGGCAATTCGTGAGTTTGGAAGACTGGAACAAGAAGAATACCGTGAGGACGGTATTTTCGTAAAAGCGGTGATTCCGCCACATCTGCTTTAATATGGATAAACATTTAACCTTTTGACACTGCCATCATACAATGGAATAAGGGGAATTATTTTGGTGGTGTGTTGATGAAAAAGACAGTTTATGTTGTTTGTGTCTGTGTTCTTTTTGTGCTGTTGTTTTATGAAGTAAAGAGAAATTATGAAACGGAAAATGATGGCACAATTATTGTTCCAACGGGCAGTTTTGTATCTAAAGTCCAAAAGGAAAATCAAAAAACTGCCTATCTGACATTCGATGATGGTCCCAGTGGAAATACGAAAAAAATCATTAAAATATTAGAGGAAAAAGGAGCTGTCGCAACATTTTTCCTGATTGGAAAGGAAATTACGGGGGAGCGGGTTGATACTGTAAAGGAATTAAAGAAAAAAGGAAATGCGATTGGTGTGCACACATACTGCCATGAGCATAATCAGATGTATGCCAGTGCCAATTGTTTTTACAAAGATTTTCGGGCGGCATCCGATTGCATTGAAAAAATAATAGGAGAAAAGCCGACACTCCACCGCTTTCCGTGGGGGAGCAATAACGGTTATGTGAAATCTTATGTGGACGAACTCCATAATCACCTAAGGAAAGAGGGGGTAAGAAGTTTTGACTGGAATGTATCGGGCGAAGATTCGATTTCACCTCATGTTTCACAGGCAGTAATATTTCAAAATGTAAAAAAAGATGTCACGCGCTTTGAAAAGCCGATTATCCTGCTGCATGATGCCTCCGCCATGGATAATACAGCAAAAGTTCTTCCACAGATTATTGATTATATCAAAGAACAGGGGTATCGTTTTGATACGCTTGACCACAGAGAGGAATATTTGTTTCCGGCGAGCTGGCGGTGATTTGTAAAAATGTCGGTTATTTGGTATACTAAGGGAAAATCATCGGAAAGAGAGAGGAATTTCATTATGGATAAAATATGTTCTTTTTTGAATCAGAGTGTGAGTCCGTATCATGCGGTGAAACAGGTAAAAGAGGCTTTGAAAGAGGCTGGTTTTCAGTCCTTGGAAGAAGAAAATCTCTGGCAGTTAGAGCCCGGCAAAAATTATTATGTAACAAGAAATGAATCGAGTTTACTTGCCTTTTCCATGCCAAAAGAAAAACCGCTTTATTATCACCTTTGTGCCAGTCATAGTGATTTTCCTACGTTTCGGATTAAGAAAGTTAAGAAAAAAGATGCCTTTTATGCAAAAGCAGAAATCGAAGGTTATGGCGGCATGATTCACACAAGTTGGTTTGACAGACCGCTTGGACTTGCCGGACGTGTGATAAAAAAGACAAAAGAAGGGATTTTTAGTGTTCTCATTGCACCGGACAAAAATGTGTTTGTGATTCCAAATCTGTCCATTCATTTTAACCGGGAAATCAATCAGGGATATAAGCATAATGTTCACGTTGATTTACAGCCGTTATATGGTGGCAGCGAGGCAGAACTGATGACACTTTTGCGGGAGGAAGCAGGCTGCAAAGGGGATGAAGAAATTGTAGATATGGATTTGATTCTTACCGTGCGTCAGCCGGCAGTCGCAGCCGGTGTCAAAGATGAGTTCCTTTTAACGCCGCGTTTTGATGATTTAGGCTGTGTGTACACGACGTTACAGGGCTTTTTGCGTGCACAGGACAAGCTTCCCAAAGAAGCACTTTCCGTCTTTTGCCTCTTTGATAATGAAGAGGTGGGAAGCGGCAGCAGGCAGGGGGCACTTAGTAATTTTCTACCGGATGTATTGGAGAGGATTTGTTTGTCTTACGGCATGACAAAGGAGGAACAGATTTGTGCGAGAAGCCGGAGTTTCCTGCTTAGTGCGGATAATGCGCACGCTGTTCATCCAAACCATCCGGAAAAGAGCGATGATGAGTTCCCGGTTATTTTAAACGGCGGTGTTGTCATCAAATATAATGCGAGTCAGCGCTATACGACAACCGGAATGACCGGTGGCGTGTTTGGCTCACTTTGTGAAAAAAATGATATCAAAACGCAGTTGTTTGTGAATCGCGCCGATATGCCGGGCGGCAGTACACTTGGTAATCTTTTGAGCCATTCCTTTAGCGTGCCAATGGTGGATATTGGACTGCCACAGCTTGCGATGCACAGTGCGGTAGAAACTGCCGGATGTGAGGACGTAGAAACGATGATAGAAGCAATTCAGGCATTTTATGAGAGTGAGATTTGCCAGACAAAGGATGGCATGTGGCGTATTTAATGAATGAAGAGGATGGAAGAAAGGCGGATTTAGTATGGTAATCAATGGGCAGAATTTGTGCATTGGCTGTATGCGGCCATTAAAAGATGATTTAATATGCTCGTCATGCCATTTTGAACAGGGAAAATACCGCCCGATTCCACGTTGTCTGCTGCCGGGAACGGAGGTGGCGGAGCGGTATGTGCTGGGGCGTGTCCTCGGAGAAGGAAATTTTGGAATTACCTATATCGGATGGGATAAAGTCCTTTCCAAACGGGTGGCGGTAAAAGAATATTATCCGACGGATTATGTCAGCCGTGATGTGCTCCGTGGAACTGACCGAAAGGTTTATGTTTATGAGAGCAGGGTAAAAAAAGAATACAAAGATAATTTGGACAAGTTTCTCAATGAAGCCAGATGTCTAACCAGATTTAACCATATGGCAGGAATTGTTGCTGTGCAGGATTTCTTTTACGAAAATGAAACGGCTTATATTGTCATGGATTATGTGGGGGAAAGAAATGTCAAGCAGGAAATCAGAGAAAATGGTGCCATGGATGCCAAAGAAGTGCTTATGCTTATGCGTCCGATTTTAGAGGCACTTTCCAAGATACATAGAACCGGCATGGTACACCGTGACATCAGCCCGGATAATATCCTTTTTGCAGAGGACGATTCACTTGTTTTAATTGATTTTGGTTCTGCAAGAATCCGCAATATGGAAATGACAAAAAGCATGACAATTGTATTTAAGCGTGGATTTTCCCCGGAAGAGCAGTACCGGGCAAAGGGAAAGCAGGGGGCATGGTCGGATGTTTATGCAGTTTGTGCGACCATGTATTTTATGATGACCGGACAGGCTCCGGAGGATGTCATTGAGCGAATGATCGGAGCGAAGGTCATTCCGCTTTCCGATTTTCCCGAAATCAACATAAGCGAGCGTGCGAAAAATGCAATTATGAAGGGCATTTCCATTCGGGCAGAAGACCGCTATGCCAGTATGGATTCTTTGATTTGTGATTTGTATGAGGAAACGATACAAAGAGAAACTTTTTTTTCGAGACAGCGGAGACGGTGGATGGCAGGCATAGGTGTGATAGGTATTGTTTTTGTCTTATGTGTGTCTTTTTTACATAAAACAACACCCGATTACCAGCCATCTAACAGTCAAATACAAGTTGTTCAGACACAGAAAGTTTCGACCGAAGCACCCATTGTTTACCGCATGGTAAATGTGACGGGAATGAAAAGGAAAGTGGCGGAACAAAAGATTAATGCCATAGGGGATGCTTCACTTATCATAAAATGGCAGAAAAAGTATAATAAAAAAGCGAAAAAAGGGATTCTTATTTCCCAAAGTATAAAAAAGGGAGAAAGTTGGACGAAAGGGAAAAAACAGACACTTACGCTTACAGTAAGTCGTGGGGAAAAGAAAATCCGTGTTCCTAATTTAGTTGGTTTGTCTTATGCAGATGCAAAGAAGAAATTGGAGAAGAAGAAACTTAACTGCCGTATTGTGCAAAGAGAAAGTGATACAATAAGCGGAATTGTATTAGAACAAAGTAAAAAAACAGGCGCAAAAGTAAACGAGGACACAACGATTACACTTACAGTCAGTAAAAAGCAGGTAACAACACCGAAACCCGCTGCTACAAATACACCACAGCCGTCAAAGAAGCCAAAGAAGACGAAGGCACCGGACTTTGCCGGAGCGATATCCTAGAGAAATTTGATTTAAGAGGAGGAGATGCAGATGAGAAAGAGAAGAAAAATTAAATGGGTCGTGTCCCTAGTTGTTTCATTTGTGCTTATGATGCTTGCACCGGCCATTTCAAATCATCCGGCACACGCCAAACAAAGCAGTGCAGAAGAAAATCAGACCGACAAACCGTGGGTTACATCGCTTCCGTTTGTGACGATTTCTGAATATAATGAGAGTGCAGGAACAAAAGGAAAGGATTATTACAGAACAGAGGTTACGTTTGATGAAGAAGAACATAGTGTCGAATTTGTTACAGCCGGATATGGTGGGGATGGGCAGCCTCATGTAGAAAATAACGGAATCATGTTCAATTTAGATCCTATAAATGGAGAAGGTGTTGATCTATCAAAATATGAATATGTAGAAGTAGATATGGAAGGCACCGGTGGGGAAGCATTTGTGAAATTAATGAAAAATTCGGATTCGTATTGGTCTCAGATTGATGGCGGAATTTTCATTGAGCCGGTGCAGGGAGAACGGCAGAAAATGTATTTTAATCTCGATTATTTGACAGAGAGCATACGAGGAGACCGTTCAAATGTTCAAGCAATTGCAGTTTCTTGTAAAGCGCTTGAACAGCGGGTGAAAATATATGGAATTGAGTTTGGCGGTAACAAAGAGGCATCGACTACCGCCACTCCAAAAGCAACCATGAATCCGGCGTATCAGTCTTCTTGTAAAATTCCGCTAGAATCGGATACGATATCAGCTTCCGGATATAATGGATATAACAGCAGCGGAATTTATTCAAAGAACTCATCCGGCATTACTTTTCCCAGAAACTGTGGGATGAATTATGTAAATTTAGAAAATTTTTTCCTTGCTAATGGAATTAATTTTTCAAAGTATAAGTATGCCTACATTTCGTACCAGATGCTAGAGGAAGATGGGAGTATTGCGTCTTCGTGCAATTATGAAGCGGGGAAACTTACGCTTGCACAAAAGGGCAGTGTGAATGGGTATAGTGATGGAGTAGCAACGGTCTCGATTAAAGGCGGAACGACATCCGGTGTCGCAGAATTTGATTTTACAGAGAGGGACAAGACAGAATTAGCAAAAGCAGTGGGGGTCAACTTTGGAATCTGGGGAACAGGAGCAGATTTTCTTGCAAGATATATGAGAATTTCACAGATTTATCTGACGCAGACAAAAGGTGAAATATCTCCTCCTTTGTCTAGCGAAACAAAATCAACAACGACACCCAAAAAAACGGCGGTATCGGCGAAAAAGAAGACGACCTATCTGATGAAGCCGACTTTCAAAATAAAAAAGAAAAAGCAGGGCAAAATCCGCTATTTGCAGATAACACTGAAAAAGTACAAAGGTACCTATATTGATATCTACGCACGGAAGAAAAAGAAGTTTAAGCGGGTGTCAAAAGCAAAACTCAGAATAAAAAAATACAAGGGTGTTTTTAAAATTAGAACTTACGTCAAACATATGAAAATTGACATACGGGTAAGAACATGGCAAAAGAAGGGGAAGAAAAAGATTTACAGTAAGTGGTCAAAAATAAAGAAGGTTCGTGTGTGAGCGTTTTTTTGCGGAA
>ENA-OPCO01002430-OPCO01002430.1-human-gut-metagenome-genome-assembly--contig:-NODE-2430-length-10515-cov-8.420459_pt1 | contig 10515 bp, 8 predicted proteins | sample MGYA00241562_ERZ501475 | MGnify/ENA primary metagenome ERZ501475 (study PRJEB25962, sample SAMEA2042627) | human gut metagenome | biome: human gut; feature: human-associated habitat; material: faeces... | reverse complement strand
TTGACAACCTGCAACGCTTCCTATTGGAAATGGGACATGGCTTCTGCTTTGAAGCCCGGCAAAAACGCATCTTGATTGATGAAGATTATTTCTTTGCCGACCTTGTGTTCTATCATCGTATTTTGAAATGTCATGTTATTGTAGAATTGAAGATAGACAAGTTCCACCATGAGTATGCTTCGCAACTAAATATGTATCTGAACTATTTCAAAGCGGAAGTGATGCAGCCGGATGATAATCCACCTATCGGTATTCTGCTTTGCACTGAAAAGGGAGATACATTAGTAAAGTATGCCACTGCCGGATTAGACCCAAATATCTTTGTACAGAAGTATAGGATAGAACTTCCAACAGAAGAAGAAATTAAGGAGTTCATAGCTTCCTCAAATTATTAAAACAAGACACTCTATCATAAAAGCAACACTGGCGAAAAAAAAATAGAACTCTGTTTCTTTTCGCCAGCATACATACTTTGTTGTCAATAGAAATAGGTTTAGTCCGTTTTGGATATATAGACAAAAGAATAAACTAAACTCATTCAACTAATCTTTTAATGTCCCTGTATCCTATATTCATTGGGCGTTTTTCCTTCCATTTTTTTGAACCAATTATTAAAGTGTTGCGGAGAAGAGAAGCCTAACTCTTCTGAAATCTGATTAATAGATTTGGACTGGTCATCTAATCGCAACTTTACTATTTCCAATGTTTTGCGATGAATATGTTTCAAAGCTGAGACTCCGGTCTCTTTTCGGACAAGGTCGCCCAAATAATTAGCGGAAAGGCATAGCTTATCGGCACAGTATTGCACGGTAGGCAATCCCTTCTGCACAGGCAAGGAAGAAAGGAAATAATCATCAAGCAATTTTTCCATCCGAGCCAAGACATTATGATTCTCTATTGTCCGTGTCTTGAATTGCCTGTCGTAAAAGCGAACGCAAAAATCAAGAACCAACTTAATGTAGTCAGTAATCAAATATTTGCTTTGCTCATCATAATGCTGCAATTCGTTTTGTATGTGTATCAGGCAATCTACAAGAATCAGCCTTTCCTGTTCCGTCAGGTGCAATGCTTCGTGAATGTCGTAAGAGAAATAAGAATAACGCCTCATGTTCTGTGCCAATTCAGTTCCTTGCAGCAAATCAGGGTGGAACAGTAACGCATACCCTTTTACTTGATGATATTCACCATCTTCTTCTGAACCGACCACCTGACCGGGAGCTATGAAAACGAGTGTACCTTCTTCATAGTCGTACACGCTATGCCCATACCTTAAAGCCGTATGCTTGCTTTCTTTTAAATAAATGGCATAATACTCTGCTCTCCGATGCAAATTGATATAACGGATAGGTGGAAGTGCTGCGAAATCCACGACATTAACTAATGGATGTAATGTTTCCGCCCCAATCATATCACAATATTGCCGTATATTTTTTATTTCTGTTATTTTCATCATCGTTTATTGCAAAATTCTAAAGCAAAGGTATTTATTTCCAGTCAATACAGGTATTGAAATACAGAATTTCCACCTTGTACCGATAAAATTTATAATTCTATCCGTAGTATTTGCACCGACCACAAGCCTGATACATCCTAATTTTGCACCCGAAAAAAGAATAAGAAGATGGAGATAAAAAAGAAATTTATATTGACCATTGTATTGTTAAGCTATTTGGCAACTGCCATCAATGGGGCGATAGTCATTACAGGATTGGAGAACATGGCTAAAGATTTGGATTTAAACCAATCTGTATTGTCATGGGTGCAGAATTCATATGTATTGGCTTGGGGATGTTTCATGTTATTGGGCGGGCGATTGAGTGATGTTTTCGGCAGGCGAGGTATCTTGAACCTGTCTCTTTTACTTTTTGGAATTGGTTCATTATTTGCAGGAATCGCTACATCTGCAACAATATTGATTTTCTCCCGATTTATTCAAGGCGTGGGGGCTTCTATTCTCGCACCTACTTCACTGGCTTTGATTATGGACTACTTCACTGGCGAAGAACGTATAAAAGCAATAGCGTGGTACAGTTCTATTTCTGGTTTGGGCATGTGCATAGGTTTGGTTATAGGCGGAACTTTAGCCAGTTTCTTTTCTTGGAGATATGGATTTTTTATTTATCTTCCACTTATTGTGTTCATGCTTATTGTTTCAATGAAAGTGCTTAACAAAAATAAGCAAAAACATTCCAAGGGGTATTTTGACATTTGTGGAACGATTGCTTCCGTCATAGGCATTTTCAGCTTTGTCTATGCCGTTAATGGGGCGAGCAATATATGGCTATGGCTGATAGTTTCCTGCATTTCCCTTTTTCTGTTCATGCGGATTGAATCAAAAGCCACAGCCCCCATTATGCCTTTGCGCCTGTTCAACAAGTCCCGCACTCGTGCCAACATAGCCCGCATATTATTTGCCGGAGCTATGATGGGATTTTATTTCTTCGTGTCTGAATATCTACAAGAGGTTTTTATGTTCTCGCCCTTATGGGCGGGCGTCGCATTTTTCCCATTGACCCTATTTACGTTTTGGGGAGCCATAGAAGTTCCACGGGCAGTAAGACGCTGGGGAGATAAAAAAACTCTGTTTTGGGGATTCGTACTGATGCTAACTGGATTTACAGGTATGCTTCATTTAAATGCGACAAGCAGTTACTGGCTGGGAATAGGAATACCGATGGCGTTGATCGGGTTTGGGCAGGGATTGGTGATGAGCCCTCTTACAAATCTTGGAATACAAGAAGTACGACCTGAAGATTCAGGAGCGGCATCCGGGGTGGTCAATGCGGCACATCAGATAGGATGCTCTGTCGGGCTTTCTGTAATGGTGGCTTGTACAACCCATACAGCAGATATGGTTGCTATTTGCCACACAGCCATGCTAATCGGCTTCATCTTCACATTATTATCGTTTATCACCATTTTTTTCAAGTAATTACAAATCAAATAATTAATAATTATGGAGTTTACAAAATTAAACAACGGGATTGAAATGCCTTTATTGGGATTCGGTGTCTATCAGATTGCCCCCGAAGATTGCGAAAGATGTGTTACGGATGCCCTAAAAGTCGGTTATCGGCTGATTGATACTGCTGCGGCATATATGAATGAAAAAGCTGTTGGAGAAGCTATCAGGAATAGTGATATTCCACGCAAAGAACTGTTTATAACTACCAAACTTTGGATTCAAGACGCCGGCTATGAGAGTGCGAAACGTGCATTCCACCGTTCGCTCGAACGATTGGGGTTAGATTATCTCGACCTTTACCTTATCCATAAGCCACTGGGTGATTATTATGGTGCATGGAGAGCTTTAGAGGAACTTTATGAAGATGGTAAAATACGTGCCATCGGAGTATGCAACTTCTTCCCCGACCGCCTTGTGGATTTGATTCAGCATAACAGAATAGTTCCTGCCGTCAACCAAATAGAAACACATATATTTTGGCAGCACAACGAATATCAGAAACTAATGCTGAGCAAAGGTGTACAGCTTCAATCTTGGGGAGCATTTGTAGAAGGGAAAAACGGCTTCTTCCAAAACGATACTCTAAAAAACATAGGAGAGAAATATGGAAAATCAATACCTCAAGTTACCTTACGCTGGCTTATCCAAAGGGGGATTGTCTGTATTCCCAAATCCTTGCACAAGGAACGTATGCAACAGAATTTCGACATTTTCGATTTCCGGCTTTCCGATGATGACATGAACCTAATCAAGTCACTGGATAAAGGTCAAACGGCTTTCTATTCTCACTACGACCCTGAAGCAATTGAGCGTTTGAACAATATTGTATATGACATTTAGCCTCGATAAAACAAATCAAACTTTCAATCCAAATTCAAAAAGACAATGAGACTTATTAATACAATTATTTTGCTACTCCTGTTTTTCTCTTGTGGGATATATGCACAAAAGAATGTAAAAAAAGCACTGACAATACAAGAACAGGGCAGTTTTGCCATAGGCGGTACAATTACAACCGATGAAAATGGCAATCAATTTCATGGCGACCACGGGTATGTATTTTATCAGAAGCCCATACACCCCCATAAATATCCATTGGTATTTCTTCATGGAATTTACCAATCTTCAAAGACATGGGAAAGTACACCCGATGGACGGGAAGGATTTCAAAACATCTTCATCAGACATAATTTCTCGACTTATAACCTGACACACCCGCGTCGTGGAAATGCCGGACGCGGACAAACGGGAATCAACATACAACCTATATATGATGAACAGACATGGTACACAAAATGGCGTATTGGCATATATCCTGACTATTTTAAGAATGTACAATTTCCACATGACCAAGAAAGCCTGAATCAATTTATGCGGCAAATAACACCGGATACGGGTCCAATAGACTTTGACGTAAATACGGACGCCATAGCCGCATTATTTGACAAGTTAGAGGGTGCCATTATGATGGCACATTCGCAAGGTGTAATGCACACATGGAAAACAATGCCTAAAACAAAGAATATCAAAGCTGTAATAGCATTGGAAGGTGGCGGATTCTTCTCTTTCCCAACCAATGAACCGCATCCTATAACCGAAGCGTCAGAAGGGATTGAGTATATTATGGTATCTCCTGATACTTTTAAAGTTTTTACTCAAACTCCCATACTTCTGATTTATGGTGATAATATTCCTACAGAGCATTCGAATATACCCGAGTTGGATATTTGGAGAATACGTTTGGACTTAGCTTATCAATGGGCAAATACTGTAAATAAGCATGGGGGTAATGTTACTATCATTCACCTACCGAAAATAGGCATTTATGGAAACACCCATTTCCCGATGTCTGATTTAAACAACATAGATATAGCTAATGTCATATTAGAATGGTTGCATGAACAAAAATTAGATTGAAACAATAAATTTGAAATTATTTTAAGCATACAAAATAATGTTTCTGTACAAAGTTATATGATAAAACAATTATTACAACAGAGATTTTTCCGGTTATTATCGGAATACTCACAGCGTAAAGTTTCTGCATCTGAACTGACAGAAGCTATCGAAGAATTAGCTACCCATGTAGCCAATTTTAGTATCAACAAACAGGATTATAGCGTATTATTACGTTATTTCTCCTTTGGTTTGCACCGCCTTAAATCATATCGTACACGGTTTGAGCAAGAAAAAAATACCCTATTTGTATTTAATCGATGAAGCGATAGGACTTTTAAACACCGAAATACGCCTTATCGAATGGCGCATCAAGTATCCGGAACAACTCAAACAACGGCTTGAAAGACAAAACATTTCCCCTCTCTATCTCGCTGATAAAACAACCCTTATCAACATTATGGAAATGGCAAGCGGTCTGTTCCTCTCCAAGAGCATCGACTATGCTACTCCAGTTCGAGAAAGGACACTGTACATCGAGTAGGAGGAAAACGAAGCAGTTTTCTTCCTACTTTCGTTTTCCGACCTCTCACACCACCGTACGTGCGGTTCCGCATACGGCGGTTCCTATTTTGGATACCATTCGAGATACGCCTCCATTAAAGTAGCATACCCTGCGGAGCGTAATTTATAGTTATCTATCGCCCTTTTTAGAATAGGACTGTCAGCTATTCGCCAATAGCCCCTACGAGTGTTACCCCATTCGTATGCTTGGTATTTATTGATACCGCATCTAATGAGGTTTGCTACTTTTGTCTTGACTTTCTTCCAAGCTTTCCATATACACATGCGTATTCTACGTCTTAACCATTCGTCTGTTTCAAGCAGAAGACGCTTCATATTGGCAAGGTGATAATAGCCGACCCAACCTCTTATATATTCTTTCAATTTTTGCTTTCTCTTGGCATATCCCCACCCATTACTGCGACTTGTCAGTTCTTTTAGCTTTGACTTCATCTTGTCTTTGGACTTGGGATGTACCGTGAGTTGGCACTTGCCTTTCATCACATAAAAGGAATAGCCGAGGTATTTCACTCCGCGCACATACGACACTACGGTCTTTTCCTTGTTGACTTTGAGATATAGAGTATTCTCTATAAATCGGGTTATACTCGCCTTTACTCGCATTGCAGCCTTTTTGGACTTGCAGAATATCATCGAGTCGTCGGCATAGCGCACAAAGGGGAGTCCTCTGCGTTCAAGTTCTTTATCCAACTCGTTGAGCATGATGTTACTCAACAACGGACTTAGCGGTCCGCCTTGGGGAGTTCCTTCCTCGCTCGCTTCAAACAAACCTTTGTTCATTACACCACTTCGGAGATATTTGTGTATAAGACTGACAACTCTACCGTCTTTTATCGTACGGCTGAGGATTTCTATGAACTTGCTATGGCTCACGGTGTCGAAGAAGCGTTCAAGGTCGAGGTCTACTACATAGGTGTAGCCCTCGTTGATTACCCTTTGCGCTCCACGCAGTGCATCATGGCATCCTCTTCTCGGTCGGAAGCCGTAGCTTGTCTTGGAGAATTGGTTCTCATAGATGGGAGACAGTACTTGGTTGATGGCTTGCTGCACCACACGGTCTATCACTGTAGGTATTCCCAACAGGCGCATCTTGCCGTTGTCTTTGGGTATTTCTACCCTTTTCACTGGGTTCGGACGGTAAGAGCCGTCCATCAAGGAACGGATGAGCACATCCTTGTTGGTCATGAGCCATGGGAGCAACTGCTCACACGACATCTTGTCGATACCACCACAGCCTTTGTTTCTCATAACAGCCTTGTAAGCTCGGTTGAGATTCGCAGGACTGAGGATTTGCTCGAAAAGGTGTTCCTTGTTGAATGGTACTTCCACGATGTTGTCTTCACACATCCACATGAAGGTCTGCACTCCCCCATACCATTCGGTTTCCGACCTATCTCTTTGGGGGCAGCCATTAACTTGGGATAATGTTTTCTGCATTCTTTCCTTCATAAGGTATGTTTCAATTACTATCGTTTAATTGTTAGGTTCAGCCCTTCATGCAATGTTATCGATTATTGCAATACTATGGCATCTGCTGACTTCTCACGGCAAGCTTTACTCCACTTCTTTCGTAAAAAAAACTATTTGAAGCGTCCGTGAGACCTCCTCGGATAAGGACATTGTCTTTCCATCTTATACCCACTTCATTTACACCGACCGTTCCGAATAGCTATCGGGCTTTGGTTTGTTTCGCAACCTTACCCACAGTCATATGCCTTATATGAAGTTTCTGTTCGTTAGGTCAGATGTTTGCCGCCGGCTTCTTTCAGATTCCAACTCACGATGGACACCCTTGCCTTTGGCTATGTAATTCCCGCTATTAGGGCTTACTCGGGACTTGCACCCGTTAGACAATGCTCGTGCCGAGCATACGAAAAAAAACCGGAACGATGAATGTGCTTCATTCGTTCCGGTTTTCCCTGTTTATGGTTTAACCAATTTATCAGCTTCTTCTTTTAGTTGTTCGGCTTGCTCGTTCAACAACCTTGCACGCTCCATCGCTTCCGCTTGTTTCCGCAAGCGGTATTCAAAATCAATCACCGAATCCGTCAGGCTTCGGATAAAACGCTCATTCCTCTGCCATTTGAAATTGTTCTCCAGCAAATCAAGTGTTTCTCCGTCTGCCTGTCCCTGCATCAGGAGGTAGCGGTATTTTATATCGCTTTCCTGTAACTGCTGCATCCGTGTAACCAAACGGACGTTCAAGAATATGGAAGCGGAACAGATAACCAGCACTGCCGAAAAAACAAACAATCCCGGACGAATCCAAGAAGTAACCTTGTTATAAATCCGTTGATAGAACGGCAAGGGGGAAACTTTTTCCTTATATAGACTTGCTAAATTATATGCTTAAATACAAAATCCCTCAGGTTGTTACGTTGACTCATGATTGGGAACAATTTGGGAACATCTCCGATAAAAAGAAAAAGCTAAGTATTGAATTATCAATTACTTAGCTTTTATCTTTGTACCCAGACCCGGGGTCGAACCGGGATGGAAGTGAATCCACTGGTGTTTGAGACCAGCGCGTCTACCGATTCCGCCATCTGGGCATCTCTTGAAACATTGTTTGTTTCTCGATTGCGGTTGCAAAGGTACGACTTTTTTTCATACCTGCAAACTTTTCGGCATTTTTTTTCAAAAAAAGATAAATATACTACGATTTATGGGATAACGGACAATGGTTTTCTAAAAATAAGCCCTATATTAGCGGAAACTTTAAAACGATTTTATATCATGACAAACAGCAATAATTATTGTGTCATCATGGGGGGAGGTATAGGTAGTCGGTTCTGGCCATATAGCCGCAAAAACCTTCCTAAACAATTCCTTGATTTCTTCGGGACCGGACGTTCTCTAATACAGCAAACGTTTGATCGTTATAAAAAAATAGTCCCTATAGAAAACATTTTTATTACAACCAATGTATTGTATAAAGAACTGATCCAAGAACAACTCCCAGAATTGGACAAATCACAAATTTTATTGGAACCCACCCGCAGAAACACTGCTCCATGTATAGCTTGGGCTTCCTATCATATAAAAAAACTCAATCCAAATGCCAATGTCATTGTCGCACCGTCCGACCACCTGATTTTAAAAGAAGATGAGTTCAAAGCTGCAATTTTGAAAGGTCTGGAATTTGTTTCAAACTCTCCTCAATTACTAACATTAGGTATCAAACCTAACAGACCGGAAACCGGCTATGGCTATATTCAGATTGAGGAAGAAAAACAAGGAGAATTCTTTAAAGTAAAAACATTCATTGAAAAGCCCCAATTGGAATTTGCCAAAGTATTCGTAGAAAGTGGAGAATTCTATTGGAACTCAGGAATATTCTTATGGAATATCAATACAATTTTAGAAGCCTTCAATGAGATTATGCCCGAAGTTTGTACCAAACTGACTAACGGAGAAGAAGATTTTGCCTCCTGTCCCAATATCTCCATTGACTATGGAATCATGGAGAAAGCCAACAATGTTTTCGTCCAATTGTGCGACTTCGGATGGGCAGATTTAGGTACATGGGACTCCTTGTATGATATATCATCCAAGGACCAAGAAGGTAACGTCGTAGTAAACGGAAACTCCTTATTATATAACAGCTATAATAATGTAATAGTAGTGCCAGAAGGGAAATTAGCCGTAATACAGGATCTAGAAGGTTATTTAGTAGCCGCAAGAGACAATGTATTACTCATATGCAAAAAAGATGACGAAAGCGCTATCCGAAAATTCGTAAATGACGTACAAATCAAACTAGGAGATCAGTTTGTATAAAAACAGGTAACCGGAGTTTAATCATAAAGGAAAGAAGGTGTGTCAAAATGCGCACCTTCTTTTTTTATGCACAAAGCCCCGACTTTCACAAGCAGGGGCTTTGTTATTACCTAAAGATTTTGTATCTTTAAGCATAACATTTTATACTATGACAAAGATACATTTTCGTCCTTACAATCCCAACCAAACAGTGCTTTTTCCTCCAAGAATTGACGAGGATATTGCAGAGCATGATCCAGTTCGGATGGTTGACGCTCTGGTTGAGAGCCTGAACCTTGAAAGTTTCAGGAAGTTGTATAAGGAATGCGGGCGCAGCCCTTACCATCCCAGGATGATGCTCAAGGTCATTCTGTATGCCTATATGAACAACATCTACTCCTGCCGGAAAATTGAAAAGCTCCTTCACCGTGACATCCATTATATCTGGCTGGCCGGATATGAGAAACCGGATTTCATTACCATCAACCGTTTCCGCAACCGGGTGAAGAAGGAAATCAACGAGGTGTTTACGCAAACCGTACTTCTTCTCTCTTCCAAAGGCTTCATCAGCCTGAATGTGGAATACATTGACGGGACAAAGATTGAGTCCAAAGCCAATAAGTATACTTTCGTCTGGCGGAAAACGGTTGAGCGGAACCGTGAACGCCTGATGAAGAAGATACATATCCTGCTAGGGCAGATAGACAATGTCATCGCCCAGGAGAACTCATCGGAAAGCAATGAGGAGATTGAGTTCACTCCGGCCATGCTGACTGAAATGGCAGGAGAATTGCGTCAAGCACTCGAACAGGTTCCTGAACCCTCCACGAAAGAGGAAAAGACTGCGTTGAAAAAGAAACGCAAACAGCTGAAGGAACTGGAAGAACACAGGGACAAGCTGCAGGAATACGACAACCGTCTGAACACGCTACAGGACAGGAACTCCTATTCCAAAACGGACAAGGACGCTACTTTCATGAGAATGAAGGAGGATGCCATGCGTAACGGCCAGACAAAGCCCGGTTACAACCTCCAGATCGGCACCGGGAACCAGTTCATTACCGACTTTGCACTCTTCCCGAACCCTACGGATACACTGACCCTGATACCTTTCCTGCAATCCTTCTCAAGCAGATATGACAGGTTGGCCCATACGGTGGTTGCCGATTCCGGCTACGGTTCTGAGGAGAATTACCGCTTCATGTCAGAAAACGGTATGGAAGCCTACGTCAAGTACAACTACTTCCACATGGAACAGCGGCCGAGATTCAAACCGGACCCGTTCAAGGCCGAAAACTTCTACTACAATG
>ENA-OPCO01002427-OPCO01002427.1-human-gut-metagenome-genome-assembly--contig:-NODE-2427-length-10520-cov-4.930626_pt1 | contig 10520 bp, 4 predicted proteins | sample MGYA00241562_ERZ501475 | MGnify/ENA primary metagenome ERZ501475 (study PRJEB25962, sample SAMEA2042627) | human gut metagenome | biome: human gut; feature: human-associated habitat; material: faeces... | reverse complement strand
GAAAGTCATCATCAATCTCTGCAATATCATCCTCGATGTCAATTAGCTCTTCCATTTCTGCTACTGCCTCTTCTATCTCACCTAATCGGTATCTCTTATTCATCCATCACCGCCTCCTTATAAATGCACCTGACCACAAAACGCATGGTTCCTTTCTGGGAACAGGTAAAAAGAGTTAATTCTTTTTCATCTCCCTGTGTCTTGATGCTGTTATCATATGGATTTACTATCTCTGTCTCTGTTACCTCATAGATGTGCCTCAGTCCCTTTTTGTCGGTTATTATCACCTCATCACCTATGGATATCTGACTTAGTGGTGTAAAAAATGTGCCATATCTGCTGCCATTGTGACCGCATAACACACAGTTGCCACTTTCTCCGATTCCTGCAGTCTCTTCTATATGACCAATCCCGGCATTAAGCACTTTACTTGTGGTTCCTTCCATTACCGGATACCTGATATCTAAGCCCGGTATCTCAATGATGCCGATAACACCGCCTTCTTTAAGAATGGCTTCATCCTCTTTACTAATGGAGGTTTGCTCTTCCTCCACATCTGTTTCTTCATCGTAATCATCCTCCAATGTCTGCTCAAATTCACTTATGAGCTGTTCTGTCTGTTTTTCTCCGGTTGCCCGCCAGAAAAAAGGGACTGCCATAATGGCAATCCCTGCTGTAATCAGTAGTCCTGCGACCACTTTTCTTATGCTCATATTATTCACTCTCCTATCGTGTTCTGCCCTCTCTGTCCGCTTGATAAGCACCTTTATCCTCTGCTACAATTGCTGCAGATTCCATTCTGTCATCAGCTTCTCTTTCTTCCTCCGGTCCGCTCAGGTCTGCATCCACAGCCTTTGCGTTCTCAAGGTCAAGCTGGGCATTCAGTTCACACTGCCTTGACAGCTTTTCTTCCAATTCCTTGCTGTACGCAAATGGCTTGTCATACTCTGCCTTTGATGCTTCAAGATCATTCTGGTACTGCTCAATCTTCTTTTCCAAGAAATCAATGTTCTCATGGAGTCCATTGAACAGGTTTTCCAGCTTTACCATGCTGCCGACCGGACTTGTGGAAAGTTCTGCCTTGTACTCAGTCTTTCCACGAAGCACCATATAATTGATACCAAGGAAGTTCTTTTCCACAAGCAGCTCAAATCCATGGAACTTGCCGATTACAGTTGTCTCTCCGGTCTTACATTTGCTGATTGCTTCAAGCATCATCGTTCCTCCATCCACACGCTCTGTGTAGGTTGCTTTGCCTATGGTAATGGAAAATTCCGGATTATCAATCAGTTCTTTATCCCTTGCCTTTACATCTTCTCTTACATTGGCAAGCTTTTCTGTTGCTGTCTTAATAAGCTTCGGGTACTTAATCATAAAGTTATCCTGCAATCCATATCTCTGATTGTCATAGGATGCCTTTAAGAGCTTTAATCTCTGGACATCATTGTCAATCTCCATCTTTTCCTTGATTAAAGGATTGCCTGTGGCAACCGCTTTAATCTCTGCATAGGAAAGTGTTGCCTCGTCGATATCCTCACAGCTTCGGCTTACTGCCTTGCTTGTCATGACCTGACTGATGAATCGCTGCTTATTCTCGACAAGTGACCAGTTGTATGCATCAAAGGTTCCTTTGGTAACATATCTGTAGATTGCAACCTCTTCATTTTCGTTGCCCTGCCTGATGCCTCGTCCTTCCCTCTGTTCAATGGAGCTTGGCTTCCAAGGGCAGTCCACATGGTGCATTGCAACAAGGTGTGTCTGCACATTGACACCTGTACCACATTTATCCGTAGAACCGATAAGCACTTTCTTTTTACCCGTCCTCATCTCCTTAAAGAGTGCATCCCTCTGGGCATCGGTCTTGGCATCATGGATAAATGCTATCTCATCTGCCGGAATACCATACTGCACCAGTGTTTCCTTCAGATAATCATAGATGGTAAAGTCTTTATCCGGTCCCGGTGTGCCGATGTCCGAAAAAATAAGCTGGCAGCCTATATGACCGTTGGCATTTCCTTTCTCATATTCCTTCCAGACATTCTCCGCTACCTTATTGAGCTTTCCATCCGGATTATTTGGTGCATCCTTATCAATCAGTCTTGCATCTGTTCCAAGAAGTCTTGCCTCATGGGTAATCTTTAGGAAGTTATCCACGCTTGGATCAACTCCACCGCCTCTGATACGCTCTGCCCTCACAACAAAGTCTTCCATGACCTGCTTCACATACCAGTCAGGCTCCGACTCCACAATAATAGGCTTGCCTCCACGAAGTGCAGGCACATCAAGGTCAAGCATATCTGCGGTCTGCACATCTGCTACCTCACGGAAGATATTCATAAGCTCCGGCAGATTCGTAAACTTATTGAATCTGCTTTTAAAACGGAAACCGCTTCCCTCTACAGTAAGCTCCAGTGCTGTTGTCACTTCACCAAAGTTCGCTGCCCAGGAATCAAAGTGATAAATCCCCATCTCTTCAAGTGCCGCTTTCTGTAAGTAAAGCTGCATGACATACATCTCACACATGGTATTGGATATTGGCGTACCTGTCGCAAACACAATGCCTCTGCCATCATTTATCTCAGACAAATACTGGCATTTAAGCTGCATATCCGTTGACTTCTTCGCTCCACTGCTGCTGATACCTGACACATTATTCATCTTGGAAAAAATCGCAAGGTTCTTAAAATTATGTGCTTCGTCTACCATGATAGAATCTACACCCAGTTCCTCAAAGGTAATAAGGTCATCCTTCCTGCTCTCATCTGACAAGGATTTCAGCTGTTCCTCCAGTTTTTTCTTCTGGCTTTCCATCTGTTTTACAGTCCATCGCTCTCCGTTACGCTCCTTCATCTCATCAATCGCATAGCTGATTTCATCAATCTGCTCATTGAGCATTCTTTCCTTTCTCTCTGCTGAGATTGGAATTTTCTCAAACTGCGAGTGCGACATGATGATACAGTCATAGTCACCTGTTGCAATCCTTGATACAAACTGCTTTCTGCGGCTCTTTTCAAAATCACGCTCTGTGGCAACTAAGATATTTGCTGACGGATAAAGCCTTAAAAACTCTGATGCAGTCTGCCCGATAAGCGGCTTTGGAACAACCATGATTGTCTTATTGGCAAGTCCAAGTCTCTTCTGCTCCATGCAGGCAGCCATCATCTCAAAGGACTTTCCGGCACCGACACAGTGTGCAAGCAGTGTGTTTCCTCCGAGAAGGATTCTTGCCACCGCATTCTTCTGATGAGGCTTTAGCTCAATCGCCGGATTCATTCCCGGAAACTGTAAGTGGCTTCCGTCATACTCACGCAGGCGGATGTTATTGAATGTCTCGTTATAATACTCCACATATTTCTGTCTGCGTTCCGGCTCTGAAAACAGCCATTCCTTGAACTTTTCCTTGATCATGTTCTGTTTTTCCCTTGCAAGCATTGTCTCATTCTTATTGACTTCGTAATGATATTTGCCATCACCGTCATCAATCCTGTCCCTTACTGTTACAGTTTTAAGATTCAGCGTATCCTCAAAAATAGAATAAGCATCCATGCGGCTTGTACCATAAGTCTTAGTAGCTGCCACTGAATGCTTATCCATGCTCTTATTCTCGATGAACCATTCCATACTCATCTTATTTAAGTGTACCTGAATGCCTGTATTGTAAAACTGGCTTCTGACTGCCCTTGCTCTTCTTGGTGTATTGAGAAGCTCATAGATAAACTGCTCATAATCAAGCGGCTCAATCCATGTCGTACCAATCTTTACATCAATATCTGAAGCTTCAATCCACTCCGGCTGCACCTTTTCCAGTGCTGCCACATTGCCTGCAAATCTTTCTGCCTGCGGATTGTCTGTATCCGCTGCCATAGCCTTTGCTACACGGAGCTTGTCTCTCACATTGCCGGAAAGATACTCGTCTGCTGTCTCCCAGCCGATATCAGGATTGTTCTCGTTGTAACGGTCGGGATTAAGGAAAATCAGTCCATCCAGTTCTTCCACAAGAACTGCCCTTCTAAGCTCTGCCAAAGCATCATCACTAAATGTTATCTCATCCACTGTCTGCCCGGACTTTTCTGCAAGCTCTTCCTTTACATTAGTAATATCCGGCTCATAGATAGAAAGCATATAGGCAAGATTCACATATCCAAATTCATTGACGGATACATTTAATGCTTCCACAGCAGTTTCAACCCTGTCTATGACAGTCTTTGCCTTAATCGTCTGCTTATAAAACATATCCGCTTTTTTCACCTCCCCGTCTTCGTTTACTTCCTCAAGACTGCAAAGAAGCGGGTAATCGCTGTCATCCCTGAATGCTATTCTGTTTGCTTTTGAGGTAATGGCTCCATACTGCTTTATAAAGGCATCGTATTTCACATTAAGAAGTCTCTGCTTATCAGAAAGCTCCTCCTCACTGCAGCCATCCATCTGGATATCAATCAGCTCTCTTGTTATCTGTCTGATTTCATCAAGACTTCGGATTCGCTCCTCGGCAGTCTGTGATACCTCTTTTCTTACCATCTCAGAATTTTCCCTGTAATAGAGTTTTCCTTCAAAAAATGTGTAAGTGTAGTTTCTCACATCCGGATCAGCCGGGATAACTTCCTCCGTCTGCTCCGCCTCATCTGCCACTCTCTCAAAATCTGTCATCTGGGCTTTGATATTACCGATAGCTTTGTTTAATGCTTCATACATATTGAAGTTCTCGTCATTATTCACACAGACTGTATATCTGCTGTCCTGTCCATAAATCCTTGTATCATATTCCATAGATCCAAGCATCATCTCCGGATGCTCTGCAAAATAAGAGTTGACTGCAATTCCGTTCTCGGTCACACCAAGGTGTACCCAGTCAGGCTCAATATCAATCTTTCTCTCCCTCTTCTGCAAAAACAGGATATCTGCTGTCACTTCGGTTCCTGCATTGTCTTTAAATGCAGTATTCGGAAGTCTTACTGCTCCCACAAGCTCTGCCCTTTCAGCCAGATATTTTCGGATAGTAGGATTTGCCTTATCAAGTGTTCCCTTTGTGGTAATTACAGCAACCATGCCTCCCGGTCTTACCTGGTCAAGTGCTTTTGCCAGAAAATAATCGTGGATACGGAAGTTATACTTGTTGTACTTTGGATCAAATACCTTGTAATCACCAAATGGCACATTTCCGACAACCACATCAAAGAAGTTATCCGGATATGTGGTATTCTCAAATCCTGTGATACTGATATTGGCATTCTGATAAAGCTGCTTTGCAATTCTTCCCGAAATGCTGTCAAGCTCCACTCCATACAGCTTACTTCTCTGCATTGGTGCCGGCATACTTCCAAAGAAGTTACCGATACCCATAGATGGCTCTAATACATTGCCGCCTCTGAAACCAAACTGGACAAGTGCCGAATTTATGCACATGGCAATCTCCGGTGAAGTGTAAAAGGCATTGTTTACTGTTGCCCTTGCAGCACTGTATTCCTCATCAGATAAAAGGTCTTTAAGCTCTGCATACTCTTTGCTCCAGCCTGCGTTTTCCTCATCAAATGACTGTGACAGTCCGCCCCATCCGACAAACTTCGACAAAATCTTCTGTTCCTCCGGTGTGGCAAGCCTGTTCTCTGATTCAATCTGCTTTAAAGTACGAATTGCATCCATATTCCACTGATATCTGGTCTTGGCACCGCCTTTTTCTATTTCCCAAAGGTTGTAATGGAAGTTGTGCTTCGTTTGTCCGTCAACATTCTTCTCATTTTCAAGACTTTCTACTTTCTGTACTGGCTCCTGCTTTGGTGTAAAATCTACAGTTTCCTGTAATTCTGTATCAGCCTGAATATCATCCACAGATACTGATACCACATCATCTGAAACTACATGTCCATTCTCATCAATCTTGGTATCCCAGCCATTCGCTATTGCTCTTTCCCTGGTTTCAAGACGATTGGCTCTTACACTATCCTCGATATCAAAGAATCTCTTATAGACCGGATTCATCTTATCCCTGTCAGCTTTCTGCTTTGTCTCCTGATAATACTTCTTCTGGTCTTCTCCGCAGTAAAATGGCTGTTTTACCATATAAGATAGGATTTCATATAACTCACGCCAGTCGATAGCACCTTCCTTACGCACACCATTCCTGTTCTTATAGCTGATCTTCACATATCCGCTTCTGATTGAGTACTCCACAAGACCATACTTATTGTTGGAATATGCCTTTCTTTCTGCATTATCTGTCCCTAATGCAATATCCCTGATAAGGTCAAGTTTATTGGGCATAAATGCAAAATCAGACTGCACCACATCCATAAGGAATGCCCTAAACGGAGTGTAGCAGCTGCAATCTGTTACAAGAATCTCCGCCGCATCACGCAGGTCTTCATCAAGCTCTGCAATACGCTTGGAATAATCAATCGGTGTAATATACTGAAGCTCTGATGGATCTTTTTCAGTTGTTTCAGCTTCTATCTCTGCACCATATTCTGCCTGTGTTACCATGCGGTCTTCATCGGCAGCTTCCTGTGGTGTCATGCCTTTTGCACTTACATAATCTCTGTTAGAAGCATAGCTCTCCGGCTCATCCGGTATTGCATAATCATCAATCTCTGATTCTGCCTCTTCCGGTTCCACTTCCCGGTATTCGGCATCAATGCCCTCATCATCCTCACGGAGTCCGTCCATCGCAAGCTCATCAATACGAGGTGTCTCAGGCTGGTATTCCCCTGTAAGAATAAGGACACCAAGCTCTTTTTCGATATCTTTCCACGAAACATATCCTTCAACCTCTCCATCCTCATCTCGCCACTGAAAACGCAGTCCGTTCCCATGAAATGTGTCATATCCGTGCAGTCCCAGTCCGTCAACCGGCCAGCCTGCACCTCCCTGACCATACTCTGCTTTGATACGCTTTGCCCTGGTTCCTGCATCAATCTCCGTTTCAAAAATCTTACATATCCTGCTCTTGCCACCGATAAAGCCTGTACCTCTCATAAGCACCTGTCTGATATACTCACCCGGTACTGTTGCAGACTTTTTGGGATTCAGGTAATTGTATTTACCTGCTAATGCAGCTTTTCTGTCCTGCTCGAACTGACGCATAAACTGATTATTGTTTTCGTCCTCAGTATGAATGGTGCCAATGCTTGCCTGCCCGTTCTGGTCGAAAAAAAAGGAAGCCTGTGTATATTCGGCTTCCTTACTGACACCCAATGAATTGATTTCATCAAGTTCCCTATTCAGTTCTGTATCATCTGATTCTAGTGGAATCGCATCACTATCTGATTCAGTACCACTTCCTCTGCCTGCATCTTCGCCTGCTCTCTTATCTTCCACATCTCCATTGTCGATGACGGATTCTGTGGCTTGTGCTTCTCCAGATACTGCATCTCCAGCTGGTCGTACAGCTGATTCGCTTCCTCCTCTACCGCTGACATCTTCTCGTACATCTTCCCGAATCTCATCAGCGTCTTGTATCTTGCCGGCTCGTTCTCCTTTAGATAGTTCATCGCCATCCTTCCGTATTTGCCCAGCTTCGTGAGATCCTCCGTCTCGTCCGGCATCTCTATCTGCGGATAAAGCAGTCCGTCCACTTCCTTGTAAGTCATTTCTTCTAACATATCCAATTCTCCTTTCGCTCTCGATTGCCTTTAAGTTACGACTAAATTCTCTAAGAACACTACAGGAGACATCGCATACAATGGAACCAAGACGGTAAATGATCTCTTCGTCTTTGATATTTACGATCTGACTAAAATCCTGTTCTTGCACAGATAAGTCAAATCCGCATCTCGTCCCTACAGCATACATGACACTTGCATATACAAGCTGCTCCATGTCCATTTCCTGCTGTAAGCCATTGCGTTTCTTACTTTCTTCCTTTATCACACTACCTGATAGCTGCATAAGCTCGGTCATTCGGTCTCCGAACTCTTCTTTTATTATAAGCCAAACATCTGTTCCTGTAAACTGTTTTAATATATTTTTTAGAGACTCCCTGTCGCTGTTATCGTACTGCTCAATCTGACCTTCTGACACGAGAAAATCCACATAATCTTTAAGATTTTCTCCCTCAAGGTCCCATGTCAGCTTAACATCCTTCCCTCCGGTATCACTGATATCAAAGATATACCTCATGCGTGGATTCAGTGCCCTTGACGGGAAGATAGCGCAGCCTTTCGCACCACGCTTTACATATCTTCCCACCTTTTTCCAGGTATCATAATCTGCCATGAGTGTGCTTTTTTCCGGAGGTCTCTGAGCTGTTACCATAACGATATTGTCAAATTCATAGCGGTATAACTGACCTGCGACCTTTAACACATCCTTCCAGTTCTTTTCTGATCTTGTGATGTTACCAATCTCAGAATCGTATATCGCTTTGACCTTCATATCAACGCCCATACCTTTGTCCTCCTCTACTTAAACATCTCTGCAAACAATCCCTTAAAGAGCTTTAACTCATCCTTATCCAGCTCGATTGCAAATTCATTGTCGATTGCCTGTTTTTCGCATTTATCCTTTTTCTTTGCAATCTTACGCACCACACGAAGAAGCACATAGCACTCCTTGGACTTTGCAATGCTCTGTTTAAAGGTCAGCTCATCCTCATCGACTGACTTCTGTGTCTGATAGATAATCTCTTTTAACTTATCATTGATACCATCTACTTCCTCAAGGGAAATAATAACGGATGCCTTAGAAGCACCCGATCTGTCCCACTCCTTATGAAGTTCCTTTACTAAAAACTCCATGTTCTTAATTACTGTTGTTGAATCACTTTTCATCTTGCTTTTCCTCCGTTTTCTTTTAATGAAGAAGGGAGCTGACCTTCGCTGATAGGCGCAAAATCAACTCCCTTCATGTCCTCTGCTCCAAGGACTATCTGCTCTGCATAATACATATCCATTGCCTTATTGATGGCATCGTCAAGCGACTCTGCCTTTACTTTCTGTACTCGTGAAAGCACTTCTTTTATCTCAACATCAAATTCCTGTTCCATATGATATCGCCTCCTGTAAAAATCTCATCACCGGCACTTTTCTTCCTTTACCTGTCTTTCCTTAAAGCCCTCATCGTACTTTCCATCTTCCAGCCTGTCGTAAAAACAGTCCTCTTCAATCGTTCCGAAATCCTCATACATCTGGTGAAGGAAATCATTCTGCAGTTTCTTTGGCACATCATCATCCTTTGACATATCCTGATAAAAATAGAACTTCTGCTTTAACTTTGCCCTGTAATCATAGATATCCTCTATCTTTTCCGGTGTGCCATACTCCCTCTTGTATGCCTTGAAATTCGTGGTTGAGAGTGTGGAACCAAGATAAATCCCATGCTCCCACGATACCCCGATTGTGGTATTGTCCTTTGTAGGCTTCCCATGCTTCGGATAACGCTTATACTCTGTCGCACCAAGGGCGATTGTAAGAGAACCTGACTTCATATCCATCACCACAAGATTTCTTGGTGATAATGCTTCAAGCACCATGTAATCATGGTCATTGAAGTTATGAAATGTCTGTCCCCTTTCAAATGATCTGTCCACACTTTCATAATGCAGGTTAAAATCATCCACCCAGCCCTTATCGGTCATTCCAATCTCCTTAAGCTTTGCAACACATTCAGAAGAACTGGCTTCTTTATCAAACCGAAATTCTTTGGAATCGTTATAAAATCCCTGAAGAAAATGTCCCAGCTGAATATCATCCAGACAGAATCTCGCAGATACAGTTACATTTGCTGCCCTGTAATACTCTGCGAAGTTATCTGCTTCACCAAGTGTCCTTCCAAGCTGCAACAAATTGTCTGCAAGCTCTGACATGTCATCAACTGCTATAAAACTCTTATAATCATCCAGAGTCATCAGCATATTTGTCTCTGTTCCCCTGTCGTTTTCTGTTACCAGTATCATATCTTTTAAATCCATTCTTACCTCCAGTCTCAGAGAGGGACTATGCCCTCTCTGCAAATTTCCTGTTATGGTCTTCCTATCACAACAATCTTTCCTGTGCTTGCCACATCCCTGTAGACCACACCAAGACTTTCATTAAGTGCCTCTACCACTTTGCCATTTCCGACATATACTGCCACATGGCTGATGTTCTTATATCTTCCGTTGCTTGTAAAACTGTAAAAGATAAGGTCTCCCGGCTGTAACTCATCAAAGGAGACTGTCTTTCCGGCTTCATCCAGTCCCTGCGCCTCCGCTGCCGCTGTGGTTGCACCGCCGTAACTAATATCCACACCTGCATCTTTCCATGAATAATAGGCTAAGGAACTACAGTCATAATAGTTACCGCTGTCTCTTAAATCCTGACTATAAGGAAAGCCAACTCTGTGAAGTGCATAGGAGCAGACTGTTTTCTGCCTGCTGTCTGTAATTCCACTAAGGATGGCATTGATTTCATCCTCAGTCATGGAGCTTACTCCCGGACTTCCGCCTCCGCCGCCACTTCCGCTTCCGGCATATCCAAGCTGTCCCATAAACTCCGGACTCATGATCTGCTCAAGCATTTCCACCTGATCAGAATTAAATCCATAGACCG
>ENA-OPCO01002418-OPCO01002418.1-human-gut-metagenome-genome-assembly--contig:-NODE-2418-length-10556-cov-2.966956_pt1 | contig 10556 bp, 9 predicted proteins | sample MGYA00241562_ERZ501475 | MGnify/ENA primary metagenome ERZ501475 (study PRJEB25962, sample SAMEA2042627) | human gut metagenome | biome: human gut; feature: human-associated habitat; material: faeces... | reverse complement strand
TAGCCTGTTTTTCAAATAAATAGATAACTATGCGATTTCTGCGTGATTCTATTTCAAAAATTGGTTCAAAGAGTTTTTTTATGTAGAACATTCGGTAATTTGATATAGACTGCTGTAATCTATCATAATCAGATAAATATTCTCTGTATTCTTTCGGGATTTTTTTACATTCTTTTGCAATTTTGTATAAATACTTAATATTTTTTGACTGTACTGGAATATTATGAATTCTGCCCCATTGTGCAAGATAACTTCTGATTGTGCAATTTAATATTTTTACACATAAAATGTCGGAATTCTCTACCTTAGATTCTAGTAATATTTTTTTTAGAGCGATGTGTACTTTGTATAAATGCGGTAAGATTGTACGATTATTTTTAGAAAGACTATTGAAAGTATCTATACGATAATAGTATAAATGTTTGTATAAAATACTGATGGCTTTTGCATGAATAAGAGCATTAATGTAAAAAATCCTATCTTCACAGTATTGTATCTGTGTTTCCCAATGCAGGTTGTATTTTCTTAAGAAATCTGTTTTATATAATTTACTATGAGTTTCGCTTGGGGTTAAAAGAAATTCATCTGAATATTCTTTAAAGGTTGTAGTGTTATCTTTTAATGTAATATATAAGTCAAGTAATCTTCCATCATCCCTACAGGTGCTTGCACTAAAATTATAGTGAGGAAATAATAGAATATCACATCTTTTTTCTTCAGCAGAGTTATATATTAATTCACAGGCATTTGAGGCAATATAGTCATCTGAATCAACAAACATTATATATTTGCCTTTAGCCTGCTGCATTCCGCGATTTCTGGCAGCAGATACACCTTTATTGGGCTGAGAAATAACAGTGAATCTTTTATCTTTTTGTTCGTATTCTTCTAAAATTTCCGAAGACTTATCGGTAGAACCATCATCTACACAGATTATTTCTAAATCCTTAAATGTTTGGTTAATGATACTATCAAGACATTCATGCAGATATTTTTCTACGTTGTAGACGGGGATTATAATACTAATCTTTACTTCTTCTTGCAACTCTCAACTCCAAAATTCTACATTTATGTGACTAATTAATCATTATGATAGTACACGAATGTCTGGTTGTCAAATGAAAATATCAGACATCTGTATTGTTTATAAAGTAACATAGAGGTCTTAAAATAATTATTGAATGATACTAGAAACTGACAAAAAGATTATAGGCAATAAGTTTAAAGAATACAGAAAGAGTAAGCAGCTAACTCAATTTGAATTAGCGGAAAAAGTTGGATTAAATGAAAAACAAATTTCGCGTATTGAGGCAGGGTTGAACTATCCTACATATCTTACTTTTGTAAAGCTTTTAGATGTGCTTGATGTCAATATTCTTGACTTTGTTCAATCAGCACCGTTAACAAATAATCCTTTACAGGATGCAATTATGCATTTAACAAAAAATGCAGATAATATTGAATTAAAAACATACATAGATGTCTTAAAATCTTTAAAAAGGAATTTAAAGAACTTTAAGGGAAGCTGTTAAATTAAGATTTTTGCCCATAATTCATCAGGAATACTGTTATTATTGTTTTTATAAATTTCAATAGCTTCTTTGTGGCGTTGTATGATTTTATTTTCACCTGTCAAATAGTTGTATTCAGACAATCTTCCAGCAGCATTCATTCTTTCACGGTTTATTGCTTCATACTTAACACTGAATTTTGCACCTTCCAGCCACTCTTGTTTCATTTTTTGTACAAGATTTTCTTTTTTCTTGAGTGCATCTTTAATTTTTCTACTGTGCGGGAATTTTACAAGTCCTGCTCTTAATTCCTGTATTTCAATATTAGCCGCAAGAATTGTTGCTTCCATAACCCTCATATCTTTCCAGATATCCCCTATAGGATAAATATCAACGCCTGCCAGTCTGTCAACTTTATGCGTAAATTTCTGCTCAATAGTTTCAAATATTTTGTTCAGTTGATGTTCAATATTGGGAAATTTTTTGAGCAATGATGAGTTATTATTTCTGACAAAGTTTCTGGCTTCCCGTGCAATGTTATTATGGTTCGTCTGTCTTGAGTAAACATCAATTTTTTCTCTAAGAAGCTGTTCATACTGATTTTGGAGCCGTAACAACAAATCTTTTTTAGAAAGCACCGCCGCCGGCTTATTAATATTCTTTGCTCCATCGGATGAAATTATATCAATCAGTTCTTTTGTGGAAAGCTTTTCGTCTTTATTAATATTATTTTTATTAATCTGATGATAGTATTTATCCATGGCAGAAATTTTGAGAAGTTTTTGTTCCAAATATTTATTTTCAATGTTTTCAATTTCTTTAAAATAATCCAGAGCAGCTTTATTTTTCTTTGCTTCCATTTCAATATTTTTATCCATTGTTTTTAAGGTTGATTGCAAGTTTCCGTGTTTTTTAAGCTCTTCTGTTAACCTTGGAATGTCAGGATGATTTGGATTATTTTTTAATAAAGAATTTAGATGGCTTGACTGTGTTCTTAATTTAAATCTCTGATTTGACAGTCTTGCAAACCTGTCCAGGCGCAGTCTGTTTTGTAAAATTTCAAGCAATACTTCTTTTTCTAACGCAGTTTCAGGTGCTTTTACTTTTAAATTTTGTGCCCATATATCTTGAGTTAGAAGAACTTTTAATTGATTTCTCAGTATTTCAGGTTTTGGCCCGCCTTTAAAAGTATAATTTTTTGCAGGAAAATTTGAACTGCCCCAAACAGAGTTAATAAACATAAATAGACCTTTCTTTTTTAATACACACTCACTTAACTACTAATTTTAAAACCAAATAAAAAATTTTTTGCTAAATTATATAAAAATTTTAACAAATAGTTACAACTCATCCGGTAAATTTATAGCTGGCAGGCTAAGGGTTATGTTATCTCCGGCTTGAATTACAGTAGAATTTTTAGGAATAATTCTTTCCTGTTTGCGTTTAATCAAAACCGCGAGAGATTTTTGCGGGAATTCTACGCATCTTATGGGCTTTCCGACCCATTCATGATTTTTGGGAACTGTAATTCTGAGGAGTTTTACAGCACATTCTTCTTCATAATCATTAAATGTTTTTTTAATATCAACATGCGGGTCAATCATATTTGTCATTTTTGCTGCAAGCGGCAGGAATGTTCCTTGAATTGCAACAGAAAGTATAGAAATTAAAAAGACCAGATGAAACAAGTCATAATGCAGGGTAATTCCGCTGTCCATTGCGATAATTGCAAAAACAATTGAGGCAACGCCCCTGAGTCCGGCCCATGAAACAAGAAGACACTGATTAATACCTGATTTAAAAAAAGATAGCAGCAAGAACACAGCTGCCGGTCGTGCTATAAAAGTTAAAAATAAAAATATCAACATACCTGTAAGAAGAATTGAAGGCACTTCGCGCGGGAAAGCCAGAAGGCCAAGTGTAAAAAATATTCCTATTTGTGCAAGTTTTGTTATGCCGTCAAAAAAATGCATCATTGGTACTTTATTTAGAATGTTTGCGTTTCCAAGAATTATTCCGAGGAAATACACTGCCAGAAACGGGTTTCCATCACAAAAGAACGGAAGCAGATAGGATAATAAAACTAGCGCAATAATAAACAGTGAGCCGTTTTCATCAGTAATAATACTGGTTTTTTCATATATGTAAATTGATATTTTTGCAACCAGAACTCCGATTAAAATCCCGAAAATCATTTGTTTAAAAAATAATGCGATTACAAATCCGGAGCTCTGGTTCTGCATAAGTGTTATTGCGAGAATAACGAGTACATACGACATCGGGTCGTTGCTTCCGCTCTCTATTTCCAGAAGCGGGGCCGTGTTTTCTTTAAGATGCAGATTTTTTGCTTTTAGAATTGAGAATACTGAAGCTGCGTCTGTAGAACTTATAACTGCACCTATCAAAAAACTTTCGAGAAAACTGAGTTCAAGTACAAAATGACAGAAAACACTGGTTAATACTGCCGTAAGAAAAACTCCTGCTGTTGAGAGTACAGCAGCCTTTGCAATTATAGGTTTTGCTGTTGTCCACTTTGTGCAGAAACCGCCGTAGAAAATTATAAATCCGAGTGCAAGCGAGGCAATATCTTTGTTTGCAAAATCTGCAAAACTTATTTTAAAAATCCCGTCTGTGCCGAATAACATTCCAAGGCACATAAAGAAAAGCAGGGCGGGAATGCCTAGTGCATCCAGAAATTTATTTGAAAAAATGGCGAGAAGTATAACTGATGAGCAGAGTATTAATATGAAAAGCATTTAATGATTATAGCATTTGTAAACTTTCAGCATATTCCTCTATAAACTTATAGAAAAGGATGGATATATTTGCTCTGTGTAAATGAGGTTTCGAAAATACCGGAACAAAGCTCCCGTTTCCTGCAGTTACTGCATTTATCAAGAAAAGCTTTTTTCCATGATGATATGCTGTCTCTGCAAAATTCTTCTATTCTGCTGTCTGCAAGACATAGAGGGATGTTGTATACATCTGCGGTTATGTTGTATCTTACAAATTGTCTGACAGCTTCGTATAATTCTTCTCTGTAATCATACGGGTCAATATTAATATCTTCATAATTCGTTTCTGCTCTTCCGTGGTATTCCATACCCATAAGTGCTATATGGGTTACAAATGGCAGATTTCTATAGATATACTCTGCAATGTCTTTAAGTTTCCGATAATTCTGTTTTAATATGACTATTCTTATTTCTATTTTTTGTTTGTACTGTGCAAGATTGTACAAACCTCTGATAGTTTGCTGAAAACTTCCTTTGCTTCCGGTTATAAAATCGTGCTCTTCTGCTATGTCAGAGTAGAGCGGGATACCGTAAGAAATATCAATATGTTTTATGTTGGATAGATTTTTAACCAGATTAATATCTTCAAAATTTCTTCCGTTTGTCAGAATATGCACTTTTTGATTTGGAGATTTTCGGGCAATTTTGTACAGCAGTTTTAATAATTTTTCCGGCTCTATAGTTGGTTCACCGCCTGTTATACCAATGTTTTTGTCATTTTTTAAATCTATACAGTCAAGAATTTTTAAACACTCGTCATATCTTGACTGCTTGCCATCTGTCTGCGGGCACATTATGCATTTAGAATTACATAAATCCGTGACATAAAAGGCATTATGGCAGGAGTTTTTCTCCCACACAACAGTGCAATCGCCGTTTGGATTTATTGATATAATATCGCCTTCCTGAAATGGAGATGGGGCATTTATCTGTACAGCAGCTGTTTTACAATCAGGGGTTTCGTTAACCATAAAGCATTTAGCGCCAATACGGATTAGAGGCAGTTTTTCGCATACGACTATTCTATTTCTGTCAAAAATATTATTTTTTGTTGTTATTTTTCCTGTAATCCATTTTGTTATATTAGCAGGTTTGCCTTTGATTTTTTTCAAGCTTCATTTCTCCATACGGTCTTCTTGTTACCCATGACCAGAATATATCCATTATTTGTTCATCGTTTTGATTTAATAAATAAAATATATAATCAAGCACCATTTTGTTTTTCCTGCAGAAGCCGCTTTTTCTTCTGTCTCCCATTAAATCTTTTGTTTCAAGATAATTTCTTATTACATCAGCTCCGCAATACTGCTGGTAAACGCATTCCGAACATACCGGCATGGTTTCAACACAGGAGTTTTTGACTATGCTGTGCATAATCTGGCCGTTAAAAATTTCGGAAAATTTTTCATTCACAGTTCCGAGACAGAAGTAATCGTCTCCCATCCTTGCCAGCATTCTCGCTTCATCTGCGGGATAAACTTTTCCGTCATAATTGTAAATTACTCCGGACAGGCCGGCTCCTGACGGAGACTGCAAATCTACAAATCCCGTTGAAAACGGGGTAAGTATACGTGTAAGAAACAGAGCAGTATAGCATTCTACAAAGTCTATTCCCTTCTTGTTAAGCTCTATTATATATTGCAGTGCATCTTTGTATGCAGAAATAAATTCTTCGGTTGAATAATCAAGTTCAGATTTATTTTTAATTGCATTCCCGTACGGGTTTAAGGCTCTTAGAAAGATTGTATTGTATCCCAGCTCTACATAGGTATCAATCACGCTTCTAAGTTTATTAATGTTTGTTTTTGTGATTGTCAAAAGCGGTGCACAGTCTCTGACCAGCTTAGAGTTTTCTATGAATTTATCATACGAACTTTCAAATATTCTGGATTTTCTATTTGTATCATGAAGCTGTTTAGGCCCGTCAAGCGAGGTTGAGATTCCAATTGAATGTTTTTTGATAAAATCAATCTGTTCTTTTGAAATCTGCATAAGATTTGTGCAAATTACAAAGCTTAAATCTTTTTTTGCAATTTTATTTACGAATTTGGCGTAAAGTATGCTCTCTTTAACTATATCCCAATTTAACAGAGGTTCTCCGCCCTGATATTCTATCTTTATATCATCTGACGGTGATTGAAAAATTAAATCAATAGTTTTTCTTGCGGTTTCCCAGCTCATGTCATACTGTTTTGCCGACATATCAATACTTGAGGCGTGGCAGTATTTGCAAAGACAGTTACAGCGTAATGTTGCAACAATCATATGTAAATTCGGAGAACATTCAGCAAAAGCTTTTCTTGTTCTAAGTTTTATTGCAAGCAGGCCAAGAACTTGTTCTTTTTCTTCCGTTATTGTAAGAAAATGTTTAGCTTTTAGCCTTTTATAGCATTCATCCTCCGCTTCTAATTTATATGAGTGAAATTTATCAAAATCATTCCTGCTGATTGTAAGCCATTCTCCGGCTTGATTTACCATAAGAACCGTATCATCTGAATATTTAAAATTAAAAGGAAGAATGATATATGAGGACAATTTATGAAACCTCAAATCTTTCAAAAGCTTTGTTATAAATAGCTTCTCTTAATTCTCCGAACTGGCCGTTAAGAGTTTCTCTGAGCTGTTGTTCCTGTAAATCAGAATTAAATTTATCAATATCAAAATTATTTAGAGAATTAACCTCTATAATATAATTAAATTCATCTTCCGATACTAATATGTCCTGCCATAAGTATACTGTTTTCAAAATAGCATCTTTATCAAAAACAGACTTCGCAAATTTGTATTGCTTCATGTTTCCTCTTAAAATCTTGAAGAATAATGTGAACTGTGCGAGCTGTGTGAATAATGCGAACGGTGGGAATAATGACCTGCAAGCTTTACATTATCTTTGTTTGTTAGTTCAATGCCGGAATACAGTATAAAAGGTTTACTGCTGTTCTGTACTGATACAGCGGTATTAGAAACTTCCGGTACGTTAGAAGTATTTACAGCTTTGGCTTCCAAACCTAAAAAAGACATAAGAAATAAGCCCAGAAAGGATACGCAGCTTATAATACGTTTAAATCTATTTTTCATACAAACTCCTTTCTTGGATTATAACTTATTTTTAAGTAAAATTGAAGTGTTTTAGACGTTTTATTACAATATGTTAAACAATATAGGCCATCCGGCTATGTATTCAAAGCCAGTTTATTGTATCTTTCCTGAAGCCGTCTTATTCTTTCTGTAAGATAAGCAGTCTCTCGTTCTTTCCCCAGCCCTTCATATATATTTTTTGATTTCGTATACAGATTAACGGCATCTTGCGGCTTTCTTCTCTCAAGCATATGTGCTAAATCCGAATATGTGAATGCAAGCTGGGTCTGCACACCTTCTTTTGGCGTAGGTTTTTTTAAGATACTGTCATAGTTTTTTACATTTTGTTCGTAGTCAGCTATAACTCTCTTACAGCATTCTTTCTTCTGCTTGAGTATATTAAACAGGTCTTTTCTGTAATTAAGATTTTTGTATAAATATTCTAAATCAGTAAGTCTAGCAAGTTCATGAAGTCCGTCGTTCTTTTTACGGCTGTTTTCCAGCGCAATATGCAAGAGTTCTTCTGCTTTAGCATGCATATTAAAATTAACACACAATTTGCTCAATTCGTTTATTAAAAGGTCACTTAGCCTGCCGTTTCCATTAAGCTTAAGTTCATCAGAAAGTTTTACCGTTCTGTTGCAGAAATCTTCAACCATACCGCCATGTACAAACATGTCTCGGATTTCAATATAATCGCTCTTTGCACTTAAAATTTCCGGATTAGGTCTCAAACAGCGCCTGCTGAAATTTGCATACGCACTTTGAAATATATCACTTTGTTTCCCCATCTTTAATAAAAGCTTCATATATTAAAAAAGTCTTTTTAGTAAAAAAAATTGTCTCCTTTTTAATATATTTTTACAAATTCTCCCTTTATCATGTATAATTTAAAGAGAAACGGAGAAATATAAATGAGTAAATATTTATTGGAAGTAGGTGTTGAGGAATTACCTTACAAGTTTATACCGATGGCAATTTCTCAATTGAAAAACGGATTTGAAACATTTTTAAATGACAATAATGTAAAATATGAAAAAGTTAACGTAATGGCAACCCCTAGACGTCTAGCAGTAATCGTAGACGGACTCGCTTCTTCTCAGCCTGATGTAGAAAAAGTTGTAAAAGGGCCGATTGCAAAAGTTGCGTTTGATGAAAATAATAATCTCACAAAAGCCGGAGAAGGGTTTGCTAACAAAAACGGCGTAAGTGCAGACGAACTCTATGTTGAAGATAATTACGTTTACGCAAAAATTTCAATTAAAGGCAAAAATACAAAAGATTTGCTGCAAGAAAATGTTCCGGTAATTTTCTCAAAACTTCAAGGTCCTCATTTTATGAGATGGGGCAGTAATGATGTTAAATTCTCACGTCCTATAAGATGGGTTTTATCAATTTTGGATAATGAAGAAGTTAAAATCAAAATTATTGACAAAGAATCTTCCAATATTACAAACGGACATAGATTTTCTAAGCAAAATATTGTGATTAATAATCCTGATGAATACGTTTCTAAGCTGCGTGAGGCAAACGTAATTGTTGATCCGGATGAAAGAAAACAGCGTATATTAGAATTGACCAAAATTGAAGCAGATAAGATTAATGCTGTTACAAAAATTTCCGATGATTTACTTGAAGAAGTTACATTCATCTGCGAATGGCCGGTTGCCGTAACCTGCAATTTTGACGAAGCTTTTCTCACAATACCTCAGGAAGTTGCAGTAACAGTTATGGAAACCCATCAGAGATATTTTGCACTGTATACAAAAGACGGAAAACTTACAAACAAGTTTGTAACTATTACAAACTATACAGGTGATGAGTTTGAAAATATTAAGGCCGGCAATTTGCGTGTAATTAAGGCCCGTCTTGACGATGCTGTATTTTTCTTTAATGAAGACACCAAAAAACCTCTTGAGGCTTATGTTGAAAATCTCAAGGGCATGACTTTCCAAAAAGGCATGGGGTCTGTGTATGACAAAACTCAGCGTATTGTAAAGCTTTCTGAAAAAATAGCATCTTCTCTGGGAGTAAATAAAGCTTCTATTAAGAGAACTGCTGAACTTTGCAAAGCTGACTTAGCAACAAACCTTGTATTTGAATTTACAGAGCTTCAAGGGTTTATCGGTGCTGACTATGCCAGAGTTTCAAAAGAAGCTCCGGAAGTTTCAGAAGGTATAAAGGAACATTATTTTCCGCTCAATGCTGATTCTGAAACAGCAAAATCAATTGAAGGACAGCTTGTCGGGATTGCTGATAAACTTGATACAATCTGTGCGGTATTTGTTTCCGGCAAAAAACCGACAGGTTCTTCTGACCCGCTCGGCGTAAGACGTGCAGCTCTCGGAATTATCAAGACAATTCTTGAGCATAATTTGAAGCTAAATGTTTCTGAATTGATTGATGAAACGCTGGCACTTCTTCCGGTAAAAGCGGATGTTAAAAAAGATGTTGAAGAATTTTTCGTACAAAGAGCTATTATATTCTTGAACAACGATTATCCGAAAACAGCTCTGGAAGCATGCGCACAAAACAATCCATGCGCGGATTTCTGCGATTATGTAAAACGTGTAGAAGTTATTGCAGGCGGTGTGGATGAAAAACTGGTTGAAAACGCAAACAGAGTTCTGCGTATTTTGAAAGAAAATGCAGGTGAAGTTAATCCGGAACTTTTTGTGCAAGCTGCTGAAAAAGATTTATATCAAGCAGTTCAAGCAATCAGCTTTAACGGTGATTATGCAAAATACCTCAAGGATTTGACAGAAATTAATCCGGTTGTTACAAAATTCTTTGATGATGTGCTTGTCATGGATAAGGATGAAAATATAAAAAATAACAGACTTGCACTATTGAAGAGTTTGAAAAATAAGTATATAATACTAACAGATTTCTCCCAAATGTAAAAATTTGTAACAACTTAAACAAAAAAGGTCAATTTTTACCTTGAGGGGACTTTAATATAGTACAAAGTGAAGGTAGTAAAACTAAAGAGGTCGTTATGTTCAACCTGAAATTTTTTAAGTCACTGAAAGAAGCATTAGATACAAAAGCGAATCTACTTACATTTGCAAGCGCACAGAGAAAAGCAAATGAAGAATATATAGAGTCATTGTCAAGCAATGAACTAAAAATAAAGGCTGACGAACAGAGGTTGGAAGCAATGGTCAGACAA
>ENA-OPCO01002406-OPCO01002406.1-human-gut-metagenome-genome-assembly--contig:-NODE-2406-length-10617-cov-3.407783_pt1 | contig 10617 bp, 9 predicted proteins | sample MGYA00241562_ERZ501475 | MGnify/ENA primary metagenome ERZ501475 (study PRJEB25962, sample SAMEA2042627) | human gut metagenome | biome: human gut; feature: human-associated habitat; material: faeces... | reverse complement strand
CTGCTGCCGCCAGTGCCAGAAAGCGGCGCTCACCAGGGCTTAACATAGTTTCTCTCATTGTACTCGAAATCCTTCCAAAAAGAAAGTCTCCTGCGGAAAATTTGCAGGAGACTTTACACAATCTTTACGATGCGGCTTCGGCACTTCGCACAAGGCCATAGAAAAACTCTGCGGCTGCGCCGGTGTCGTGGTCGGTCAGGGTCGTCTGGCTGGCAGCAAGGCGCAGCTCCACCGGGGCATGAAATTTTTCCTTTCGCGGCGTGCCTTGGCCTGACGGACCAGCTCGAGCATCTGGCTGCACCCGGCGGCGACGGTGAGCTGGTCAGCCGTGCAGTTGACGGGCAGACAGACTGCGCCCAGCATAGCTTCCGCCGAGACGGCACCCGGTGTCAGCACTATGACATCCATGCCGGTGCGCTCCGAGCGCAGCATGGCGGCATTGTCCCCCAGCGCCTTTTCCAGAAGGGCCTGAATGGGCAGCTGCTGACGGTCCTGATAGAGCAGGATGCGCAGCACATCCTCGCCCCGCACATCGGCAGCACTGCTGAGGACATAGGGCGTCCACTCCTGCCGCAGGTGGGCTTCCAGCGCCTCGCTCATCCGCAGCACACGGGTAGAGCCGTCGGCCATCTGCAGCGCAATGCCGAGGCCCACAGCTGCGGGCAGCTTTTTGAAGATGGATTCCTCACAGCCCGCGAAGCTGCACAGCGGCTGGCCGCCGCCCTCCGAGAACCGGTAGGCCAGCGTACCGCCGCAGGTGAGCGCGGGCGCAGCAAGGCGCAGTCCACCCAGCACGGCGCGGACGGCCCGGGGCGAACGCTGGCTGAAGACCGTCAGCCTGCCGCCCCGGCTGGAAAACAGCTGGAGCACATCCCGCACGACCTGCGGCATGTTGCCGTCACCGGCCAAAAGGAGATGGTCCAGATCGCAGAGTACGAGCGTAGAATCGAGAAGTTTCGTCATACAGTCCCCCTCCTGAGCGATGCAATAAAGTGGGTGAAATACTCCGGCAGCTCCGAGTCAAAGCGGAGATGTTCTCCTGTGATGGGGTGGATGAAGCCCAATGTCTTTGCGTGGAGACACTGGCCGTGGAGCTTGGTGATGCAGTTGTGGGGGCCATACACCGGGTCGCCCGCCACGGGATGCTGGATGGACGCCATGTGGACGCGGATCTGATGGGTGCGGCCCGTCTTGAGGCGGCATTCCAGCAGGGTGAAGCCGCCGAAGCGCTCCAGCACCTTATAGCCGGTGTAGGCATACTTGGTGTGGGGCTCGCTGGCCGGGTAGACCGCCATCTTCTTGCGGTCGGTCTTGGAGCGGCCCAGATTTGCCTCCACAAAGCCCTCGTCCTGCGCAAAGCCGCCGTAGACGACGGTCTGGTAGGCGCGCTCCACGCTGTGGACCGCCATCTGCTGGGACAGGCCGATGTGGGTGGCGTCATCTTTCGCCACCACCAGCAGGCCGCTGGTGTCCTTGTCGATGCGGTGGACGATGCCGGGGCGTATCTCACCGCCGATGCCCGAGAGGCTGCCCTTGCAGTGCCAGAGCAGGGCGTTCACCAGCGTGCCGTCCGGGTTGCCCGGGGCCGGGTGGACGACCATGCCCTTGGGCTTGTTCACCACCAGAAGGTGGTCGTCCTCGTACACGATGTCCAGCGGGATGTCCTGCGGCACAGCCTCGATAGGCTTTGCGTCAGGAATTTCCAACAGGATGGTGTCCCCCGCCTTGAGTTTGAGGCTCTTGGCGATGCTTTTTCCGTTGCAGAGCACATGACCGTCAGCCACGAGGCCTTGCAGCGCACTGCGGGAAAGGCCGGTGTCCTCCCCGCTGAGGAAGCGGTCGATGCGCTGGCCTGCGGCCTCCGCTTCCACGATAAATTCACGCTGTTCCATGGCTTACCGCTCCTTCGAGGGCTTATCTTCCACTTCTTCCAGCAGGATGACCAGCACCCAGAGCGCTACACCGACGCAGACGAGGATGTCGGCAAAGTTGAAGACTGCAAAGTCGATGAACAGCGGGTTGATGTAGTCCACGACCTCACCGTTCAGCACACGGTCGATGAGGTTGCCGATGCCGCCGGCCAGCACGAGGATGAAAGCGATCTGCTGCAGGAGCTTGCCGCGGCTGCGGAAGAACAGCAGGTAAGCCACGAGCAGCAGCGCGGCGCTGGTGGCGAGGATAAGGAAAAGCTGCTTTCCGCTCAGCAGGCTGAACGCCATGCCCTGATTGAGCACGAAGCGCAGCTCCACCACATGCGGGATGACGGTAATAGCCTCCACAGGGGCCAGATACTGGGTAGCCCAGAGCTTGATGGCCTGGTCGATGCCCACCAGCGCGGCCACACAGACCAGATTCAGAATGACATATGCCATAGTTTCTCCTGATTTTTTGAAAAAGGCGGCGCCCCCTTTTGCGCCGGGTGCGCCGCCAGAGATACAAAATGGTTTAGCCCTCCACAACAGCGGCACAGCGTGCGCACAGGGTGGGATGAGCAGCGTGGGTGCCGATGTCTGCGGAGTACTTCCAGCAGCGCTCGCACTTGTCGCCGGTGGCGTGTGCAGCAGCAACGCCCAGGCCCTCGACGGCGCTGGCTGCGCCGCCTTCGCCCTTAACCAGCTCCACATGGGAGACGATCATCAGGTCGGCCAGCTCGTCCATCGGGATGCTGTTGAGCAGGTCGTAGACGGCGTCATTGCAGTACAGGGTGACGGAAGCCTCGAGAGAAGCGCCGATCTGCTTATCTGCACGGGCCTGCTCGAGGACCTTCTTGACCTCGTCGCGGACAGCGATGAGCTGCGCCCACTTAGCCTTGAAGGCATCGTCAGCTGCGTACTGGCCAGCCTTCGGCATATCCTCGAAGACGACGTATTTGTTCATAGCCTCGGTCTTGGGCAGGAAGTCCCAGATTTCCTGGCTGGTGAAGCAGAGGATGGGAGCGATGATCTTGTCCAGAGCGACGAGGATCTTGTACATCGCGGTCTGCGCAGCCTTGCGGCCAGTGCCGTTGGTGCAGTACAGGCGATCCTTGGTGACGTCCAGATAGAAGTTGGACATGGCCACGACACAGAAGTTGTAGACAGCGTGGTAGACCTTGTTGAAGTCATACACAGCATAGCCAGCGTTGGTGTTGACGATGAGGTCATCCAGCGCAGCCAGAGCCCAGCGGTCGATGTCCTGCAGCTGGTCGTCAGCCACACAGTCGGTGTTGGGATCAAAGCCGTCCAGATTGCCCAGAATGAAGCGGGCGGTGTTGCGGATCTTGCGGTAGGCCTCGCTCAGCTGCTTGAAGATGTTCTTGCCGGCACGCACATCGACGGTGTAATCGGAAGAAGCCACCCACAGGCGGATGATGTCTGCGCCGTAATCCTTGATGATCTCGCTGGGCTCGACGCCGTTGCCGGCGCTCTTGTGCATCTGCTTGCCCTGCTCGTCCACGACCCAGCCGTGGCACAGAACGGACTTATAGGGTGCGCAGCCCTTGCTTGCGACACTGGTCAGCAGGCTGGACTGGAACCAGCCGCGGAACTGGTCGCCGCCCTCCATATACATATCGGCCGGGAAGCGCAGCTCGGGGCGCTCTTCCAGAACGGCAGCATGGGTGGAGCCGGAGTCGAACCAGACGTCCATGATGTCGGTGTCCTTCGTCCACTCGGAAGCGCCGCACTTCTCGCAGACTTCACCAGCGGGGATGATCTGCTCAGCGTCGTACTTATACCAGGCGTCGGAACCCTCCTTGCGGAACAGGTCGCTGACGGCCTTGATGGTGGCGTCGGTGATGTGGTAAGCGCCGCACTTCTTGCAGTAGAAGGCCGGGATAGGCACGCCCCAGGTGCGCTGACGGCTGATGCACCAGTCGTTGCGGTCGCGTACCATGCCTTTCATGCGGTCATGGCCCCAATCCGGCATCCAGGTCACGGTGTCGATGGCCTTGTAGACGTCCTCACGGAACTTGGCGATGGAGCAGAACCACTGCTCGGTAGCACGGAAGATGATGGGATTATGGCAGCGCCAGCAGTGCGGATACTGATGCTTGATGTGCAGCTGGCCCATGACAGCGCCGGCGGCGGTCAGGTCGGCCAGAATGGTCTTGTTGGAAGCCCAGACGCGCTGGCCTGCGTACTTGCCGGCCTGCTCGGTCAGATAGCCGCCGTCGTCCACAGGGACGGTGATGGGGATCTGGGGGTACTTCTGGCAGACGTTGAAGTCATCGACGCCGTGGCCGCCGGCGGTGTGGACACAGCCAGAGCCGCTTTCCAGCGTGACGTGGTCGCCGAGGATGACCCAGCCTTCCTTGGGCAGATAGACGTGGTTATAGCGCATCAGCTCGAACTCTGCACCGCTGACAGGCTCACCCACCACCTCATACTCGGTGATGTGGCAGGCATCCATGACGCTCTTGACGAGGTCAGTGGCCATGATGTGGAACTCGTCGCCGATCTTGACGAAGGAGTACTCGAACTGGCCGTTCAGGCAGATAGCCTCGTTGGCGGGCAAGGTCCAAGTGGTGGTGGTCCAGATGACGAAGTAGGTCTTCTCCATCGGGATGCCGTGCTTTGCCAGAACGCCGTTGGGGTCCTGAGAGACGTGGAAACGGACGAAGATAGAGTCGCACTCGTCCTCGCCGTACTCGATCTCGGCCTCAGCCAGAGCGGTGCGGCAGTCGGGACACCAGTAGACAGGCTTCAGACCCTTGTAGATATAGCCCTTCTTGGCCATCTCGCCGAAGATCTCGATCTGACGGGCCTCAAACTCGGGCTTGAGGGTCAGATAGGGATGCTCAAAATCGCCGATAACGCCCAGACGCTTGAACTGGTCGCTCATGATGTCGATGTGCTCGGTGGCGAACTTCTCGCAGATCTGGCGCAACTCGAGCTTGGAGATGTCCTTCTTCTTCTCGCCGACGGAGGACAGGGCCTTCAGCTCAATGGGCAGGCCGTGGGTATCAAAGCCGGGTACATAGGGAGCCTGGAAGCCCTCCATGTTCTTCTCACGGATGATGATGTCCTTGATGATCTTGTTCAGCGCGGTACCCATGTGGATATTGCCGTTGGCATACGGAGGGCCGTCGTGCAGGATGAACTGAGGTTTGCCCTCGTTGTGCTTCATGAGCTGGTTGTACAGGTCGTTGTCGTCCCAATCCTTGAGCATGACCGGTTCCTTCTTGGGCAGGCCGGCGCGCATCTCAAACAGGGTCTTGGGCAGGTTCAGAGTACTGTCGTACTGAGACTTATTCTTAGCCACTGGTTTTACACTCTCCTCTATTGGTTTTGCAATCGCAAACAGCGCAGCTACGCGCTTATTTTATCAAAACAGCTTTACGGCACACAAATGATGCCTTGCTGTCGATGCTTAGGGAATTATTCGCTGAAGTTCACGCCCTGAAAGGCAGCGTTGGGGTCTGCCGGGGGCGGGTCGAGCTTGAGCTGAGATTCGTCCTTCTCCCAGAAGTCCTCGCTGGCCTTCTCGGGGGCGGCGTCTTCCGTCTCGGCAGCGTCCGCAGCGGGTGCTGCTTCCTCGGTGGTATCGGCATCCTCGGTTTCGGGCAGCTCAGCCTCGGCATCCTGTGCGGGGGTCTCCTCCTTCTGCTGGAACTCCGGCAGACGGCTCAGGGACTCCACATGGGTGCGGTAAAGGTTCAGCACGTCGGACTTGAAACGGGTGACCTCGAGACGAACGCGGTCATACTCGCGCTCTTCGGCCAGCTTTTTGTCGTTGGCCTCGCTGATGATCTCGTCGGCGCGGTCGCTGGCCTTCTGCAGCAGCTCGTTGGCATCCCGGATGATGTCGTCGCCGCGCAGATTTGCACGGTGCAGGATGTCTTCGGCCTTCTGGTTGGCCTCGCGGATGACATTTTCGCCCATGCGCTGCGCATTGATGAGGGCGCTCTTGAGCATATCGCCGTCTGCCTCATAGCTCTGCATATTGCGGCGCAGGGTCTCGTTCTCGGCAGTCAAGTCGGCTACCTGCTTGCGCAGGGCCTCCATCTGTTCCGCATCCTGCCCGAGCTGCTGTTCTACCTTATCCAGAAAGTGGTCAACATCCTCGGTACGGTAGCCGCGGAGGTTCTTTTCGAATTGGACAGAGCGCACGTCCTGCGGTGTCAGCATAATGATCTCCTCCATTTTATCCAGTTGTCCTTCTCAATATTGGAAGAACTCAATGATTTGTCGGTCTTTTTTGCTCTTGCCCGGCAGGGCTGTGAGGCGGAAGCGCCCTTTGCCCCGCACTGTGAACACATCAGATTCGTATACCGGCGCATGGGCGCTGGAAACGGGCAGATGGTTGATCTCTACCCTTCCCGCTGCCACAAGCTCTGCGGCCATGCCCCGGCTGCACCGCAGCATGGCGGCAAGTACGGCATCCAGACGCAGCGACGATACGGTCGCGGTCTGTAGCCGGCGCTCTGCCTGCGCAAACTCCGGTACTTCGTCCAGCGCCAGCTGCTGAGCCGTCACCTCGGTGCGGCCCACACTGCGCAGCTCCTGACAGATAAGGGCTGTAGCAGGCTCCAGCGCGAACAGATAAGCGGTACCCGGCTCCTCCGGCGGCAGAACGATGTCGCCCAGCGCCTCACGGCGAAGCTCGAGTCCCATCAGACTGCCCAGATAATCCTTATGGACGGGCAGCTGCGCCCCGGCCAGCGCACGGCACCTGAGCCGGACGCAGCAGACAGGGCTTGCAGGGTAACAGTCTTCCGGCTCAAGGCAGAGCACCCGGCGCTCGGCGTCGGGCCAGCCGCCCTCGAAGCGGCAACTTTCCTCCGGCGCACCGGCACGGTTGAGTGCCGCCTGCGCCAGCTGCTGTTCCCTGTCGCTCAGAAACGCCGAATAACGGGCGATGCCCCGGCCAAAAGCGGCGCGGGCCAGGTCCTCGACATGACGCATGAGGAAGCGTTCCTCATCGTTCTGCGCCGGGACGAAGCCCCGCACGGCACTTTGCTGGGTATCAATAGAACGCGCCATTGTTCTCCAGCTCGTCCAGCAGGTCGCCCATGATGTCTACATTGTAGGGAGTAATGATGAAGGTGCTGTTGGCCACCCGCTTGATCTGGCCGTTGTTGGCGTAGGCCACACCGGAGAGGAAGTCCACCAGACGGCGGGAAACTTCCTTGTTGGTGGATTCCAGATTCAGCACGACGGTGCGCTTGTTGTTCAGGTGGTCTGCAATGGTGCTGGCATCCTCGAAGTGCTCGGGCTTGACCAGAACGACCTTGAGCTGGGTGGTAGCATGGATGTTGACCACCTTGCCGTTCCGCTTGGGGGCTGCGCCCTCTTCGGGCTCGTCCTCTTCCTCGTCGCCTGCGACGCCGAGACCGCTGTTGTTATTCACCATCTGAGGACCGTCGTCCATGTACTGATCGTCGTAATCGTCCTCACTGCCGAAAAGTCCTTTTTTCAGGCTGTCCACAAAAGACATAGAAACTTGCTCCTTTCATTCGGGCAGCTCACGCTGCCTGGCACCCCTTTGTGAAAAAGAGTTGCTAATAGCTTTTTCTATTATCTGATTTTTTGCGTCAGATGTCAATAACTACAAAAGCTTTCCATCATACAAATTTTGTCCGGAGACGATGATCTCGTCATAAAGGCGGACTTCGCTGACGGTTTTTGTCTTATCCGAGCTGCTGGGCATGACGATGCGGTACTCGCCGTCCGTCACCAGCGGATGGTCATTATCCACGGGGTCGATCTTGCAGAAACGGGCAAGATTGCCGTATTTGACATAGACGCCCGGGATGTAGTTCTCGCCCTGTGTCTCAGACTCGGTGCCGTCCTCTTTCAGGTAATGGATAGCGTCGATGGGGACGCGCAGGCCGGTGGTCTCGCCCACGATGATCTGGGCGCTGGCCCGGTTGAGCCGCAGCACATCGCCGTTGATGATCTCGCAGGTGATGACGAAGCGGGCCAGACCGGTCGCTTCGTCGATGGTCACCTCGGAGACGGAGGCTTTGAGGGGCGTTTCCATCTGGCCGGGGAACTTTATCTTCACCGAGCGGGTCAGGGGCTTGCCGTTGTCGCCCAGCAGCTTCTCCCCTTCCTTGGCCGAACAGAGGCCGACATACCGCCACGCAAAGCCCGAGACGATCTTGCCCGCGCAGCCGTCCAGCGGCAGCTCGGGGCCAGAATTCAGATATGCCTGCAGGTCGGTGGTGTTCAGCGCGAGGATGTCGTCTGCCCCGGCGTTGAGCCGCCCGGTGGCAGAGCCGCGGATGAAGTAACCTGTCTGAGGGGCGGTGATCTGGGTCGGCTCTCCCAGCTGGGCCTGCACCTGCGCCGACTGCTCAGTGAGGGAGGCGATCTGGGCCGAGAAGTCCGAGACTTCACCCGTGATGACCCAGAGCTTGTTCTGAGCGAGGATGTAGTTTTCTTCGCCCTGGGCTGTCTCGTCGTAGGCAGAGCTGTCCAGCGCATCCATCATATCATAAAGCGCGGAAGCCCGCTCTTTTTTCAGAGAATCCAGCTGGGTGGCGGTGGTATTCTGAGAGCGCTGCAGAAGCTCGATCTGGTCGTTCAGGCTCGTGAGCTGCTGGCGGAGGCCCGCCTGTTCCGGGCTGCTGTAGATCTCCGCTACTGCAGCCCCCGCCGAGACGCGCTCGCCGTCGGCCGCGAGATAGCCCAGCGTTCCGTCGCCGGGAACATAGACCTCATCGAAGAGGAGAACGCCGTCGGCGTCCACCGTATCCGCCACGGTGGCAAGAAGCGCCGTCTCGTAGGTGTTGGGCGGGAAGAGTACCTGCAGGGCCTGATAGCCCACATAGATGCCCGCCAGCACCACGACGGCGATGACGAAGCCTGCCAGCTTGCCCAAAGCGCTGGACGCGCCGGGATCAGAGCGTGGTCTATCCATCATAAAAGGTCACCCTTTCGCTAAAAATTCTTGGGTCAGCTGCACAGCCCGGGCTGTAACGTCCGGCGCAGAGGCGTCCAGCCAGACCACGCCGTCCATATGGCGGAACCAGGTCAGCTGGCGCTTGGCGTAGTTGCGGGAGGCCTGCTTGAGCTTTTCGGTGCAGGCATCCAGCGGGGCCGTCCCCTCAAAATAAGGGAAGAACTCCTTATAGCCGATGGCCTGCGCTGCCGTGCGGTAGGTCTGGCGGTGGTCATAGACCAGCTTTGCCTCATCGAGGAGGCCGGCGTCCAGCATCTTGTCCACCCGCAGGTCGATGCGGCGGTAGAGCTGGGTGCGATCGGGAAAGTCCAGACCCAGCACCAGCGAACGATAGGGCCGCTCCGACGGGAGGGACTGGGCTTTCTGCTCGCTCAGACGCTTGCCGGTGGCGCGGAAATGTTCCAGCGCCCGCAGGACCCGCACCTGATTGTTCGGATGGATGGCGGCGGCGGCTTCCGGGTCGGCAGTCTGCAGCTCTTTGTACATGGCCTCCGGACCTTTTTCAGCCAGCTCAGCGGCCAGCTGTTCCCGCAGGCCGTCCGGCGTCTTCTCGGCGGCGAAGCGGACACCGTACAAAAAGCTCTGGACATAGAGGCCCGTGCCGCCCACGAGGATGGGCAGACGGCCCCGGGCGGAAATGTCCGCCTCGAGCGTTCCGGCCAACGTCACGAAATCTGCCACGCTGAAGGGCTCATCCGGCTCCAGAATATCCACCGCATGGTGCGGGATACCGTGGGTCTCATCAGGCGCGACCTTCGCCGTACCGACGTCTAATCCTTTATAGATCTGCATCGAGTCGGCGCTGATGACTTCGCCCTCGAAAGCTTCGGCCAGCGCCACGCCGAGAGCGGTCTTGCCGGTGGCAGTGGGGCCGACGACGGCCAGCACCGGATGCTTCCGATTTTTATCACACGATTCGGCCAAACTGCTTTTCCAGCTCCTTTCGGGTGAGTTTGAGAACGCAGGGGCGCCCATGGGGGCAGAAGGGCGGCACTTCGCCGGAGAGAATTTTTTCGGCCAGCGCCATCAGCTCCTGCGGCGAGGTGTGGTCGCCCGCCTTGATGGCGGCGCGGCAGGAGATGGAATGGAGCACCCACTCTGTCCGCTCGTTCAACGCGTCGCGGCTGCCGTGGGCCAGCTTTGCCGCCAGCTCGACCAACAAATCTTCGGCACTGCTCTGCTCCACATCAGCGGGGACCGAGCGCAGGCAGACCGAGCTGCCGCCAAAATCGCTCACCTCGAGACCGGCGCTTTCCAGCAGGTCGAGATTGGCCAGCAGAGCGGTCTTTTCCTCGGCGGAGAGCTCCACCACCAGCGGCTCCAGGAGAAGCTGACTGGGGACATCGCCGTAGTGGGCGGCCAATTTCTCGAAGAGCTGGCGCTCATGGGCGGCGTGCTTGTCAATGATGCAGATCTCGTCGCCCCGCTCCGCGAGGATATAGGTGCGGAAGATCTCGCCCACATACCGCAGAGGCTCCGGGCCATCCTGAACGTCAAAGCCCAGCTGCTCCGGGGCTGCGCTCTGCTGAGGTTCATCCGAAGCCTCCGGCAGCGGCGGACGCTCCGGTTCATCCGGGGCAGGCTCCCACGCGGCCATATGATCGCGGGTGACATCCGGCAGGTCGATGTCTGCCTCGATGTCCAGCTGTGACTCACTGGATGCAGCCCGGAAGGGCGGCGGCTCAAGGACACTTTCCTTCTGCGGCGGCTCAGGACTGTGAAGGGCAGCGT
>ENA-OPCO01002392-OPCO01002392.1-human-gut-metagenome-genome-assembly--contig:-NODE-2392-length-10644-cov-2.561621_pt1 | contig 10644 bp, 10 predicted proteins | sample MGYA00241562_ERZ501475 | MGnify/ENA primary metagenome ERZ501475 (study PRJEB25962, sample SAMEA2042627) | human gut metagenome | biome: human gut; feature: human-associated habitat; material: faeces... | reverse complement strand
AGCTAAAGAAGAACCACGTCAAGCTTTGCAGTGTGCTGGAACGCATGGACGATTCCCCGGAGAGCATTATGATGGAAGCAGTCCTGGAGGGCATGTCGGAATACTACAGCAAGAATCTGGCACGGGAAGTTATGAAGGGTATGAATGAGACAGCCCTGCAATGCAAACACACTGGCGGCTGTCCACCACTGGGCTATGATTTAGACGAAAACCGGCATCTGATTATCAATGAATCAGAAGCACAGGCAGTACGAATCATCTTTCAGATGTTTGCAGACGGTCACGGATACACAACTATCATTGATTATTTGAATGCCCATGGGTACAAGACAAAACGTGGCAAAATGTTCGGAAAGAACAGTCTTTATGAGATTTTATCCAATGAGAAATACACCGGCGTTTTTGTGTTCAATAAGGCAGCGGCAAGAACAGACGGCAGGCGAAATAACCACGCCCAAAAAGACAGCTACATCCGCATTGAGGGTGGCTGTCCTGCGATCATCGGGAAAAAGCTGTTTGCACAGGTGCAGCGGATCAAGGCAAAGAATAAACGGAATGCCGGACGCTATCACAGCAAAGAGTTTTACCTGCTGACTGGAAAACTGGTCTGTGATGTCTGCGGCAAGCGAATGATCGGGAATCTGCGATTTTCGGGAAGAAGCAAGACACGGCTTGCAACCTACAGATGCAATACCCATCGGGCAATGTGCAATAACAAGGAGCTGAACAAGGACTACCTGGATGCCTACATTGCTGTGCTGATTGGAGAGAGATTGAAGCCGAAAAATCTAAAGCTGGCGGTTGCTAAAGTAAAGCAACAGGTGCAGAAGTTCAACAACAGCTATGAAAAATATCATACAGATGTTTTGCAGCAGTACAATGAAGTGCAGGACAGCCTTGCCAACATTACTAAGGCAATCGAAAAAGGCATCTTCACAAATGACTTGCTCCAGCGAGCAGAGCAGCTGGAGAGCGAGAAAGCAAAACTGGAAACCAGACTGCATGATCTAAAGCTGCTGGAACCTATCGCCTATGAAGATGTGGCATACCTGCATACCCAGTGGAAAGAGCTAAAACGAAATACCGAAGAGTTCCGCACGTTCATCCAGCAGTTTGTGAAAGCGATTCATGTGCGACCCTATGATTTTGACATTGTGCTGGATATGGGGTTTGGTGTGGTGGAGTTGACAGAAACCATTCCCATGCGGCGGGGTGAGCTGTACGAGATGTTTGATTCCAAAGTAAAGGAGCAAAGAATATGTTTGAAAAATCAAAAGGCAGATACTTGACACGAGGCGTGGATGCGGAGATACCGATTGCACTGCAAGTGATGATGTGGCAGGCTGTCGATCAGATGCCAGAACCGAAAGACTACTTACAGGTGTTTCGGCTTAGCGAGGAGAACGGTTTGCAGATCGTGCACCATACTTCGGAGCAGCCGCAGTTTGAGATGACGTACATTGCGGAGGCGAAAAAGCCGGTCACAGCAAAGGTGTACATCATCGATGATGGAGAACACTGCACCATGTTGTTGGCGGAAGAGTACTAACGAACCAATACAAGCGATCAAATACGAGCAATCCAACAAAAAAATCCAAGCCATACGCATGACTTGGATTTTTTTTACTGCCCGGCGAACCGAAGCACAAGCGAAAAGCGAATCCGCTGAGGCGTGCGGTGCTGCACCGGGATAAAAGGATTACCCGCATTTTTTTACTGCAGTTCTTCCTCTGGTGAGAAAAATGGGAAAACGAGAAATTTCTGTTCCTTTACAAACGCTCTGCCCTCCGGTGTGTCCTTGACAAAGAAGAGAAGCGTATCATTGATGTTGTTGATGTGCTTATCGATCCTGCCGTTTTGATTCAGGTAAATCGCTCTGTTGTACTGTGGGATCACTGCTAAGATCACATCGGCATTTCTTTTTTTGATCTTTTGGCACAGTTTGCGGAGCATGTTGATTCTGCTCCAGGTCAGGGACTTCTGTTTTTCCTTGCTTTCGATCCTCGCCAGCGTGTCCAGTGCTTCCACCGCAGGAAGCTTTGCAATACAGGTGATGACCGGACCGCCATACGTTGTCAGCGTATAGTGGTTGGAGAGAAGCACGTCCATGTCCTCTTTCTCTGCATCGATCTCATAAGTTTCTATGATCCGGCTTGCCACAGCAGCAGTCAGCCGTTCTTTCTCCTGATACAATCCGTACGCTGAAAGATGGTCGATCAGCATTTTCCGCATCCGGCTGTACTTGGGAAATGCTACATTGCGATACAGGATCGACTGGGAAGCATCGTGCTGAATGTCATCATAAATGGCATCCATTGTAAAGACAGAAAGGTCTTCCTTCCGGACAACCATATGTTCATAGAAATACACAGCCATCGCTTCCAGAACGTCTTCTTCCTCATACCTGGGTTTTGGTCCTCTTTTTTTGCCGCTCATACAGACTGCTCCTCTTCGATGGAATGGAAATGGGACTGTATCCGATTTTTCGATTCCTCATTTTTACATAATATCACAAGGGTGTCCACGTCAAAGGAGAGAAAGAGGATGTCCTGCGGAAACTTTTCCTTTAGCTTGCAGGAGAGATAGTAAAAGTGTGCGTTTTTCTTGTCGGTCGTGCTGCTGATCTTGCTTCGCAGCCGAACAAACAGCCAGGATGCGTTGGACACCATGGAAAGTGCCGTTCCCTCTGCCAGAAGCTCCAGTGACATCTTGTCATACTTTCCGACAAAGGCGTACAAGTACGGCTGGATCTTCTTCTTTCCGCTCTCAACGCCCAGCTCTTCCCGCATTTTGCGAATGAAGTGACGCTGTTCCGGTACTTTCTTTTCACGCTCTGTATACCATTTCTCAAAAAGCTGATACAACTGCGGAAAGGTCTCCGGAACATTTTTGCCGTCTCTGATCTGTACAGTGATCAAATCCGCACAGTCTTGAAAGATTTCCTCCCATGGATACTGATAATTCGACATTTTTTTCCCCTCATCTCAAGATTCTATGTTCTGCACAATAGAATAATGCTAATGCAACCAAAAATATATCAAGTTGCACAAATGAACATTTTTGCTGTGATCTTTTACAAAATATATGCCCATTGAGATCAATCCCTCAAAAGCACGCTCTGAAAAATAGTAAAGTAATGATACAGCATTTTCCGATACTCATTATAGCAGATTCTTTCTAAAAAATCAAGCGTACTTTACGAGAGCATTTTGTCCATAGACATCCCTGGGAAGAATGCTGCTATCCAGAAATACAAAACAAAAAATAACGTATTTTCGACAAGAAAAAAGCAGATAATGAATTGAAAAAATAAAAAACGCACAACTGACTTTTGGAGCAGCTGGAAGCCATAGGGTTCCTAAGTCGAGAATCCGCTCTTTGATAAATAGAAAACTAAAAGCAACGCAAATACGTTATATATATGCATATATATCATTATTATATGTTATTTCGCATGGTATTGACATTTTCCGTGCGTATGCTATAATAACATCGAACCGGAAAAGACGCTTTTCGAAAATGTTTTTTTTTTACATCTTGCCTAGCAAGAAGAAAGGATGGTAGATCATGTCTACACTAAATGATTTTTTAAGTTCCGTAAACGCACAGGCATACAAGCCAACACAGAATGCTACTGGATGCATGATTCTGATCAATGTACCAACAAGTAAACGAATCCGCTTTTCAAAGGCTTTTATGAGGGATCTGGGCGAACCAGCAGCAATTAAACTGTACTTTACGGAAGAAAGCATTATCGTTGTTCCATCGGCTGCTGGAACTCAAAATGCAATTTCCTTTTCATCCGGCGGAATGATATATAACAGCCCATTGGCAGAAAAGATCATGGAGATGAGTAAGTTCGAATTTCCAAGCGGGAAATCGGTACGAGTGGGTTCGTATACGATGACTGCTCTGGACGATGGCACATCCTATGCAGAGGTCAAGTTCAACTAAGTGGAGGAGATTGGATATGAAAGTAACAGTATACAATGAAACAGACATTCTGGAAAGTGGTACTTATACGGCTCAGCTAACGAATGCATTTGAATACGTACCAGAACAACTCTGTATGAAGTTTAAGCTCTGCGAGAATCTGGATAATACCGTGTTCCTTAAATTTGCGTCGCTGGATGAACTTGGCAGACATCCTTGGGGCAATGTTTTTCAAGCATTGAATACGAATAACACAGACGATCTAGTGGGACATACATTTCAGTTGGAGATATCTACTGTGAAATCGAAGAAGACTGGAAATCGTTTTAGCAATGTGAAAAAAGTTAAAGTCGTGCAGTAACGAGATCGGGGTGGAGCTGATGTGTGGTCGCTCCACCTTTGTTTTTTTCAAAAGGGGGAATGTTTTATGATCGATTTTACACCGCTGCCTGTTGCATTTCAATTGGAGCGGTTCGGAAGTGCATCTATCGACCTTCATGAATGGATGCGTCTGCGAAAGTACGCACTGGAGTTTGTGGTCGGAAAAGGTGTAAATGCAACCAGCTTCACCGTGCTGCACACCGAAGCAGGATTTGCAGATCTCGCCAGCCATACACAGGTAAGATGGCTGGCAGACCACTTTGAGCTTCTCTGTGTTGCGGCGGATGAAAAACACCGGCACTTTCTGGACATACAATATGAGGGCGTAATTCATCGGATCCCGTTTGAAGCACTTCTGCCGGACAAGATCTGTGCGACACTGTTCCGCATCGGCGTTGCGGTGGATCGTACTTTCGGAGCTTATGAAGCGATGAGCATGTACCTGCAGGCTGCTGTGGCAGCATTACCGGTAGAGGATGCCCGACAGGTTCTGGGATGGAAGGACAGCAATACACTGCACTGGTGCGGTGCAGCTCACAGCCCGCCTGTGCTGCGGGCACATCTGGAGATGTCACCGGAGGATTACCTTGCAGAACTGAACCGTCTGATACTCCCTATGCCGTCACTGCAGTTTGTGCTTTGTGCAGCAGCGGCATCCACACTGATGGCATATCTGAAAATTACGGAAAAGATTCCAGCGGATTGTTTTGCTGTATCGCTGGTAGGGACATCCTCGACTGGAAAGACAACTGCTTTAAAGCTTGCAGCATCGCTGTACAGCTCTCCGGAAGATGAAAATGTGTTTACCGCTTTCTATGGTACAGCCAATGCTTTGAATCGTATGTTGGGAAAACATCATGGTGTACCCATTGCTTACGATGAGAGTACAATTCGCAATTCCATTCGCATTTCCGATTTCATATATGCTTTTACCCAGGGACGGGAAAAGCTTCGTCTGGACAGCAATGCCCAGTTAAAATACAGGAACAGCTGGGCGTGTACTGCGTTGTTCAGCTCAGAAACTTACCTTGTGAATGCCGAACGAGACAACTTAGGAATTATTGCTCGAGTGATCACACTGGATGGACTGACCTACACAGTAGATGGTACCCATTCGGAACAAATCAAGGCATTTACAGGCAAAAACTACGGATATGTGGGTTCTCTGCTGGCAGAGCATCTTCTTGCATCAGACAGTGCGGAGATCTTACAGCAGTTTCAAGATGTGCGTGAAGAACTGCTGGAACTGTTTCCGGAAACATGCAGCCTTTCGGAACGGCTCGCTATGAACTACGCCATGATCATAACAACATCTGTGATGTTGAGTACACTGAGCATTCAGACCAATACGGAGATCCTGAAGCAGATGTGCGTGCTTCTGCATGGTGAGATCACTGAAGAGGCACATCCGGGCAAAAACCTGGTATGCCGTATCTTCAATTATATCTCCTGCAGCTACAAGCAGTTAGAGGGCATCAAATGGACACTGGATCGGGAAAAGAAGCCGATAAAGGTGGAGATCTTGGAGTCCACCTTTGAACAGATTCTGGAACAGATCGGAGCCACCGATAAAAAAACCGCAGTTCGTGTTCTTCTGGATGAAGGATACTTGGTCACACCGGAGAAAAACCGCATTAAGGCAAAGATCAGCATCGACGGCGTTGTCAGCTACGGCTACCGGTTTTGCTATCCGAAGATCGATGAAGCTTTTGGTCCGGTGAATGATACCGTTTACACCTACAAAAGGCAAAGCCTGGGACCGATGCAGATAATGGAGGAAAGAGAAGCTGCCTATGGAAGAGATTACCAGATTGCAGATCAGCCGAAACCGATTGAGGGAAAGCTTTTTTTACTATGACGGCTGTGATACAGAAAAACAAAAAGCTTCCGAGGCAGAGGCTGCCAACGATCGCATGATCGATCTGGCGGCTGATGTTCTCGTTGCGATTCTGATGGAGGAGCGTGCATCATGAGATACTGGGTCATACGACCGCCGCCGGAGTGCGGTTGGAGTGGCAAGAAAAAACAGAAGGGAAAGGGATTTTGCAATGAATACATCAAAAAAGACGCAGCTTGCACTCGTCTATATTCGCTATAGTTCACATGCCCAGGACAACGGCAATAGTCCGGCGGCACAGATGACGTGTGCGGAGAATTACACAGAAGCACATCAGATGACCATTGAACAGATCTATCACGATTACGCCAAGACTGGCAGAAACACCAATCGGAAAGGCTACCAGCAAATGAAGAATGATATCCTGTCCGGAAAAGTACAGGCAAAGATCGTTGTGGTAAGAGCACTGGACCGGCTCCACAGAAACACCGGGAATCAGATCGAAGACCTGAAATGGATGGAATCACATGGGATCCGGCTGATCGCTGTGAATGACAGCATTGATACAGCATCTGAGGACTACAGCAAGTTTGCCACGATCGTAAAGGCGGCAGCGGCAGAGGAAACATCAGACAACATTTCTAAAAATACCAGAGCGGCACTGCTGGAAAGTGCCAGACAGTGCCGTCATCTGGGCGGCGTTCCACCCATCGGCTATACAGTCAATGAGGCTGGACTCTATGAGATCGATCCTCTGACAGCACCGATCGTTCGTGACATCTATACCCTTTACAGCAGCGGCATGGGCTACAGCTACATCAAAAAACATCTGAGAGAAAAGGGATACAAGACCACCGGCGGCAACGACTTTTCAGACACTGCCATCCACACCATCCTGACGAACCAGAAGTACAAGGGTACTTACACCTACGACCGCACAGCTGCCAAGGACAGCGAAGGACACCGAAACTCCCACAAGATCAAGCCGGATCCCATAGAGATCCCGGACGGGATGCCGGCGATCATCGAGCCGGCACGCTTCGACAAGGTCCAGGAGAAGCTGGCACAGAACCGCCGGCGGACAGCCAGCCGAACCGGCAAGAACTACTACGCCCTCAACGGCTTCACACGCTGTCCGAAGTGCGGCAAGCCGTTCTCCGGCAACGTCAACCACAGCAACGGGCACAAGTACCTGCAGTACCGAAGAAGCTGTGACTGCGGCATCCCCAGTGTGCGGGCAGACCAGCTGGCACCGTTTGTGTTTCACGCAGTGAAGAACTGTCTCTTTCAGCCTGCCAACCAGCCAAAGATCATCGAGGCAGTCAACCAGAAGCTTTCTCTCCGAAAACTGATGCAGAGCGGAGAAACTAACACCATACAAAATCGGATCAACGGACTGGAAAAGGCAAACGCCAATCTGATGGCATACCTGGAACAGGGACGTGCAACAGAGACCATCCTGCGTTCCGTTGAGAAAAACGAACAGGAACTCCGGCAGCTGAAACAGCAGCTGGACGCTTTGGACAATCCGATCTCTGCGGTGAATGATGCAACATACCAGGAGATCGTTCAAAAGTTTACAAACTACATGTGTACTGAAAGATCGCCGGAGGCAGCTGCACTGAAAGAGGCTGTGCTACGGGACATTCAGATCGGCAAAGAAACCATCACTGTGAACTTTCAGCACGGTGTTTCCATAGATGAAGAAACAAAAGCATACTTCAACGACAACAGAAAGGAATTGGCATCATGACATATCAATTTGAAAATCCCATTGCGTGTACCGAAGCACTGGTAACTGCAATTGAGAAATTGAACGACTTTGAACAATATACGCTGACGATTCTGGGAATCGACCAGAATGGCTGTTACACCAATAAAGGAACCGTGACGATCAACGAAGAAGAGCTGCAGCCGCTTCTGCAGGAGAAAGAACTTTCCTTCCCGAAAGGCATCATCGGGCAGAGAGTCAAGGTCATCTCTCATGAGAAGCTGCGGCAGGAACAGGCGAAAGCAGCACTTTTCCAGAAGATTGCAGAAGACGGCGAAGAAATCAACGTGGAATTTTGAAAGGGGCTATTTTTATGAAGCAGATTTTCGTACTTACTTACAATTACACCAACAAGAAGTTAGCACAGATGGCAATTGCTTGTGTCATCCGATGCAGAAGCACCCATGGAAAGCAGCTGCGTGTACGGGACATCATTGAAATGAACCGTCCAGGGCTATACCAGCAGCTGTCTCGTGGAGATAAGTGCAGAGTGGGCAGAGCCGTCAGCAAGCTGTACAATCAGGGAATGCTGCCGCATCTGACCAGAGGAAAGAAGAAGGGTTCAACCAATACGTACTTCTGCTAAGTAACAGAAAGAACAAGTCACAATGAGAAAGCTCCGGATCGTCCTAAGTGGTGGAAAAATCCGGAGCTTTTTGTGTGTGAAAAAGTTGCTTTTTCCCCTCTGCTGTGGTATAATAAAGGTAAAGAAACTGAAAACACAGCAAGGAGGGAAATGCAATGGGTGTTTACTTGAATCCGGGAAATGTCGATTTCCAAGAGGTGCTGAATTCCAAGATCTATGTGGATAAGTCAGAATTGATTCAGTATACAAACAGCGTTTTACGGACTACACAAAAATATATCTGCGTCAGCCGTCCACGAAGATTCGGAAAGTCTATGGCGGCGAATATGCTGACGGCTTACTACAGCCGTGGCTGTGATTCCAGAGAAATGTTTCAAGGGTTGAAAATTGCAAAGCATACAGGATTTGAAGAGCATCTGAATCAATACAATGTCATCCACTTAAATATGCGGGATTACTTGACGGAATCGGAAAATATGAAACAGCTGATTCAATTTGTTGAGGAAGATTTGCTGGATGAACTGCAGCAGGAATTTGCAGATCTCAGAATGCCACGGCGAAGAACTCTGGTCAAGGTACTGGAACAGGCTTTTGCACAGTACAAAATTCCGTTTGTCTTTATCATCGACGAATGGGACTGCATTTTTCGAGTGCATAAAAGCGATGCCGCATCGCAGAAAACTTATCTGGATTTTTTACGCAACCTGTTAAAGGACAAGAGTTACATTGCCCTTGCCTATATGACAGGCATCTTACCCATCAAGAAGTACGGAGAGCACTCTGCCATCAATGCTTTTTACGAATACTCCATGACAGATGCCTCTCCCATTGAAGAGTTTACCGGCTTTACAGAACAAGAAGTCCGCCAATTGTGTGAGCAATACCAGATGCCGTTTTCGGAGACAAAGAAGTGGTACGACGGTTACTGTGTAGACGGTGTTTCAATCTACAATCCAAAGTCTGTGGTAGAAGCTATGCTCCGTGGAAAATTTAGCAACTACTGGACAAAGACAGAAACCTACGAAGCACTGAAAGTGTACATTGACCTGAATCAGGACGGGCTGCGGGACAAGATTGTACAGATGATCGCAGGCGAAAAAGTCCCCGTGAATCCGGATAAATTCCAGAATGACATGACCACATTTCACAGTGCAGACGATGTTCTTACGCTGCTGGTGCATCTGGGATACCTGACCTATGATGAACAGAATCGTGTGGTATGGATCCCGAACGGAGAAGTGCGGCAGGAATTTATCAACTCCATTGAAGACGGCGGCTGGGAGCCAGTCGTACAGGCAATCCGTTCCTCGGAGCGGCTGCTGCAAGCAACCCTTTCCGGCGATATGGAAACGGTTGCAGAACTGATTGAACAGGCACATCAGGCAAACGCATCGATCTTGAAATACAATGATGAAAACGCCCTGTCCTGCGTGATCTCTCTGGCATACTACTCTGCCCAGAAGAATTATACCCTACACCGGGAAATGCCGGCTGGAAAAGGCTTTGCAGATATTGTGTTTGAGCCGAATCGAAACTGCGATTTGCCTGCTCTGATCGTTGAGCTAAAGTGGGGACATTCCGCAGAAGAGGCAGTGGAGCAGATCAAACAAAAGGACTATCTGGATTGCCTGAAAAATTACAGCGGTGAGGTTCTTTTGGTTGGCGTGAATTATGATAAGGAAAAACGGCATACTTGCCGGATTGAACGGGCAGTGATATAAGGCAGTCACTTCAAAAGCAGACACAGAACCCCTCCTCCTCTCCAACTTCCAAAAATTGAACGAAATCTCAAAAAATCCTCCGTTTTTCTTGACAAAGAATACTCGATTGTGTTATAATAGGAATATCAAGGATATGTAATATATTCGAAAACAAAGGAGGCATATTATGAAGAAACAATGGAAACGGCTGGCTGCCCTTTCGTCGGCATTAGTCATGGCGGCGGGAACGCTGCTGTACGTACCGACCGATACCCTGCAAAATATCTCGTGGGGGATCACGGCGAGTGCGGAGGAAACAGGTGCAGGGACAGAATCGGGAACGCAGACATGGAACGAAGATGACGGTCTGACCTGGACACTGGACGCTGAGGGCACACTGACCATCAGCGGCGAAGGGAAAATGAAGGAGTATTAT
>ENA-OPCO01002391-OPCO01002391.1-human-gut-metagenome-genome-assembly--contig:-NODE-2391-length-10644-cov-2.576258_pt1 | contig 10644 bp, 8 predicted proteins | sample MGYA00241562_ERZ501475 | MGnify/ENA primary metagenome ERZ501475 (study PRJEB25962, sample SAMEA2042627) | human gut metagenome | biome: human gut; feature: human-associated habitat; material: faeces... | reverse complement strand
AGGAGGAAAAAGGCATGATTCGACACGTGGTTCTTTACACCATCAAGGACGAATGCAAGGAAAAGATTCCGGAACTGGTGGACGAATTCCAGCGGATCTCTGACGAACTGAAAGCCATTCAGGGACATATCGAGTCGCTGGCAAACTCCAAGGGTTCTGAAGCCGCTTCTCTGGAACAGATGACAGTCATTCTGGACAAGTGCATCAGCGAACCCCTGCAAATTCCGAATTACCTGTCCCAGATCAAGGACTATATCACTTCCCTGTCCTCGTGGATGCGGGACTACCGCGACCAGCCGCTGGAAGTGGACTATCTGGAACTGGCTTCTCCGGACGCAGACTTCCCCTCTGCCAAGGCAGGCTTCTGGAGTGCAATTTCCTATAGTTTCCAGCGTTTCACTGCGTCGTGGGACGAGGATTACAGCTCGCTGTCCTCCACCACCGGCGATGATGCCATTGAAGTATGGGTTTCGCTGGGACGCGATCAGGCACAGGTGGTCAAAGATCTGGTGGAATCCGAATTCCAGCAGCAGTACAACGTGCCGATCTCGATCAATCTGGTAGTCGGCGGTGTCGTAGAAGCCACACTGGCGGACAAGGGACCGGACGTGGCACTGTTCCTCGGCGGCGAATTCCCTGTCAATCTGGCAGCCCGTGGACTGCTGGCAGACGTTTCCCGGATGGACGGCTACGACGAAATGACCAGGCTGTATCAGGATACGGCAATGGTGCCCTATCAGTATGAGGGCGGCACCTACGGCCTGCCGCTGACACGCAGCTGGGCAATGATGTTCTACCGTAAGGACGTGCTCAGCGAACTGGGCTTCACGCAGGCACCGCAGACGTGGGAGGAACTGATCGACATGCTTCCCGCTCTCCAGCGGAGTTACATGTCTGCCGGTCTGGTGCTGCCGGCGGTAGCGGCAGATGCCAATCAGGCAACCATTTCTGCGGCGACCGAATCCGGTCTGACCTTTGCTTCGCTCCTGCTCCAGCGTGGACAGAACTATTATAATAGTGCACAGACAAAGACCACATTCGACACCAATGCGGCGATCGATGCATTCGAGATGTGGACAGACTTCTATACCAAGTACGACTTCGACCAGCAGTATGATGCATTCAGCCGGTTCCGGACGGGAGAATATCCCGTTGTGGTTTCCGACTACTGCACCTTCTTCAACCAGCTGGCAGTGGCGGCTCCGGAAATCGACGGGCTGTGGGGCTTCGCTCCCATTCCGGGCACTTTGCAGGAGGACAGCACCATTTCTCACGCCGTCAACTCCAACAACACCGGTGCAGTCATCTTCAATAAGGTAGACAAAAAGACCAACGGCATGGACAATGCATGGACGTTCCTCAAGTGGTTCTGCTCCACCGAAGTACAGGTGGAATACGGTACCCAGATCGAGGGACTGCTGGGACAAATGGGACGGTACGCAACGGCGAATACTGAGGCACTCACCCAGCTGGCATGGTCCACGGACGAGGCGAACACCATTCTGGGAGCCATGGACGAACTGGAAGAGATTCCGATCATTCCGGCATCATACTCTGTCACCCGAAACGTGATGAACGCATTCCGTGACGTGGTCAACAATAACGAGAACCCCCGTGATACGCTGATGTCGTACAATCGGGACATCAACGAGGAGATCACCAGAAAGCGTGAAAACCTCGGATTAGACTCTTAAAGAGAAGGAGGGAATCCCCTTGGATACTGCCGAGATTGGCAAAAGAACCCGACAGGAAAACCGGCGGCTCACGTGGCTGGCGGTGAAGCAGAACAAGGCAAGCTATCTCATGATCGCTCCGTTCATGCTGTTTTTCTTGGTATTTACCATCGTGCCGGTGCTGATGTCCCTGCCTATGGGCTTTACGGACTTCAACATGGTACAGATGCCGAAATTCATAGGACTGTCCAACTACACCACCCTGTTCCTCGCAGACAAGGTCTTTATCCAGTCCATTCGTGTTACGCTGGTGTTTGCCCTGTTCACAGGACCGATCAGCTATGTGCTGTGCTTCCTGCTGGCGTGGCTCATCAATGAGCTGCACCCGAAGCTCCGCACGATCTTCACCCTGATCTTCTACGCTCCGTCTATGGCGAATGTGTACACCGTCTGGAAGCTGATCTTCAGCGGCGACTCCTACGGCTATCTGAACTCGTTCCTGCTGGATCTGGGACTGATCAATGCACCGATCCAGTGGCTGACGGACGGCAGCTATGTGCTGGGTGTCACCATCGTTGTCCAGATGTGGATCAGTCTGGGTGCCGGATTTCTGGCACTCCGTGCCGGCTTCCAGAATATCGACCGTTCCCAGTATGAAGCCGGTGCCATTGAGGGCATCAAGAGCCGCTGGCAGGAACTGATCTATATCACGATCCCGTCCATGGGACCGCAGCTGATGTTCGCAGCAGTCATGCAGATCGTCAGCTCCTTCACCGCCGGCACGGTATCACAGAATCTGGTGGGCTTCCCCAGTACCGATTACAAGGCACACACCATTATGAACCACGCCTATGACTACGGCTGGATCCGCTATGAAATGGGCTATGCCTCTGCGATCTGTATGATTCTGTTTGTGGTCATGTATATTCTGAACAAGCTGATCGGCAAAGTCCTCAGCAAGTATATGGACTAAGGGGGTGCAGTATGGCAAAAAAAGAAAAGGTATACGGCACACACCTGAAGGTTTCCACCAAGCGTGCCGGACATAAGATCGGCGGCACTGTCGGCATTTTCGTCTTTCTGCTGGTGCTGGCACTGTTCATGGCACTGCCCATTTATCTGGCAGTGGTCATGTCCCTGAAGCCGGTGCAGGAACTGTTCGTGTTCCCGCCGAAGCTGTACGTCATCGATCCCACGCTGTCCAACTACAGTGCCATGTTCCGACTCTGTTCCGACCTGTGGGTGCCGTTCTCCCGTTATGTATTCAACAGCGTCTTTGTTACCGTATCCGTTACCGTGTGTCAGGTGGTATTCTCCGCAATGGCGGCGTTCTGTCTGGCAAAGGTACGCTTCCCCGGTGCCAAGGCGATCAACGCGATCATCGTCGTTGCCCTGCTGTATCAGAGTAACGTCATCTACATCATGCAGTATATGGTCATGGCAAAAATGGGCATGATCGATACCTACTGGGCACTGATCCTGCCCTCTGTCGCTGCCCCCATGAACCTGTTCCTGATGCGGCAGTCCATGACGCAGGTGCCCGATGCCATGATCGAAGCGGCAAAGGTAGACGGAGCAGATATGTTCCGCATCTGCTGGCAGGTGGTCATGCCGAACCAGAAGCCGGCACTGATGACTGTCATCATCTTCTCGTTCCAGGCGGCTTGGAACATTCAGGGCGGCACGCTGGTGTTCAGCGAATCCCTGAAAACGCTGCCCACCGTGGTACAGCAGGCAGCATCTGCCGGTCTGGCGAGAGCCGGCGTGGCAATGGCAGCCGCCGTGTTCATGCTGGTGCCGCCGATCGTCATCTTTATGCTGGCACAGCGGCAGGTCATCGAAACCATGGCACATTCCGGAATCAAGGACTAAAGGGAGGGTGAAGACTTTGCAGAAAAAGGCAAATCATCTGGCGGCGGCGTGTCTGTCCGTGCTGACGCTGACGGCGGCGATCGGCATGCCGGCAGTTTCGGCGGAACATTACAACGTCTATAACTACGACCGCTGGGACGAAGCGACACCGTCACAGGCAGGCTATGCGGCACAGCGTGCTGTCAGCGGTCTGGATCTGGGCTGCGGTGCGTTCAATACCCCCTCCGATCTGTTTCGGGACTGGGAGGACCGCTTTTACATTGCGGACAGCGGCAACAACCGCATCGTTGTCACAGACAGCGGCTTTTCCAAGGCGACCAGAATCTATGACAAGCTGAAAACCGCGGACGGCGAAACCACACTGAAAGATCCTGAGGGCATCTATGTGTCCCGGGAAACCCAGTGCATGTACATCGCAGACACCGGAAATTCCCGTCTGCTGGTGTGTGATCTGGACGGCAATGTGCAGCTGGAACTGACACGGCCGGACTCCACATTATATGAAAACGAGACCTTTAAGCCCCAGAAAGTCGTTGTGGACAAGGCGGGCAATATCTACATGGTGCTGAACAATATCACCAACGGCTCTGCCATGTTCAACAGCGACGGCGAATTTCAGGGCTATTTCGGTGCCAACTCCGTGGACGCTACTGCGGAAGTGGTGGCGAACTACTTCTGGAACATGATCGCCACCGACGAAATGCGGGCGAATTCCTCCCGTAACGTGGCGGCAGGCATCACCAGTTTTGACATTGACGATGAGGGCTTCATCTACACCGTCACACAGTCCTCCTCCTCCGAGGCGGATCGTGTGAAAAAGGTCAACCCTGCCGGCTATAACCTGTTCTCCGTGCTGGAGGCGACATTCGGTGATCTGAATTCTGTTTATGATTCCACCGCCAATGAGAACTACACCACCCAGATGGTGGACATCGATATTGACGACATGGGACGCATCAACTGTCTGGATCTGGAAACCGGACGGGTGTTCCAGTATGACGAGGACGGCAGCCTGCTGTTCATTCTGGGTACCACAGCCGACCAGCTGGGCGGCTTTTCCATGAAAGTTTCCGCGGTGGAAACCATGGGCAAGAACATCTATGTTTCGGATGCCATGAAGAATACCGTTACCATTTTCACCGAAACCGAGTTCGGGGGCATTGTGCACAATGCCGTGGCTCTGTACAACGCCGGCTATTATGCTGAGGCACTGGAGCCGTGGCGGGAGGTGCTCAAGCGGGATGGCAATTACCAGATGGCGTATATCGGCATCTCGTCGGCACTCTATAATGAGGGCAACTATAAAGAGGCAATGAAATATGCCAAGCTGGCACAGTCCCGCAATTTGTACGATAAGGCGTTTGAGGGCTATCGCTCTGAATGGCTGAATCAGAACTTCACATGGATCATTCTGGTGGTCGTGGTGCTGATCGCCGCGGCAGTGTTCTTCCACTTCCGCAACAAAAAGAAGAAAAAGAACCAGCCGAAGAATCTGATCGAAATGCTGCACGAAGGAGAGGAGGAGTGATGCTGCTATGATGGATCTGACACAAAAGCAATGGGTCAAGCACAGTGTGTTCCACCCGTTTGAGGGTTTTGAGGATCTGCGTTGGAAAAAGGGCGGTTCCGTCCTGTATGCCAGCATTGTGATCCTGCTCTGGTTCGTGGCGAAGATTTTGCATGACAATCTGGTGGGCTATCAGTTTGCCGTCACCAACACCAAGATGTTCAGCATTGTCCCGTATATCGTCCAGACGATTGCGGTATTTCTGGTGTTCGTCATCGGCAACTGGTCGATCTGTACCCTGCTGGACGGCGAGGGCACGATCAAGAAAATCTATATCTACAGTGCCTATTCAATGATCCCCTACGTTGCCGGACTGTATATCCGGACGCTCCTGTCCCATGTACTGATTCAGGACGAAGTCATCTTTATTACCTGCGTCACGGTAATCAGTACTGCATGGTCTGTGCTCCTGATGTTCAACGCCATTAAGGCGGTGCATCAGTATTCGATCAGCAAGACCATTCTGGCACTGCTGCTCACCTTTGTGGCAATGCTGATTATTCTGATCCTGCTGGTGCTGCTGGTGGCACTGTTCCAGCAGGTATACGTATTTGTTTCTTCCGTCTACACGGAGATCACATACCGCGTGAGAGTATAGAAAGGACGGTGGAACCAATATGAAGAACTGGAAAAAATGGGCTGCCGGCATCTGTGCTCTGAGCCTTTGCATGACGGCAGTTTCCCTGCCGGCGGCGGCGGAGGGCGAGGACGACATTGCCCTCATTTCCGACACCTCGGAGGAGATGCCGGCGGCAGACGGTACAGCCGATGCCGATACGCCAGACGACACCGCCGAAGAAGCGACCCGTTCCGAATCGCTGGAGGAAATTGCGATTACGGCGGAACAGGTCACCCAGTACATGCAGAAGAAGAATTCCTGCGACGGCATCACTTTCTACTACCGTCCGGAGGACTATGAGGATACCATTTCCGACGAGGACGTGGCAGATCTGCTGGACGACATCGAACTGGCAGGCATTGACGATGCCACCGGCGAGGTGGTCTGCACACTGGAAGAAGACAGCGACAACAGCGACTTCGTGGTATTCCTAAGTCCGGAAAGCCGCTGGCTGGTGTACATGGATCCGGAATACAGCAAGGTCACAATGGTTCGCCAGATCGTTTCTTCTCTGGATAACGAATTGCTGTTCCGTTCCCGCGACAACCGGACACTGGAATTGTACAACAAGGACTACGACGAAGTAGAACGCAGCTACACCACAGACGGTGCTGCCAAGGACGGCAAAGTCACCTATACCAACGAGGACGGCTGGCAGGTCGTACTGGCAGACACTTATGATGCGGTGATCTCCTCGGCACGGTTTGTCACGGAAAATGACAAGCTGGCACTGTACGTGGATGACGACACCGCCGTGATCGGACTGTACGACAAGGCAAAAAATAAGATGTGGTGGTCTACTCCCGAAAATGTGGGACACGACAAGACTGCTACCAATACCATTGTAGAGGACTTGTCCTCCTCGCTGAAAATGATCTACGGCGAACCCGATGCCCGCAGCACTACCAATATGCGTTCCAAGGGCGATGCGAAGATCAAGGTCAAGGACAAGAGCAGCGGTGTGAAGATCACCTATTCGTTCAAGAAAGCAGGCATTACCGTGCCGGTGACTTACACGCTGGAAGATGACTATCTGGAGGCGAAGATCGACACCGCCGACATCGAGGAGGACGACACCTCCGAAACCGGCAAGCTGACCACTTCCCTCTCCATGCTCAGCAGCTTCGGGGCGGCTTCTTCTACTGATGAGGGCTACTTCGTCATTCCCGACGGCAGCGGTGCTCTGATCCGCTTCAACAACGGCAAAAAGACCGCGAAATCTTATACCGGCTATGTGTATGGCTCCGATGTGACTGCGGTTCCCCTGACAGAACCGGCAGTGACAGAGCAGGTTTCCCTGCCCATGTACGGCATCGTCAACGGCGATAACGCCATGATGGTAGTCTGCACCGAGGGCGACTCCAACGCCAAGCTGACTGCAAGCGTCAGCGGACAGTCCAAGAGCAGCTTCAACGTCTGCGGCTTCGACTTCACGGTGCGGGATTCGGATACCTATTATATGTCCGGCGACAACGGCACGGCACTGACCGTGTTCGAGGACGGCGACATGAAAACCGACACGCTGGCAGTGCGGTACTACCCCCTGGAAACCGAGGACACACCGGACTATACCGATGTGGCGGCGGCATACCGGAACTACCTCACCGAAGAAGCCGGCGTGACCAATACCGTGGAGAACACGGCCCCGTCTTTGTACCTCAACTTCTACGGCGGCACGAAAAAGGAAAAATCCGTGCTGGGAATTCCCGTAAGCATGAAAACGGCTCTCACCAGCTTCCAGCAGGCAGAGGAAATTCTGCAAAACCTGTCGGACGGCGGTGCCGAGAACATGAAGGTGCAGTACTACAACTGGACCAACGCCGGCATTTCCGGCAAGGTGGACATCAAGGCAAAGGCTGCCGGCTGCCTGGGCGGAAACGGCGACTGGAACGACCTGCAAAGCTATGCCGCGTCCAACGGCGTGACCATTTATCCGGTATCGGAAAATGAAACGTTCCGTTCCGGCAGCGGGTTCTATACATTTCAGGATACCGCCGTCCGCATCTCCGGCTCCTATGCCCGCATCTATGATTACAATCTGGCATACGGTACCCAGAGTACTGTGAACAAGCCTCTGTCCCTGCTCTCGCCGTCTGCCTTTTCGGAGGTTGCCGAGAAGCTTACCGGCAGCCTGCAAAAGAAAGACCTGAACACCCTTTCGCTGGGCAGCCTGACCACTGCTCTTTACGGGGACTACGGCAAGCAGGCGATCTCACGAGATGCTGCCCAGCAGCTGCTGGAGGACGCATATCAGCAGATCACCGATGCAGACATTTCCCTGCTGGCGAACGGAGCCAATGCCTACGCTCTGCCCTATGTGCAGGAGATCACAGACGTGCCGCTGCAATCCAGCGGATTCGATGTGTTCGACGAGGACATTCCGTTCTACCAGATGGTAATGCACGGGGTGAAATCCTACGGCACCAGTGCGGTGAATGCTTCGGCAACACCGGAAGAAACCGTGCTTCTCGCCATTGCCTCCGGCAGCAGCCTGCACTTTGACATGATCGGCGAAGAAACCAGTACGCTGAAAGATACGGTACTGGACGGGCTCTATTATGCCAGTGCGGAAAGCTGGACAGACTACGCCGCACAGAGCTATGCATTCTCCAAGGCGGTGCTCTCCGGACTGGGTGACCAGACCATCACTGGCTATGAGAGAAAGGGCGATGTCATCACCACCACCTATGAAAACGGCACGGTGGTAGAAACCGATCTGGCGAAACAGATCGTCACTGTAGACGGCACGGCATACGCCATGGCGGACTATGTGGAGGAAGGGAGCTGGAACGAAGCATGAAAATGGCATATGAAAAACGAAAAAGCATGTACGGCTACTGCTTTATTGCTCTGTGGTTCGTGGGTGCACTGATTTTCTTCCTGATCCCTGTGGTAGAGTCACTGCTCTATTCCTTTCAGGAGATCACGCCGGACACCGGCGGCATGGTCGGCAGCTGGGTCGGCATGGACAACTATAACTACGCGTTCAACGTGGACCCGAACTACCGCCAGTATCTGGTGAAGGTGCTGAAGGACACTGCGTGGAAAACCCCGCTGATTCTGGTGTTCTCCCTGTTCGTGGCAGTCATTCTGAATCAGAAGTTCAAGGGACGGACATTCTCCCGTGCCGTGTTCTTCCTGCCGGTCATCATTGCCACCGGTCCGGTGTATAACATCATCAACGGCAACCTGCAAAGCACCGGCAACAGCGATGCCAGCCAGTTTTCCACCATGTTTTCCACAGATCTGCTGGGCGAACTCATGGAATTCCTCGGCATCTACGGCATTTCCGACAGCATGCAGACCACCATTGAAATGGTATCGGACAACATTTTCGGCATTGTGTGGAACTCCGGTATCCAGATCCTGATCTTCCTTGCGGCACTGCAAAACATTCCGGTTTCCGCCAAGGAGGCAGCCCAGATGGAGGGTGCCACCGCGTGGGAATACTTCTGGAAGATCACGCTCCCCTATGTCAGCCCCATGATCCTCGCCTGCTTTATCTTCACCATTATCGACTCGTTCACCGATCCGAACAACGTGGTCATGGGACGAATCCTCGATTTGCAGAGCGACTGGCAGTACGGACCGGCTTCGGCAATGGCGTGGGTATACTTCGCTATCGTGCTGGCGGCGGTGGGGATCATTACCGCGATCCTGAACAAGTTCATCTATTATGAAGTAGACTAAAAGGAGATGTCAGTTATGGAAACAACAAAAAACAAGCCGCTGGCATCCCCGAAAGAGGATACGCTGGTGGGCAACGGTATGAGCAAGCGGGAGGCCCGGAAGATCCGCATGCAGAGCATGAACAAATCCGAGATCGCCTATATGCGGCGGAAACGGGTGTTCGATGCGGTGTGGCCGTTTTTCCGGTTCTTCATTCTGTTCGGACTTTGCTTCGTCATTCTCTATCCGCTGATCTACATGATCAGCTGTGCATTCCGCGATTCTGCGGACATGAGTGACCCGACAGTCATGTGGATCCCCCGTCACCTGACGCTCAATGTCATCAAGGAAACCGCAGATGTCATGGACATCTGGAACACCCTGAAAACCACGCTTCTGCTGAACGTCGGCTGCTCGCTGGTGCAGGTGGCTTCCTGTGCACTGGCAGGCTATGGCTTTGCCCGCTTTAAGTTCAAGGGCAAGGGCATTCTGTTCGGCATCGTCGTCATGATGATTCTGGTGCCGCCGCAGATCATCTCCATTCCCCAGTATATGCTGTTCCGGCATTTTGGTATCGGCAGCCTGACCGTGAACACCAAGCTGTGTATGTACCTGCCGGCGGCAATGGGCAACGGCATTCGTGCCGGTCTGATGATCTTCATCTTCCGCCAGTTCTTCAAGGGACTGCCCAAGGAGCTGGAAGATGCGGCATATCTGGACGGCTGCGGACCGCTTCGCACTTTTGTGCAGGTCATGATCCCCAATGCTTCGTCCTCGTTCCTGACCGTATTCCTGTTCTCCGTGGTCTGGTACTGGAATGACTACTATGTCAGCTCCACCTTCTTCACCAAGAATCAGACCATTGCCCTGATGCTGAAGAACCTGAGCACCCTGCTTTCCCAGCAGCTATTCAACAACGCAGATGTCAGCCCCAGAGAGCAGATCGTCTGGATGGAAGCTGGCTGCCTGATCGCGATTCTGCCGATTCTGGTTATGTACACATTCCTCCAGAAGTATTTCACCGAGGGTATCGAACGCTCCGGCCTGGTCGGATAACGACACAACAATTGCACATGTTTCAAAGCACTCTCCTGTTGGAGGGTGCTTTTTGTGGTGGAAAAGGGCAGGGATTCTATGATTCGTAATTGTAGGGACGCGGCGTTTATCAGTTTGTACATAAGCCTCCCCTGAAAGGGGTGACTCCCCACGGGGTGGGGAGATGCTTTAAAAATGTGCCGTTGCGT
>ENA-OPCO01002367-OPCO01002367.1-human-gut-metagenome-genome-assembly--contig:-NODE-2367-length-10731-cov-2.260303_pt1 | contig 10731 bp, 5 predicted proteins | sample MGYA00241562_ERZ501475 | MGnify/ENA primary metagenome ERZ501475 (study PRJEB25962, sample SAMEA2042627) | human gut metagenome | biome: human gut; feature: human-associated habitat; material: faeces... | reverse complement strand
TGCGATGAAGTACAGCCGGCTCTGGTGAAGAAAAAAGTCCTCATCGCAGGAGGAGGCCCTGGAGGACTGTATGCGGCATGGACTGCAGCAAGAAGAGGCCACAGCGTGGTGCTCTGCGAGAAAGAAGTAGCGCTCGGCGGTATCTTAAAGAGCGAAATTGCCCTGCCGTTTAAACGGGAAATGTTCGCGCTGACCGAGACCTACGAGCGTTTCGCAAGAAATGCAGGTGTGGAAATCCGCTTCAACACCGAGGTAACACCGGAGTACGTCGAGAAAGAAGCACCGGATGCCCTCATCATCGCCGCAGGCTCCCGTCCGCTTGTTCCGCCGATCAAAGGCATGGATGGAGAGCAGGTTGTCGTTGTCAATGAGCTGTACCGCAATCTCGACAAGATTTCCGACAAAGTCGTTGTCATGGGCGGCGGCCTCGCCGGATGCGAGTGTGCGATCTCTCTTGGCATGGAAGGAAAAGAAGTTCAGCTCGTCGAAATGCGCGACGCCCTCGCCCCGGATGCAAACGTCCGCCACCGCCCGCTGCTCTTAAAAGAAATCGAAAAACAGGTCAAAGCCGTCCACACCGGTTACCGCGCCGAGGAGATCACCCCGGAAGGCGTATGGTGCACCGATGCGAATGGGGAGCGCCACCTCGTAGAAGGAACCACCGTCATCTGCGCCCTCGGCCAGAGAGCAAGAACCGACGTTGTAGAGCAGCTCCGTAATACCGCGCCGTTTGTACGCGTGATCGGAGACGCAAGACGTGTATCTACCATCACCAATGCCGTATATCAGGGGTATCATGCGGCGCTGGATATTTAATCAAGAATAGAAATTTTGGAAATGCTGTACCATGGAAAAAGAATCCGTGGTGCAGCATTTTTTAAAAGATAAAGTCTACCAATCCGCGTTTTTTCCGTGTATAATGAATGTATCAGTCAGAAAAAATGTGAACAGGAGGACGCCATGGGAAGATTTTTAAATCCGGGAAATGAAGCATTTTCGGAAGTCATTCATTCGGAAATTTATGTAGATAAAACACCGCTTCTGGAATACACCAATAAAGTAATCAGTACGACATCAAAATTTATCTGCAGCAGCCGTCCCAGACGTTTTGGAAAGTCGATTACAGCGGAGATGCTGTCAGCATACTACAGCAAGGGCTGTGATTCCAGAGCACTGTTTGCAGATTATGCGATTTGCAAGGCTTCGTCTTTTGAAAAACATCTGAATCAGTACGATGTCATTCATTTTGATGTACAATGGTGCATGATGGACGCCGGGAATGCGGATCAGGTTGTGGAATATATCAATCATGGAATACTGCAGGAACTGAAGGAAAAATACGGAGAGTTGATTCCGGATACGGTAAAAACTGCTTATGGTGCGATGTCTTATATCAAGGCTGCCAGCGGAAACAAATTTGTTGTCATCATCGATGAATGGGATGTACTGATCCGTGATGAGGCACAGAATCATAAAGTACAGGAAAAGTATATTGATTTTCTGCGTGGCATGTTTAAAGGGTCAGAACCGTCAAAATATATTGCATTGGCGTATCTGACAGGAATTCTGCCGATCAAGAAATTAAAGACACAGTCCGCTCTCAACAATTTTGAAGAATTTACCATGCTGGATGCAGGAAGAATGGCACCGTATGTTGGCTTTACAGAAGAGGAAGTGCATGATTTATGCGACAGGTACGGACAGATCTATGAGCAGGTGAAATTATGGTATGATGGATATTCTCTGGAAGGGTATCAGGTATATAATCCAAAAGCCGTTGTCAGCCTGATGCTGAATGGAAAATATAAAAGCTACTGGTCCAATACCGGCAGCTATGAAGCAATCGTGCCACTGATTAACATGAATTTCGACGGACTGCGGGCGGCAATTATAGAAATGATGTCGGGGGCCGCCGTGGATGTGGATGTGACATCTTTCCAGAATGATACCGTAAGCTTCGCCAACCGGGATGATGTACTGACGTATCTGATCCACTTGGGATATCTGGCTTACGATCAGGACAGGGAGCAGGTTTTTATTCCAAATGAGGAAATCAGACATGAATTAAACAATGCGGTGAAACGCAATAAATGGAATGAAATGATTACTTTTCAGAAGGAATCCGCAGATTTGCTGGATGCAACCCTGGATATGGATGAAAAAGCGGTAGCAGATGGGATAGAGCGAATTCATCAGGAGTACAGTTCGGTGATCCAATATAATGATGAAAATTCCCTGAGCAGCGTGCTTACGATAGCATATTTAAGCTCTATGCAGTATTATTTCCAACCCGTAAGAGAGCTACCGACCGGACGCGGTTTTGCAGATTTTGTTTATCTTCCGAAACCGGAATACAGAACAAGTTATCCGGCGCTGCTGGTAGAACTTAAGTGGAACAAAAGCACAGATACTGCCATAGAGCAGATCTGGGATAAAAAATATCCGGATTCTATTCTGGAATATACAGGAAATATTCTTCTGGTGGGAATTAACTACAATAAAAAGACGAAAGAACATGAGTGCAGGATTGAAAAGATAAAAAGATAGAAAACCGAATGCTGAGAGGAAAAACGTCATATCATGGACAACGGAATTCATGATATGACGTTTTTGTAAATATTTCAGTCGATACGAAATAGGAATGAACGATTAGATTTTAGAAATTTTTTTAAAAAAGTCCTTGACCGGTAGCAACTCCCGGGTGATAAGCTAAAGCTACAAAGACAGGGAAATAACAAAATATCACACATCAAAATAAAACAGGGAGGTTATGATGATGAACTTTACATTAAGCAATCAGGTGCAGATTCCGGCAGTGGGAATCGGAACCTTTATGATGACACCAGATCAGGCAGAGCAGGCGGTTGTGGACGCATTAGCCTGCGGATACCGCATGATCGACACTGCACAGGCTTACATGAATGAGCGCGCGGTCGGACGCGGAATCAAAAGATCCGGTGTGGCAAGAGAGGACATTTTCATCCACCAAAATCGGGGAAAGCCAGTATCTGACAGAAGGAACCGTAGAAAAGAGTCTGGAACTGCTTGGAACCGACTACATCGATCTGATGTTTATCCATCAGCCTGCAGGTGATTTCATGGCAGGATACCGTAAACTGGAAACGGTAGCGATCCGTCCGATGGTAAACCAGATTGAAATGCATCCGTACTTCGCACAGGAGTCTGCATTAAAAGTCATGGAAGAGTACCAGATCGTGCCGGAGGCATGGGCACCGCTCGGCGGAGGACGCCACAATCCGTTTGACAACGAGATGGTAAAAGCCATCGGTGAGAAATACGGTAAATCGGCCGCGCAGGTTGCACTGCGCTGGAACGTACAGCGCGGCGTAGTTGTGATTCCGAAATCGGTTCACAAAGCGAGAATCGAAGAGAATTTCCAGATATGGGATTTTACACTGACTGAAGAGGAGATGCAGAAAATCAGTTCACTGGATCTTGGCTATCAGGGAACTGCGGTCAAGCATTTTGATCCGGAATTTGTTAAAATGTGCAATATCAGAAAGATCCACGAATAAAACAGGGCGGTTTGGTTTCCAACTGCTGTAAGATCATTTTTGCACAGGCAGACGTTGCGTTCCTGGATCCAGAATATTCGATGTCTGTACCATTCCAGTAGGTCATTTCCGGTGCGTTTGATACCTTAAGCCGTGCAATGGAAACATATTTCGGCAAACCGGAGGAAAACAATCTGTCCGATGATATCAATGAGGCACTTGCGGCAGAACTGCTGAAAGGAAAAACATATAACTCTTAAAATTTCTTGCAGGATTTCACCCTGTGTGGTACATTATAGTTATGAATTGCGGTGGCCGTCTTCGGACAACACCTTGAAAGAGCCTGATGCGTCGGGCTCTTTTTATTATAGGTTTTAGCTTGCTTATTTAATTGAAGTGGCTAACATGGGGCTGCCCTTGGTGTGCAAGAAGTAGAAAGCAATAAAATAAAAACAATAATGACAATATCTAAGCCAGAGGCCTAGGTGTTATTTTTAGCAAGTATTATTGCAGAATATCAGGTGCTTATTATAACAAATAGAAAGAGGAAATGAGACAGGGGAAAAGAATGAAGAAAAAAACAACAATATTATTACTGGCAGGGAGTCTGATGATAGCTGGAATAGCTGCTCTCCTGTACCAGAGCCAGAACAGCAGAAATCAGATCCGTCATTATACGGCCTTTTTTTCAACAACAGGGGAAGAGATCACTTCGGATAATGATATGAAAAAGAAGATCGCTGAACAGATCGGAGCCGATTGTGAAGAAACATGGCTGAAAGGACAGACAAAGGATAATGCACTGAATGCTTATATTGCAGCCGGCGAGTATCCGGATTTTATTTCCGGCGAAAGTAAATTATATGATGCAGGAGCACTGATTCCCATTGACGAATACTGGGACAATTATCCCAATATAAAAAATTATCTGACAGAGGAACAGTGGGACCTGTTTCGGCAGGCAGACGGACATATCTACTGGATTCCACAATTCGGAGTTTCACAGGGACAGGACACGGAAGTAATCCACAGCGGAGAAGCTTTCTGGATTCAGACAAGAGTTTTGAAATGGGCAGACTATCCGGAAATCACGACGGTGGATGAATATTTTGATCTTCTGGAACGGTATCAGGAAGCAAATCCCTGCCTGGAAAATGGAACACCGAATATTCCGTTTGCTATTTTATGCGATGACTGGAGATACTTTTGTCTGGAGAATGTTCCTCAATTTCTGGATGGATATCCGAATGATGGGAGCTGCATCGTAGATCCAGATACACTGCAGGTCATTGACTATAATACAACACCGACAGCCAAAAGATACTATCAGAAATTAAATGAAGAATACAAAAAAGGAATGATCAGCCCGGAAACATTTCTGGATACTTATGAAGAATATCTGGACAAACTATCCACAGGTGCTGTTCTTGGCATGGTAGATCAAAGATGGCAGTTTTATTATGCCATACAGACAGCGTATGATTCCGGAAATCTGCGCAGTTATGGATGTGATTATGTGCCACTTCCGATAACAATAGACAAAAAAGTAAAGAATCAGTGGCATACGGCAAGATCAGCAGAGCTGGATACCGCGTCAGGACTTTCTATTACCATTTCCTGTGAAGACCCGGAAGGGGCAATGCAGTTTGTAAATAACCTCCTTGATCCGGAGATTACGAAATTACGTTTCTGGGGAGAAGAAAATCTGGATTATTCGATAGACGAAAACGGAATATTTTATCTGAATGAGGAGCAGGGCGTAAGGGTAAATGATCAGAAACTGAAAAAGACGCATTTTTGTACATATTCCTATTTTCCAAGGAGTGAAGGAATGCTGTCAGATGGAATCAATGCATTTTCGCCGGAAAATCAACCGGCAGAATTCTGGAAAAGCCAGCCCTGGGATATACAGGAATGTTTTGAGGCGTATGGAGTAACAAACTATGTAGATATGCTTGGGAGAAATGATGCGCCGGGAGTGTGGTATCCCATGTATTCGTATACCAATTCACTGACATCAAATACACAGGCAGGACAGACACTGGAACGGATGGATGAAGTAAAACACCGGTGGCTTCCGCAGGTGATTCTGGCACAGAATTTTGAAGAAACATGGAATTCCTATATGGAAGCATACAACGCATGCGATCCACAGAGCTATTTTGAGGATTTACAGAAAGAGCTCAATCAACGAATGAACAAAAAGAATAGCAATTTTTGCATATTGAATGACAAGAACTAAATAGTCCGAAGGCCCCTATTTGTTTACAATGGTGATAACCAGTAAACAGATGGGGGCTTTTTATAAAATACGGGAGGGAATCCTATGAGAATTTGTCTGGAGCAAAGTGCCTTTCCGGGCGTAATCAGAGTTACGGAAAAGGTAGCACACGATGTGGAACTTGTATCGGGAAAGAAACCGCAGATTCTGGTAGAAAAAGAGATACCGGAAACACTGGAAAGCAGCGGGGAGGACTGGACGATCATTGCCGCGACGAAAGGAAAAAGCAGCTTCCTGAAAAAGCTGGAAGAAGCCGGGAGTGCGGAATTAAAAGAGCTGGAACAAAAGAGAGAATGCTATGCATGGATTTTTCCTGAAATAAAAAACAGGACAAAATCGAACCTTCTTGTAATTGCCGGGAGCGACAAAAGAGGAACGATTTATGGCCTTTTTCATTTATCGGAAATGCTGGGAGTCTCACCGTTTGTCGACTGGTGCGGACTGATGCCGCCAAAGCAGGAAAAGATAGAACTGAGGGAAGACATGGCCTGTATCAGCAAAGAGCCATCCGTCAGATACCGGGGATTTTTTATTAATGATGAATGGCCGGCATTTGGAAACTGGTGCAATCATAATTTTGGCGGCTTTAATGCAAAAGCTTATGATCATGTATTTGAACTTTTACTCAGATTAAAAGGAAATTATCTCTGGCCGGCTATGTGGAGCGCAAGATTTGCAGATGATGGACCGGGTCTCTTAAACGCAGAGCTTGCAGATGAATACGGAATTATTATGGGAATGTCACATCATGAGCCGTGCTTAAGGCAGGGGGAAGAATACAAATATCTTAGGGGAAAGAATTCTGTTTACGGAGATGCCTGGAATTTCAGAACAAACAGAGAGGGGATTACAAAATTCTGGGAAGATGGACTGAAAAGAAGCGGAAAGTTTGAAAATGTGATCACCGTCGGCATGCGTGGAGAAGCGGATACTGCGATCATGGGAAAGAATGCAACACTGGAAGATAATATTCAATTGCTGCGGGATGTACTGAAAACGCAGAAAAAACTGATTCAGGAACATGTCAATCCTGATCTGACCAGGGTTCCGCGTATGATAGCCTTATACAAAGAAGTAGAAGAATTTTTCTATGGAGATGAAAAAACAAAGGGACTGATGGGAGCAGAGGAGTTAGAGGATGTGATTCTGATGCTCTGTGATGATAACTATGGAAATCTCCGGACACTTCCAACAGAAGAGATGCGAAAACACGCAGGCGGCTATGGTATGTATTATCATCTGGACTACCACGGATGGCCGGTTTCCTATGAGTGGATCAACAGTTCTTATCTGCCGAAAATCTGGGAGCAGATGAGTATGGCATACGATTTTGGTGTGCGGGAACTCTGGATGGTAAATGTCGGAGACATCGCCACACAGGAATTTCCACTGAGCTTTTTTCTGGACATGGCGTATGACTTTGATCGCTGGGGAAGCAGGGCGCTTAACTGCACGCAGGAGTACACCAGAAAGTGGGTGAGACAGCAATTCGGTTCTGTGGAAGAAGAGACACAGGACACTATTGCAGACATTTTAGAGCAGTACACAAAAATCATCCACAGAAGAAGGCCGGAAGCACTGAACCCGGAGACGTATCATCCGGTGCAGGAAAAGGAAAGCAGCAGGATCTTCGAAGAAGCAGAGCAGCTTTTGAAAAAACTGCAGGACGTATATGAAACAATTGAAAAAACGAATCCGCAGAATCTGTCCGCATTTATCGCGCTTGTATATTATCCGGCATTTGGGACAATGAATCTTGTGAAGATGCAGATTCTTGCAGGCTGGAATCATTATTATGCTAATCTTGGTGCGGTCTGTGCCAATGATTATGTGGATGAAGTGGAAAGATGCATGGAACAGGATCGAAAAGCTGTGGAAATGTATCATCAGATGGATCAGGGAAGATGGTATGGAATGGGAATGTCACAGCATATTGGATTTACACACTGGAATGAAGATGAATGCAGGAATCCAGTCGTTATGCGGGTCATACCATTAAAGAAAAGATCCATCCTTGTGGCAGCAGACGGCACGGCGCAGCATGCGGAAGGAAGCCCGTGGCTGGATAACACGATGAAATTAAAGGATTTCTTAAATCCGGACTGTACCAGAGCATCCGTCACCCTATATAGCCGGAGTGATTTAAAGGCAGAGTACAAAGTTCTGAAAAAACCGGGCTGGCTGTCTGTGGAGCCGATGGAAGGATGGCTGGATGGCGTGAGCCAGAAGAAAGTGCGGCTGAATCTTACCTTGATAAAACAGAGATTACCGGAAACGAACCAGGATACTATTCAGGATTCGCTCGAGATTGCAACACCGGAAGGAAAATGTGAGATTACAGTGCCGGTTTATACAGGAAATCTACAGGATAAGAAAAATGTATTTGTGGATACAATGGGGTATCTCAGCATCGAAGCGGCACATTATGTAAATTCTGTTCCTGGAAATTACAAAGACAGACAGGTAAAATTTGAAAATCTGCAGGGATATGGAAAGACGAATTCAGCGATGAAGGCATTTCCATCCGATGCCTGCACAGTTCCGGGACAGGATGCGCCGTATCTGGAGTATCAATTTGTTTTGGAAGAAAGCGGAACATATGAAGCAGAATTCTATATGCAGCCATCCAATCCGGTTACCAGAGAGAATCAACTTCTTTATGCGGTCAGGATAAATGAAGAGATGACAGAAACCGTAAACGCAGTGGAGAAAGATTATCAGGTCGGTGATCAGGCAGAGAAATGGGCAGAAGGTGTTCTGAGTCAGATTCGAAGACAAACAGTTTCGATAAAATGCAGAGCAGGGTTCAATACACTTCGGGTCTATCATGTGACACCCGGCTTCGTTCTCGAAAAAATCGTGATTTATCCGATGGGGGAAAAGCCGGAAGAAAGTTATCTTGGACCGGCAGAAACGTATCACGGCAGACAGGAGGAAAAATAAAATATGGCAGGAGCATATGAAACAGGAGCAATATTTTTAAAGAGTGTGGATATTCCGAAGAGGAAATTGAAAAAAGAGTGAAAGAAACATTTGAAACAATCTTTTATGGGAGTGAAGAAGAGCGTTTCTATCATGAAGCAGGTGCGGACATGGGATACATGGAGGACACCGGAAATCATGATGTCAGAACGGAGGGCATGTCATATGGAATGATGGTGTGCGTCCAGATGAACCGGAAAAAAGAATTTGACCGTTTATGGAAATGGGTACGGACGTATATGTATATCGAGGATGGTCCGGGAAAAAATTATTTTGCCTGGTCGTGTGCTGTCGATGGTACAAGAAACGCGGACGGACCGGCACCGGATGGAGAAGAATATTTTGCAATGGCGCTCTTTTTTGCTTCAAAGAGATGGGGAGATGGAGAAGGCATTTTCGATTACAGCAGCGAGGCAAGAGCAATTTTACGGGAATGTGTCCATAAGGGAGAGCCAGGGCATCCAGGAGAGCCGATGTGGAATCCGGAAAATCATCTGATCAAATTTGTTACCTCTTTTGAGTTCAGTGATCCATCCTATCATCTGCCGCACTTTTATGAGCTGTTTGCGTTGTGGGCAGATCCCTGCGATCATGAATTCTGGAAAAAGGCAGCGGACGCAAGCCGAAAATATCTTCACACGGCATGTCACTTCCGAACCGGATTATCTGCGGAATATGCAGATTATGACGGAACACCGCATGCACAGCATCAGGAGATTTTCGGCCGTCATGACTGGTACTACAGCGATGCGTATCGTACGATTGCCAATATCGGAATGGATCATCTCTGGTTTGACGCGGATCCCTGGCAGACGGAAAATGCCAATAAGCTGCAGCAATTTTACTGTGAAGAACAGGCGGAACACTGGGATGGGGTATTTCTGACTGACGGCACCAGGCTGGAAGAAAAAGCACTTCATCCGACGGCAATTATTGCGGTAAATGCACAGGCCTCACTTGCCGCAGACGGACCGTATGCAGAGAAATGTGTAAGACGTTTCTGGAATACACCGCTTCGGACAGGCGAGAGACGGTATTATGATAATTTTCTGTATCTTTTTGCAATGCTTGCTTTGTCAGGAAATTACCGGATCTATCGGTAATAAAATCATATATTTTGCAGGAAGGTTTCCTATAGTTTCTCCCGGTGTACAGCACCTGGAGTTCTGTTACAATGGAGTTATCTTGAGTTAACATAGGAAAAGCAGGAGGAATAATAAGGATGGAAGGACCGAAGGCGCCAAGAGATCCGGAAAAAATGAGACCCTATTTTTATATTTTAAAGGACAAAGAAATTTTTGGATCAAAACAGGAAGATGGAACCGGAATCCAGTTCGTGTATGAGAGTGACGGAAGACTGATCAACAGTGCACAGATTGCCGGAAATATCACAGATCAGGAGGAACTGGCCTTACTGGAGAACGTAGAAGGATTTCGAAAACTGGTACACAGCATCGGAATCTCTGTGGAACTGGATGATCCCAGAGAGTCTGTTGAATTTGTGTTTCAGATGTATGGAAAAAAGGATCTCTATGGAGGGGGAACGAATCTGAAAACCAAACTGCCCGGAGATGGAATGGAGAGAAAAATAGATCTGTCCGATTATACATGGACAGAAGATGATGATATTCCGGGGCAGATAAAATTTATCTTTCAGATACCGGAATTGCTGGGAAAAGCAAGTGTAAGACTTTATTTAAATGATGGATATGATGCACCGAAAGAAACCGCAGAAGAAAAAATAGATGTCCGTTCGGAAGAATACAGGGAAATGATACAAAGATCTCTGATGAATTTCGGAAATACCTGCCGGATACAGAGAGTAATTGAAAAAGCCAGAGACGGAAAAGAAGTTACGCTTGCATATATCGGCGGATCTATCACGCAGGGGGCGGGAGCAATTCCGATCCATACAAAATGTTACGCCTATCAGTCCTGCAAATTATTTCAGAA
>ENA-OPCO01002350-OPCO01002350.1-human-gut-metagenome-genome-assembly--contig:-NODE-2350-length-10801-cov-3.766704_pt1 | contig 10801 bp, 10 predicted proteins | sample MGYA00241562_ERZ501475 | MGnify/ENA primary metagenome ERZ501475 (study PRJEB25962, sample SAMEA2042627) | human gut metagenome | biome: human gut; feature: human-associated habitat; material: faeces... | reverse complement strand
TAGAGCACTTGACTTTTAATCAAGTTGTCGGGGGTTCGAATCCCCCGTGTCTCACGTAAAAAGCTCATAGTTTATCTATGAGCTTTTTTTATTAATAGGATTAAAGTGTCTTAAGTGTCAAAAGGCCTAAATTTCCCTGACAGGCTATTTTTCTGAATTTTTGACCATAATATCTATCAACGATGCGCCGCATCGCCTTAAAATATCCCAGCACAAAAAGCTCAAAATATCCCGGCACAAAAAGAATATCCAAAAAAGGATTTTTCACACCTCAATCTTTTAAAAAGAAAAGGGAGCTATCATAGAGAGATAGCTCCAGATGTCAAATAATATTTTGTATTCTAATTGATGAAATACATAATTAGAATTTCTTTTGTAACAATGCAAACCACTGAGCAAGTCCAACCAAAAGTATGGCTGCTAAAATTGATTTTGCAAATAATAATTGATGACTCCAATTAAAATAAAAAAGTGCACCTAATTCTGCAATGAGAATTATTATGGTATTGCGGCGATATATTATCCGTTCTTTCTTACACAAGGGTTTGTTCTTGTGCTCTATGGGGGATAATAGAACTATAGAAATGAACATTGTTATGCAAGCAATGAACATCAAGAAAGTTGATATGTGCATGTAATTTATCAGACAGAGGCTTATGATTATGCTAGAGTATGATAAAACAAAACAATAAGCTTCTTTTGATGCATGAAAGCCTCCTGCATAAATGCGTAATAGGGAATACGCTAGTTCGAACAAGATCCCCACCCATATATTTCCTAAGAGATACGACAATAATAAAATTATTGCAAAATCAGTTAGGAATAAACATACACGTCGCAATCCATATTTAATTATTTTGTCATTGGAATCATCTACCAATCCTAAGGATCGGAAATAATTCACTAAACGATCAATCATGTTTTAATCGTGGTAACGATTTAAACTCATTACTTGCTCGTCTAATTCTTCCTGGTAAAACCAACGTGAACATGATGCTGTTACAGCAAAAGCTGCAGCAAACACAGCAACGTTGCACAAGTTTTTGCTTACAAATAAAATAAGTTTTTTCATAATGACTCCTTTCAAATGTAGCGGGGTGAATATATTTGATATATCCAACCGATGATTTGCTGTTACATTTATATTATAACAGGAAAAAAGTACTACTTTTGGTATATGTCAAAAATATAAGGTTATATGTCAAAAATAAAAGGTTTGATAATCAAAATATCGAAAAAATGGTCAAATTTTGCAAAAATATCATATATTAGATAACAAAAAAAGGAAATGATAATTAGAAAAGATACTATATTATTCTTGAAGATGAGAGTTTTTTTTCTGAAAAGATACTATATTATTCTTGAATTTGAGAGTCTTTTTTCTGAAAAGATACTGTATTATTCTTGAAGATGAGAGTTTTTTTCTGAAAAGATACTGTATTATTCTTGAAGTTGAGAGTTCTTTTTTTCTGAAAAAAGGGTGATATTTACAATAAACCAATTGCCCTCGGTCGTAAAGGAACTAATCCCATCATATTTTTCCACAACTTCATTAACATTAGATAACCCATAACCGTGATTTCTGGAGTCCTTTTTTGTTGATTTAAAAGTGACCTTATCAATTTTCTTAAGAGATCCACTAAAAGTATTTTTAATTTCGAGATACAAAGTGCTCATTTTATAAAGGATAGATACAGAAAGTTTACGCTCTGCATCGTCTTGTAATTTTTCTAGGGCCTCTATTGCGTTGCTCAGCAGATTTCCAAGCGTAATACTAATATCCAGATCACTAACAAATATGTCCGGTGGAACTGCTATAGATAACGAAAGTTTGGTGTTTAACTTTGCTGCTTTTGATAGGTAAAAATTGATTGAGCTGTCAACTGCAATATTGGTAGAGTTAATGTATTGATTACGTGGTACAACCATATTATATAAACCTAAAACATATTCACTTGCTTTATCAGGCTGCTTACAATCTAAGTAGTAAGCAACAGTTTGACAATGGTTTTTGAAATCGTGTTGCAAAGCGTTTACACGATTACTGGCTTCTTTGGTCAGAGCAATTTGCTGCATGTAGAATTCATTTTGTTGAGAAATGGCCTCTTGCTGCAGTACCTGCTGATACATCTGATTGGTCTTATCCATCATATAATAGATAAGCATATTTATAAGACATAGGATCCCCATAGCAAGCATAGTCAGATTTTCGTTTTTATTGCCAAGATTGACCAGCAGATCACACAAAACAACGCTTCCCACCAATATTATAATAAATGCAAAATAAATATGAAAAGGCATTGGCGTGGAAGAACGCATATTATAAAAGCGGTTAAGGAATATTACAAATAAAAAGTAAAGCAGTACAGAAAATGCACTACCAAGAGTATAGTTAAAAGGGATAATTGTGATTTTTTGCATTATTAAAAATACAATACCTTCGCAAAGAATGCTTAATGCCATGACAAAAACAGTCGACAAAATTTTTTTGGCTACAGATCCTCTATAAATTAGAAGACAGATTAGCATATAGCCTGCAAATGAAATAAATGTGTTAAGATTAACGCTGTTTCCAAAGGTATTGATCAGCCAGATAACAAACCACACTGTGCAAATTACTGCGCTTTTGAAGGTTTTATTTATTTTTTTCTCATGTAAAAATAAACTCAGACAGCTAACCAATATAAAGTATCCGGCAATATTGATCACGGTATCAAAAAATAAAGAGTAGTAGTTCATCTGTAGTCCTTCTTTCTGGTGTTTTCTGGTAATTACAGAAAAAAGGCGTCAATGTTTACATTGATAAAATGGTCAATTTTTGAATATGAGAAATAGAGCTTATCTGAACATTCAAAATAATGAAAATACCATTCATTTCAAGTAATTGACACCTTAGTCTGAAAGTTTACCGGGTTTGTTTGCGATTATCGTACATGGATTTCTAATATAATGCCTTTCCCTTAAAAACAGGTACAACAATTAATAATTTAATCTCAAAAAATTATGTACATCTTCTTTGCGGGAATAGCTGATCGGTATATGTACACCATCGCTCATCACAACTTCGTTTGCGCTGTATTCTACAATAAAGCTTATATTTACTATATAGGATTTATGTAATTGCACAAACAGATTTGGTGGTAATTCCTTTATTATTTTGGAAAGTTTATCATAACATAATAGATTACCATGCGTTGTTGCAATCCGGACATTTCTGCCGGAACTCTGGAAATAAACAATTTTACGGCAATCTGCAAAATGTTTTACTTTATTAAAAGTAAATGAAAAATATTTATTGGTAGTTTCGTATAGGCGTTCATACGTTTTTACTACATGTAAAATTTTATCAAAGTCAATTGGCTTTATGATAAAATCTAATGGTCGCACTTGAAATAATTGCATTGCATATTCACTCTTAGAGGAAACAAATACAACTTGTGTTGCTTGCCCTTCTGACTGTTCACGCAAAAACTGTGCAATATTTACTCCATTCAACGATTCGGAATGGAATTCAATATCAAGGAAGAGAAGATCAATGGACATGTCATTTGCTATGTATTCTTCTAATTTTTCAGCTTCATTAAACATAGTTATTCGTGGAGGAGTTGGTCTCCCCTTAAATATTCTGTTTAGAATGTCTTCCAGTTGAAAACAAAATATTTCATTATCATCGCATATAACAATATTATACATTTCTTCACCTCTTTACATAACCTAAAGGTATAAAGTAGAATGAAAATTGTTCAGTCTAAAATATACACACAATATAATTGTAAATATAAGCAGGTTATGGCTTATAGATGTCTTGATATTTGTAACTTGTACAAAATAAGGCACCATAAATAATATACAATGAATTGAAATAAATAACAATAGAATAAACAAAATAATTATAGGCAGAGGCTGCCAAGGAATATGGTTTATAAGGCTGCAAAGTTATATGGTTCATAAGGCTGCTAAGGAATATAAGAAGACTGCTAAGAAATATGGTTCATAAAGCTGCAAAGTTATATGAGAAGACTGCCAGGGAATATGGGAAGGAGACTTGACTTCCAATCAAAAAGGGAATATCCTTTGAAGAGGAAGTTACGCTGGATATGCATAGCTAGATTGGTGTATTGAGGCGAATGAAAGCAAAAGCTCGAAACGTTGTGTCTGGCAGACGATATGGTATTGTCAGAGAAATGGAGGATTATTATGGAGTTCAAAAAATTACAGAGCGATATGGTAGCAGCAATGAAGGCAAGAGATAAAGCACGAAAGGATACGATTTCATCTTTGATTTCTGCAGTAAAGAAACTTGCTATTGATGAAGGAAAGAGAGACGATATTCCGGAAGAATTGGTAGATCGCGCTATTATAAAAGAAGAAAAAACAGCGCAGGAACAGGTGGACAGTTGTCCGGCAGACCGTGAGGATCTGAAAGCAGAGTATCAGGCTCGACTGGATGTGATCAAGGAGTATGCTCCGAAGATGATGTCACCGGAGGAAATTGAGGAAGTGTTAAAGACACAGTTTGCAGATGTGATCGCTACTAAAAATAAAGGTCAGATCATGAAGGCTGTTATGGCTGAGTTAAAAGGTAAGGCAAACGGCAAGGATATCAATCAGATTGTCGGAAAACTGTGCCAGTAACAGTAATTATGAGATTGCATAGGCAGTGCTTGTTAAATAGGATTAAAACCAGAGATAAAGCGTGTCGGAAGCGATGCGGGTCTTGTGGTTAAAATCCACATATTTTGATCAAAACCGGAGATAAATAAGCCAGAAGCAACGGAATAGTGCTTGACTTAAAAATCTCCTTGTGTGCGGTATTTGCCGGGGGTGATGCCGTATTCTTCACGAAAACATTTTATATAATGACTGCAAGAAGCAAAGCCGAGAAATGAGCTTATGTCTGTGCAGCTGATAGAACTGTTTTTAAGCATATAACAGGATGTTTCGCATTTTTTACGGAGGATAAACCTCTGTAGCGGGCATCCTGTTTCTTTTTGAAAAAGATGGGACAGATAGTCACGGTTCAGTCCGAGAGCGTTGGCAACATCTACGCCAGATATCGATTCCGTAATATGCCTACTGATATAATCGATTCCATGGCGTACATGGTAGGAGTAATTTTTGCCCTGTTTGATGGCGTGCATGGTGTTTGTGAATTCTGTGATCACATCAATCTTGATTGTTTCGAGTTGCTTTTCTGATATGGCGGAATCTATTTTGCGGATAAATAGATCGCTTAACGTGTAGGATTCTTCGGGTTCAAGGCCGCGTTCAATGCAAAAACGTGTAATCATAGCAACTAAAATGACAAGGTGGTATTTGCGGTTTTGCAGCGGATTATGAGAAAGAATACCCATATGTTCGCGGTTTTCAGTCAAAAGGTCTCCTTGCAGCACATCCAGGTTTCCGTTTGCAATATTGCGGTAAAAAGCGAACTCCTCTTCTATGGAAATATGAGAATAGGATTCTTCCTGCTGCTTATACAGCAGTTGGTTTAATTCTTGCTTAACGGTCATAATTAGCCCAGTCCTTTCCTAAGCATACAAAATATGCTTTTTTCATAATTACTGTTGAAATAAGAATAGGTTTTATGATATTTATCTCGGAAATATTATATCATATTACTTCAAAAATTACTATGATGAGTACAGACGATGAATGATAATTCCGGTGATGAATGCATTATCAGGAAATGATCATTGCGATTATTTTGGAAAGGAATGGTGATTACTATGAGACGATGGATTGGATTTGAGCACGGCGTGAATTTGGGTGGATGGTTGTCACAATGTGACTATAGCAAAGACAGACTAGAGCATTTTATTGTTGAGGAAGATATTAAGCGAATTAGTGATTGGCCAGTTGATCATGTGCGTCTGCCGATAGACTATAATGTTTTGCAGGATCAGGATGGTACATTTATAGAAAGCGGCTTTGAGTATGTCAGGAAGGCTATTCATTGGTGCAGAAAATATGGTTTGAATATTATCCTCGATCTGCATAAGACGGCGGGTTATTCCTTTGATCAGGGGGAAAAGGAAGCGGGCTTTTTTGACAATAGCAAGTACCAGGAAATGTTTTACAGTCTGTGGGAGGAGATGGCTAAACGGTATGCAAAATACGGAGATCATGTTGCTTTTGAATTGTTAAATGAGGTGACTGATAAAAACACAATGGATCGTTGGAATCAGATTTCACAGGAATGTATTCGTCGGATTCGCCGGATTGCTCCAACGACGAAGATATTGGTCGGCGGTTATTGGAACAATTGTGTTTTGGCAGTACGCTCACTGGCTGCACCGGCAGATGAAAATATCGTATATAATTTTCATTGCTATGAGCCGTTAATATTTACTCATCAGGGTGGATACTGGGTTGATGGAATGCCGGAAGATTTTAGGATGGCTTTGCACAAGACGGTTGATGAGATTAAGAAATTGACCAAAAAGTATTTGCCGAATAATGAAATTATGCTCGAACCGGTAAAACAGGAAGAATGTTTATTCGGCAGCAGTTTTTTTGAGCAGTTCTTTGCGGATGCACTAGCAGTAGCGGAGGAAAGAAACGTGCCATTGTATTGCGGGGAATATGGGGTGATCAATCTTGCCTCAACGGAGGATACGTTACAGTGGTATCAGGCTATCAGCGAGGTGTTTGATAGGTATCATATCGGCCGCGCAGCGTGGAGCTATAAAGAAATGGATTTTGGAATTGTGGATGCACATATGGAAGATGTGCGTGAAAAGGTGATAGCATGCCTATAGGGCATCTGACCGGTTGTTCAGGCAGAGGCTGAGGTTATAATATCCAAAACTTCGGTCTCTGTCATCTCAACAGCATCTGCAATTTGGGCAAGGGAATAGCCACTGTGATACATATTTAAAATAACTTTTTTCGTCACCTTTGCTGTTGTTTCGGCAATTGCTCTATCCTCAATTCCCTGTCCAAGATTGCACATAACATTCACATCCTTTCTAAAGTCGGTGTTAATCGGGATATTATATTCCGATTCCAATATCGCGAGCCTTTGTTGCTCATTTAATTGATTAGACAATAAAGCAGCGATAAGCCGATGCAGTTCATATTTTTCTTCATGTTTTGGCAGTTCTTTGGCAATCCCAATCATTACAATATTTAATAGATTCAGGTTGCCTTTCCAATTATAGGGATCTAATATTTCATCCTTTTTCAGATGAAAATGGCTCATGCAATTACAACCCATGCCCATACAGACCCAAATGCTGAATACTTGTTTAATGTCATCGTAATTGGAGTTTGTAAAGTCACGCTCCTTTTGCGAAGATATTAGTCGGCTTACATAGAAGATTGCCCTATTTAATAATGAATATGAAATAGGATCATCTTTTTGAATCTCAATATTGATAATGATTTTTGTCAATCCGGTTTTTGTCCGAACGTAAAAAACAATATCAAATCGTATCAATCCTTCATTAATATCGGCATTTTCTGTATTTAATCCCACAATTCTCTGTCCAGAATCGTCGAATTGTTCCTGATTTGTCAATCCGGGATCTACAGGAATTGTTCCAATTATGGGATCACCCTCGATATAAGCCATGACTTGTTCTGGTTTCATGTCTTTGAACTCGTCAATTACCTTTACCAAAATATGTGCCAGTATGATTTTTTGAGACAATAGGCGTTTTGCATGCGTGTCATATTGTGCTTTGTCTTTCGAAGCATTTATGGCGTTTGTAATCTCTGTATTCAAGTAACCCTCCTTATCTTATAGTGAGAATTTCAAAATTAATTTACGAATAATTTCAAAAATTCATGCAAACAGTGTTATAGTGCATGCATATTTCCATAATAAGGACGTCACTCTAATATCATTATAAAAGAGATTGTCAGTAGATTCAATGGAAAAATCATGCAAAGAGCCTTATGAATGGTTGACGATATAGCTTCATGAGAAATAACTAGCTTGGATCCGTAGAGTAGTATAAATATATAATAACATATGACATCAATAATTGCAAGAGAAATATATAAAAACAAATATATTAATCGCAAAAAGAGGAAGCCGAAACGACTTCCTCTTCCATTTTGTAATAAAAATATGTTTCTGTTTGTACGATTCGAAAACAATGCCTCTTGGTGAATTACTGAAGCAAGGACAATACACCCTGGTTTGCCTGATTAGCCTGTGCAAGCATAGACTGACCAGCCTGCTGAAGGATGTTGTTCTTGGAGTAGGTAACCATCTCTTCTGCCATGTCTGTATCACGGATACGAGACTCAGCGGATGTGGTGTTCTCAACAACGTTATCCAAGTTAGAGATTGTGTGCTCTAAGCGGTTCTGAACAGCACCAAGTGCGGAACGCTGATCGGATACTTTCTGGATGGATTCCTTGATGGTATCGATTGCATTGCGAGCGTTTGTATCATCTGTTCCATCAACTTTAAGACCGTTAACACCAAGACCTTTTGCGCTCATAGATGCAATGTTGATGGTAATCTGATTGTTAGCTGTTGAATCAGCACCTACATGAAGTTTTACTGTTAAATCTGCAGTTAAATCTTTAAGAAGCGAAATGTCGGCAACAGTAACTGATGTCTTGTTTCCGACTGCATCATATAACTGTGATGCGCCAGTGCGAGCTTCTACTGCCGTTCCTGCTGTATTAGCTTTGACATAATTACTCAGTGCATTTTCTGGTACTGCGTTACCATCTTTATCGTAGTATTTTGCTTGTGCTTTTCCTGACTTGCTTGCAGTGATAGATGTCGCAATATTTGTAGCAGAAAATGACTGATCATTATCAGCATCTGTTGCCAAATCTGCATTTTTAACAGTTAGCTTTCCAATAACATTGTTTTCCTTATCAGTTACATTAAATTCACCAGCAGTAGCAGTTGCAGTTAACGTAAATTTCTGTGCAGCATCTCCTGTCAGTGCTAAAGAGTATTTTGCATCTGTTGTTTGTTTTCCCTTTTCCAATGTTACAGAAGATTTCACACCCTGATCTCTTAATGATACCAACAATTCATTAGTCTCATCTTGAATTTTTGCAGAAGCCGGTGCTGCATCCTGGGTAAAAGTCACAGCTAATTTTGTCGCACTATCGGTGCTAATTGTGGCCGTTCCTGCAGCAGGAGTGGCAAAATTTTTATATCCGTAAGTATACTTCTTATCCAAGCTCTTATCACCCTTCAATAAGTATGTCTCATTGAACTTGGTTGTCTCAGATACACGATCAATCTCAGTTGTTAACTGATCAATCTCGTTCTGGATAGCTGTACGGTCAGACTCAGAGTTTGTACCGTTAGCTGCCTGAACTGCTAGCTCGTTCATTCTCTGAAGCATAGAGTGAACTTCGTTCAAAGCACCCTCTGCAGTCTGTACTGCGGAAATACCATCTTCAGCGTTTGTAGAAGCCTGATCCAAACCACGGATCTGCTTTCTCATTTTCTCGGAAATAGAAAGACCTGCTGCATCATCTGCTGCACGGTTGATTCTGTAACCGGAAGAAAGCTTCTCAGTAGATTTAGCAAGTGAGTTAGTTGTTAAGCCCAACATTCTGTTGGAATTCATTGCTGTAATATTGTGTTGTACTATCATAGTAGTTACCTCCTTGTTTTGAGTTTGGGGTGAATCCGTTCGCCCCAGTGAAAATAAAAGTTAAGATATTTCCGGAAAAATCCATCATATCAGTGTCGATATCAAGAAAACGACTGTGCCGTATCGTAGATATCATGAATTTAAGTTTTAGATCGTTGCCTCCTTTCGCAAAACAGAAACCCTCGTTTACAAAATGTTGCATTACGTTTTTTGCGCCGGAAATAGCCAGCTCAAGGGTTCCGTATTTCCAGGCAAAGGATTAGAATAAAAAACGTAGCAACCTCTGGAAATGCTTGCATTTCCAGGATAAATCAGCAGTACAACGGAAAGGAAAAGGGGAAATGAGTACAACAAGTCCTATCAGGAAAGAAGAGGATTTGCAGCGGTTCCGAAACTACTATTTGGAAAAAGGAAAGATGAGAAATTACTTATTAATAGTGGTTGGATTGAACACAGCGCTGCGCATTGGAGATGTATTAAGTTTGCAGTGGAAAGATGTTTATGACTACAAGCGTAGAAGATTTCGAGCACATTTGCAGGTGGTAGAACAGAAAACCGGCAAAACGAATCAAATTGCACTGAATGACTGCGTTTTGCATGCATTGCGGCAATGCTACAACGGCCAAAAAGCAGACGAATATTTATTTTATAGTGCATGTCATAAAAATCAGCCGATCAGCCGCAGTCAAGCTTGGAGAATTGTGCGGCAGGCAGCAGAGGAGACAGGGTTAGACGGCAATGTCAGCTGTCATTCTTTACGCAAAACATTTGGTTATCATGCATGGAAACAGGGCGTTCCGCCAGCTATGCTGATGATGATCTACAACCATTCATCGTATCAGATTACAAAGCGTTATTTAGGGATTATACAAGAAGAAAAAGATGATGTTTTTTACCACGTGCAATTATAAGACATCAAAACATATTCAAAAAGAAAAGAACCCTAGGCAATTAAAAATGTAAGAATTGCTTATTGGGATAATATACAAGTGACTGTGCCGATAAAATTATTTTAATGAGATCAATATAATGTATAAAGAAGTGTTTTAGGACACAATGTGTTGTGGAGTCTCAAAAAAACAAAAAATGCACAAATTTTTTTAGAAAAAGGGTTAAGTTCTCAGCAAATCAACCGATATTGTTATTGTAATAAAAAATGCAACATTTTGTAAACAATTGTTTCTGTTTGAAGAGGAAGGAGGCAACCGCAAAACAACATG
>ENA-OPCO01002348-OPCO01002348.1-human-gut-metagenome-genome-assembly--contig:-NODE-2348-length-10804-cov-2.029305_pt1 | contig 10804 bp, 5 predicted proteins | sample MGYA00241562_ERZ501475 | MGnify/ENA primary metagenome ERZ501475 (study PRJEB25962, sample SAMEA2042627) | human gut metagenome | biome: human gut; feature: human-associated habitat; material: faeces... | reverse complement strand
AATCCATTGGCTGTAAAGTATATCTGCGGGAATATATGCCACCAAACCTGTGCAATCGTGTCAGCGGTTCACCTGTGATCAGCGTGATTCCGGCACGGCTCGCACAATATAAGGCACTGATGGCAGAATTCACCGAACTGCATAAATCACTGGCACGGCTTCGCGGACAAGTGCATGTCAATACAGTGGTAGACCTGTTTGCAGAAAACAATACTACTTATGTGGTAGATGAATATATCCAGAGTGTCCGCTTTGTAGACTATCTGAAAGATAATGCCGGGGAATTGACATGGGGACAGCTTTCACATATGTTACCGCCGCTGCTGACAACACTGAGTCTGCTACACAATTCCGGCGTAGTGCACCGTGCAATTTCACCAGATACTATTTATGTAACAGATAAGGGCGAATTGCTGCTGACAGCATTTTCTATTGCCGCAGTCCGCACTGCCAATACGGAACTGGAATGCGAAATTTACAATGGATACGCTGCACCGGAACAGTACTCTGCCAACGGACAGCAGGGCACATGGACAGATGTCTATGCTGTATGTGCGGTCATTTACAGAGTTCTGACCGGCTCTATGCCGCCCTCTGCAATCAGCCGTATGGAAAATGACAATCTGGTTGCACCGGCAGTTCTGAACCCCAACGTTCCTCGTCATGTTTCCAATGTAATCATGCAGGGACTGAACCTGAACGGAACAGAACGTACCAAAACGGTAACCGAATTGGTAACTCGTTTGTTTGACGAACATGCAGAGGAAGAAGATGCCATTTATGGCGGTTTCGACAATGGTGGCTACGGACAGCAACCATATGCAAACCAGCAGCCTTATGCAGATGAACCGTATTCGGAATATCCGGAACAGCCTTATGATGACCAGAACTATCCGAATTATGATACTGGCTATTCTGATGATTACGCTTATGATGATTATCAGGAAGAAGATAATTATCGCCAGCCGCAAAAGGCAGGAGCAGTAGATCGTCTGCGTGTTCCGATCATTGTGGGAATTGTCTTGCTGTTGATTTTGCTGATTGTGGTATTCGTGGTAGCTGGTGACCTGTTCAAAGGAGATTCTTCCGAATCCAGTAAAACTACAACAGCAATTTCTGAAACCACTGCTGTTTCTGAAACACAGGAAGTGACTACAACGGCAGCAGTGGGTGACAGTGTCATGCCGCAGCTTCTGGGAAAGAACTTTGAGAATGCTAAAACGCAATACGCTTCGTGGATCACATTTGATGTAGAGGAAGTATTCAGTGACCAGTATGCTGCCGGACAGATTTGCTGGCAGGAATATGAAGTAGGCGATACTTTTGATTCATCTAAAAAAGTAAAAGTACAAGTCAGCAAGGGCTCCGCAACAGTTGAGATTCCGTCTTACTCCGGAAGCGGACACAACTCTTACGGAGAAAAACTGGACGAACTCAACATTCCTTATACTGAATCTGCAGAGAGCAGTTCCGGCTATAGCAACGGCAGTGTCATCCGTATTGTTGTAACGAAAAACGGACAGGAAACCGATCTGGGGGCAGGAGATTCGATCAATCTGAACGACAAGTATCAGGTCATCGTATATTATGCCTATAATCCGGAACCGGAAACGACTGCACCACCGGAAACAGAACCTGTAGAAGAAACCACAGCTGCTCCTGCAGAAACTGTACCGGAACAGCCGCCTGCTACAGAACCAGCTCAAACCGCAGCACCAGCACAGTAATTCGGTTTTGAAAATTCAATAAATTAAAAAGGCGGAGCAAGTTTTCCCTTGCTCCGCCTTTTTAATTTGCGTATATCTAAGGAAATACGCTCATTTCTATCCACGCATCCGTGTGTTTCATTTTAAATATGATTTTTGAATCAAAGCAGTATAGAAACAGTATGCGTTTATGCAAATAAGTTATCCTTTAAAAAATTATACAAGGTGACAGTTTATTTTGAAATATTATATCATGCAAAAGAATAAAAAGCAAATGCCCTGATTTCTTTTTCATTATTCAAAACAAACAAAATCGAATAGAATTTCTGGAAAAATATATTGACATTGCACTTGAAGTGTGGTATGATATAAACAACGAAAGGGAACAGCGACAAGGAGCTGGCGAAAAGATCTAAGTTGAATGATTCCCGAGCGATAAGTTTCCCAAGGTTTAAGGTTCATTCCTTTTGCGGAAACGATTTTACATCAAAAGGGAGGGCGAGATCCGATGGCAAGTGAAGAATCACAGTTGGATATGCTGTCAATGTCGGGTGAATCGCCGGTGATGCAGGATTAAGAACGTAGCGAGAAGTCAACTTCGATTGGCTGTGGGCACGTAAGAAATGATAAAAAATCTGTAAGCTGGTTGCACCTGATGCATGACATTCGCAACTGTCTGCATGAAAAATCTGTTATTTGAATTGGCAGCATATATTTAATTTCGTGCGATGACGGCATGAAATCTCCGGCACATAGTTGCCTTTACATAGTATGCTGATTTCCCAAGTAACAATCTCAGGTGATTCCCATGAAGTAAAATGTTTTGATTTATCAGTCACTTCGAATGAAAAAGGTGATTCCCATGGAAAGAAAAGCTTTTCTTTGAAATAAAACAGAAAAGGTGAGTCCCATGGCTTGATATTGTACTTGCAATGATCATAGGAAACGTGTTCTATCGGAAAGGACGTGTTTAATGTGTGGCTTTTGAAAAGACGATTTGTATGGTACGAAACAACGTGAGGAGTGAGTCCAATCGAAACTGATGCGAAAGAATGAAAGTTCTTTCATAAAATGAACCGAATAAAAATGTCCGGAATGGAGGTCTACCGTTCCGGATTTTTTGTACCCGCAAAAAGCCGGACGAAGATGCACATTCGTCCGGCTTTCTATGTTTGATAGTATTTTCCCTGCCAGTTATCTGTCTGCTTCAGATGACGAGCAATCGCGTTTCGCACTGCAAGTTTATCCCTGCTCCATAGCGGAGCCATCAATCTGTCAGAAGCACCGTCACCAGTTAGCCGTTCCACTACAGTTTCCGGCGGCAGCAGGCTTAACTGTGCCGCAGTAATCTGCACGTATTCCTGCATGGAAAGTGGCTGTAATTTTCCAGCTTTCCACAGTTGCTCCAAAGGTGTATCCCGAAGAATATGCAGCAAATGGATTTTAACAGCATCAGGGCGTAATCTGCCAATCCCATGGGCTGTTTCCAACATATCTGCATCTATTTCTAACGGCAGCCCGTTGATTAAATGCACACACATTCGAATCTTTCTCTCCCGCAGTGCGGCAAACGCCTTTTGAAAAACCGCAAAAGAATACCCTCTGTGAAAAAAACGTGCCGTTTTTTCGTGAATAGTCTGCAATCCCAATTCAACAGTCAGATGCGTTTTGGCAGAAATATTTTCCAAAACAGAAAGGATCTCCTCAGATAGACAGTCCGGACGGGTACCAATTGCAATTCCGACTACATCAGGCTGCTGCAATGCCTCTAAATAACAGCTTTCCAAGTAATGCAGATCCCCATATGTATTGGTGTGTGCCTGAAAATAAGCAATAATGCCTGCTTCAGGAATATGCTGCTGGATTCGCTGTCGTTCTTGTGCAAGTTGCTGTGTAACGGTGCCGCTATGGGTAAAATGCCCGCTGCCGCCGTCACAAAAGATACAGCCGCCGGTTCCGATAGTTCCGTCAATATTAGGGCAAGTGCAGCCAATGTCCAATACTGCTTTCTGTACTGGTCTGCCAAATGTCTGCTGATAATACGCCGATGCAGAAAAGTATCGTTCTGCCATAAAATACACCTCCAAACAGAAGAAACCGGCAGGGAAAAGGAGAGGAGACCTGCCGGTTTCAGTTCAATTTATAGGAACGTACAGGAACGAAAATTTGTTTTGCAGGTGTATGCGTGCATCTGCTGCAAAACCAAACTTTGAAAATGAAGATGATGAAAAAGAGGTTACCCGTTTGAAACGGTGGAAAGGAGTGATAAATTCCTGTACGAGTATGGTTGGTCCGCTTCTTGCAAGAAACGGTAAGAATATCAGCAGCACTCTTGCACCGCACTTATGTACATGTGAAACAATTGCTTCAAATGACGATGGTAACAGTATATCAGTGGTTTGTGATTGCCTTGTGAAAAGTGGCTGGAAATTATCTGAAAATCCCCTTCTGCGATTTTCCTGAAATTTCGGAATGGAATTCCGAAGGGCAAATTCAGAAAAAGCCTTGCTTTTTGCAGAAAATTCGAAAAAAATTCTTGCAAAGAAAAGTGAGTTATGCTATAATAAAGTGTAATGACCTTTTTCAATGGAATACAGAAACGGAGATAGAGAATTATGGAATGTCGGGACAATCAGACAATGACAGCAGTGACAGAAGCCATGCGGCATCAGTTACAACCCTATCTATTTCAAGATCGGGACGTTGTGCGTGCACATGTGCATAGTTTCGGCTGTCAGCTGAATGTTTCAGACGGCGAACGAATTCGCGGCATGCTGATCGAACTGGGCTATACAATGACCGATTCCTATGAAGATGCAGATCTGATTCTGTTCAATACTTGTGCCGTGCGGGAGAGTGCGGAAGATCGGGTATACGGCATTCTCGGCAATGTAAAAAAGTACAAAAAGGCAAACCCGAATCTGATTCTGGTGCTTTGCGGCTGTATGGCATCGGAAGAACATACAGCAGAATTTGTCCGGACACATTATCCCTTTGTGGATATTGTTTTCGGCACTGCTTCTCTCAGCCGTTTTCCACAGTTGCTTCTGGAACATTTTCAGGGGAAAAAGTTTGCCTGTGATACCAGCGAATACGACGCCATGTATGAGGGAATCGTACCGTCACGGGAGCACCCGTTCAAAGCTTCTGTCCCCATTATGTTCGGCTGCAATAATTTTTGCACATACTGTATTGTACCGTATGTTCGCGGACGGGAACGCAGCCGTGATCCGGAACAGATTTTAAATGAAGTCAAACAACTGGTAGCAGACGGCTATAAAGAAATCATGCTGTTGGGACAGAATGTAAACTCCTACGGAAAAGATTTGGAGCAGCCGCTGACCTTTGCACAGCTGCTTCGAAAAGTCAATGCAATTCCGGGAGAATTTGTAGTTCGGTTTATGTCGTCACACCCGAAAGATGCTACGCCGGAACTGCTGGACACAATTCTGGAATGTCCGAAGATCGGGCACCATTTGCATTTGCCGGTACAAAGCGGCAGCGATGATGTGCTCCGCCGCATGAATCGCCGCTACACCGTAGAAAAATATATGGAGAGTGTCAACTATCTTCGGCAAAGAGATCCGGATTTTTCCTTAACAACCGATTTGATCGTTGGATTTCCGGATGAATCCGAAGCAGACTTTCAAGGCACACTGGATTTGATCCGAAGTGTGCAGTATGATAACATCTATACATTTATTTATTCCAAACGCCGCGGCACCAAGGCTGCGGAAATGGAAGATCACACCACAGATGCTGAAAAGAAAAATCGTATGGAGCGTTTGCTTGCCTTGCAGCGGGACATCGCTTCCGAACACAACAAACGCTTCATTGGCAGAACACTGCGAGTACTGGTAGACGGGGAGAGCAAGCGGAAAGGCAGACTGGTCGGAAAGGACAGTGCGTTCATTATTGTGGAATTTTCCGGTGACCCCTCCCTGATCGGCACATTTCAGAATGTCAGAATTACAGAGGCCAGAAACTGGGCAGTACTTGGCGAACTGGTAGAGGAGGAACAGGCATGACAGAAGTAGAAGCTGCGGTAAGACAATTGGGCAAAGCAATTCAGGCAGACCCGCGTTATCAGGCGTATTGGAAAGCCAAAACCGATAATGATGCAGATACAGAACTGCAGGAAAATATACAGGCATTTAATCTGAAAAAAATGTCCTATCAGCATGAAACGGAAAACCAGAATCCGGAAAAATTGGAAAAACTGGAACAGGAGATACAGACACTTTATTTGCAGATCATGGAAAACCCGAACATGCAGGCTTTTGATACTGCCAAGCAGGCAATGAATATGATGATGCAGGAAGTGGACACCATTTTGTCCCTGTGTGCAAACGGAGAAGATCCGGATCGGTGTCACCCGGATCTGACCAATTGCACTGGCAACTGTTCCTCCTGCGGCGGCTGTCACTGAACACCTGTCGCGAAACAAGTTCTGAAATGATTATCGGAGGTGAATCCCATGAACTTAGCAGATGTCCCCAGAGAAAAACTTTCTCCTATGATGCAGCAGTATGCAGCGACCAAAGAAAAATACAGTGACTGTATCGTGTTTTTCCGATTGGGCGACTTTTATGAAATGTTTTTCGAAGATGCTATTCTGGTTTCCAGAGAGTTGGAACTGACACTGACCGGAAAAGAGTGCGGTCTGGAAGAACGGGCTCCCATGTGCGGCGTACCGTATCACAGTGTAGAACTCTATTTGAAACGTCTGGTGGATAAGGGATACAAGATCGCAATTTGCGAGCAGATGACAGATCCGGCATTGAGCAAAGGCTTGGTAGAACGTGATGTCATTCGTATTGTTACGCCGGGTACGTTGATCGAGAGCAGCATGCTGGAAGATGATTCCAATAACTATATCTGTACCCTGTATTACGGAAATGACGGTTCCTGTGCACTTTGCTTCGCAGACCTTTCCACCGGTGAAATGTCCCTGACAGTACCACAAGAAGCATCTGACCTCTCTGTCCGCATTATGGACGTGCTGTCCCGCTACATGCCGGCAGAACTGGTAATGAACAGTCAGGCACTCTCTTTGAAGTCCGTTATGGATTTTATCAAAGTTCGACTGCAGTGTGCAGTTTCTCTGCGAGATGACATCTGCTTCGATCCGGTACAAAATCGGGAATTGGTATGCCAGCAATTCGGTGTTCCTTCCTTGGATTTGTTGGGCATGACAGAAGACGGTGCTGATGTCAGTGCTGTCTGTGGTATGCTGGATTATATTCGGGAAACTCAGAAGCGAAACATCGCACGTTTTGTTTCCATTGAAGTTGCAGACAGTGCTTCAGCAATGGGGCTGGACTTGAACGCCCGCCGCAATCTGGAACTGACAGAAACCATTCGCAACAAGGAGCGAAAAGGTTCGCTGTTATGGCTGTTGGACGATGCCAGAACTGCTATGGGCAAACGACTGTTGAAAACATGGTTGGAACAGCCGCTGGTGCAGCCCGTCAAGATCATGGCAAGACTGGACGCAGTAGATGCATTTGTCAAGAAAAGCCTTGTGCTAATGGAAGTCCGAGATCTGCTGAACAACGTCTATGATCTGGAACGTCTGATGACAAGAGTCATTTACCAGAAAGCCACTCCTCGGGATTTGAAGTCACTCTCCATGACTGCCCAGCAGCTGCCGGAACTGAAAGCACAGCTACGACAGCTGGCAGGGGATTCCCGCTTGCTGGCAACGCTGGAGCAACAAATTTCGCCGCTGGAACGAGTGTGTACATTAGTAGAAAATGCAATCGTAGATGATCCGCCAATCACTTTGAAAGACGGCGGCGTGATTCGGGACGGCTTCCATGAAGAACTGGATCGGCAACGCCACATTATGAACGGCGGCACACAGATTATCGATGAAATTCTTCAGCGGGAAAAAGAACGTACAGGCATCAAGGGTTTGAAAATTGGCTATAACCGTGTCTTTGGCTATTATCTGGAAGTTACTCGTTCTTATTATGATTTGATTCCCTCGGACTATATTCGAAAACAAACACTGGCAAACAGCGAGCGTTTCATTACAGAAGAACTGAAAAATGTAGAGAATGAAATTCTCGGAGCCAAAGACCGCGTACTGCGTCTGGAAGAAGGCATTTTCTCCGAAGTGCGGGATTGCTTGGCTGCTATGCTGAAAAAAGTTCAGGAAACAGCAGCGGCAGTTGCACAAGTTGACGTACTGGCTTCATTTGCCAATGTGGCAATTGAGAACGACTACACAAAACCGGAAATCGCAGTAGACGGCAGCATTCAGATTACCGGCGGCAGACACCCTGTTGTGGAACGCATGCTGACAGAGGAAATATTTGTGCCGAATGACACCTATCTGGATACCAAAGCACAGCGTATGCTGATGATCACCGGACCAAATATGGCAGGTAAATCTACATACATGCGTCAGGTGGCGTTGATTGCGCTAATGGCTCAAATCGGTTCTTTCGTGCCGGCAGAGTATGCCAAAATTTCTGTCGTGGATAAGATCTTCACACGTATCGGAGCATCAGATGATCTGACAGCCGGACAGAGTACCTTTATGGTGGAAATGAAAGAGGTTTCAGACATTTTGAATTATGCCACCAAGAACAGTCTGGTAATTCTGGACGAAGTAGGCAGAGGCACTTCCACGTTGGACGGTGTCAGCATCGCACGTGCTGTAGCAGAGTACATCAGCAGCCGGAAAATCGGCTGTAAAACTTTGTTTGCCACCCATTACCATGAACTACTGGATTTGGAACAAGAAATCGACGGGGTAAAAAATTACAGCGTTGCTGTCAAGAAGCACGGCGATACCATTCGGTTTCTGCGAAAAATCGTTCCTGGCGGCGTTGATGACAGCTACGGCATTGCTGTTGCAAAACTCGCAGGGCTGCCGGATCAGGTCGTCAAACGTGCCAAGGAACTGCTGGCAGAAATGGAAGCACAGACAGCAGTATCCGCCCCGAAGCAAACCGCACAGACTGGACAGATCAGTTTTGCAGCAATGCAGCAGGAACGGGCAATTGCCACCTTGCAAAAAACACATCTGGCAGAATTAAGTGATGCAGAATGCAGGGAACTACTGGCTGATCTCACATCGATGCTGTCCTAGCATGTAAACACGCTTTAATAAAAGTGTTCACATGTCCGCGGTAAAATACCGCTTAGAAAGAAGGTGTTTGTCATGCCGCATATTACAGTTTTGCGGAAAGAAATTTCTGAATTGATTGCCGCCGGAGAAGTCATTGAGCGTCCGTCTTCTGTTATCAAAGAAGTGGTGGAAAATGCAATCGATGCCGGAGCAAAACACATCACAGTGGAAATTCAGCATGGCGGTACCACTTACATGCGAATCGTAGATGACGGCTGCGGCATGGCACCGGAGGAAGTACCTACTGCTTTTCTCCGTCACGCCACCAGTAAAATTGCAGAAAAAACCGATCTGGATCACATTTTCACATTAGGCTTTCGCGGCGAGGCTCTGGCTTCCATTGCAGCAGTGGCAAAAGTCACAGTATTGACGAAGCGAAAAGAGGATGATTTCGGCACCAGCTACAGCATTTCCGGCAGTACAGCAGGAGAATTGGAACAGACCGGTTGTCCGGACGGGACAACACTTTTGATCCGCGACCTGTTTTACAATGTTCCGGTTCGAAAAAAATTCATGAAACGAGATGTGACCGAAGCAAACGCAGTCAGCCAGATCGTTCAGAAAATCGCATTGTCACACCCAGAAATCGCATTTCGCATGATACGGGATAACCGAACGGAATTCCGTACCGACGGCAGCGGTGACTTGTACACTGCAATTTATGCCATTCTGGGAAAAGAGTTCGCTCATGACTTGATACCGGTTTCTTATGAGGACGGCATGAATCAGGTGACTGGTTTTGTGGGAAAGCCTTTGTACTCCCGTTCCAACAGAACGTTTCAGAATTTCTTTATCAACGGCAGATATGTTCGATCCAGACAGTGCAGCGTAGCTTTGGAAAACGCCTATCAGAATTTGATCATGGTCGGAAAGTTTCCCACCTGCGTGTTGATGCTGCAAGTTCCGCCGGAACAGGTAGATGTAAACATTCACCCTGCAAAAGCAGAAGTTCGTTTTTCCAATGAAAAAGCAGTCATGGACAGTTTATTCTTCGCAGTGAAAAATGCCCTGATGAAAAACGGCTTGATTTATGAGTTTCAAATGGATCATGTTCCACAGCGGGATTGGACTGCACAGCCAGAACCTCAACAGGAATTTGTGCAACCAGCATTGCCGCAGATCTCAGAGCCAGAACCAGAAGTGCTCCTTCCGCCGACAGAAAAGCCAGCAGCAGAACCGGCACCGAAAGAAACGACAAGGGAAACTGTTGCCCCACTGGTCAGCACCGCTTCGGCAACCATTGCAGTTCCGCCAATCGTTCTTCCGGAAACAAAATTTCATGATGAAGAACCGGAAGAAACAGCATATACAGAACAAACTGAAAGATCTCGACCTGTGGAGCCGGTTTCCATTCCAGAGTTGTCTGAAGGAAAGTATGAGTTTCTCAACAGTCGTTCCTTTGCAGAAAGTCCTGTATCAGCAGCAAAAGAAACACTCCCAGCAGTGCCAGAACCCAAGGCTCAAGAGCATGTACAGATTCACGTGCTGGGAGAAATTTTTGAAAATTATATCATTGCAGAAGCTGCAGAAGAAGACAAACTGCTGAAACTGTGGGAAGGATTAGGATATTATAATCGTGTACGAAATATGCAGAAAGCGGCACAGCAGATCATGGTTGATCATGCGGGAAGGTTTCCGGATACTTATGAAGAAATATTGCAATTGAAGGGAATTGGCAATTACACGGCGGGGGCGATCAGTGCATTTGCCTATGGAATCCCGAAACCGGCAGTGGATGGCAATGTGCTCAGGGTGATTTCCAGAATTACGGGTAGCTATGAAGATATCATGAAACAAAGCGTCCGCAAAAAGATAGAAAGTGCACTGGAACAGGTGATACCTACAGATGCCGCCAGCGATTTTAACCAAGGACTGATTGAACTGGGGGCAATTGTGTGTGTTCCGAACGGGGGACCGAAATGTGAACAATGTCCGGTAAAAGAGTATTGTATTGCAC
>ENA-OPCO01002342-OPCO01002342.1-human-gut-metagenome-genome-assembly--contig:-NODE-2342-length-10819-cov-2.482256_pt1 | contig 10819 bp, 9 predicted proteins | sample MGYA00241562_ERZ501475 | MGnify/ENA primary metagenome ERZ501475 (study PRJEB25962, sample SAMEA2042627) | human gut metagenome | biome: human gut; feature: human-associated habitat; material: faeces... | reverse complement strand
GCTTTATTTGCCCTTACTGCGTAACATGAGGGCATAAAAAAGCAGCGTTCCTGTTCTCCAGTGTAGGAGTGAGAAACGCCGCCTTATAGGTGGTGTTATTTTATTTTTTCTTTTCGACGTGCCGCGTAAGGTGGTGTAGCGGTCTATCCGGCAGCCCGCAGGTGCTTTTTGCATATCAAGGCTCAATCCGTTAAAAGTAGTAAATGAGTAGTAAAATCAATTTGCAAACCTGCGAATATGCCTGCAAATCAAGCATTTTTCAAGACAATCAACTAATTTATTCTAAATCAAAGGAACACTGGCATCCAAATCGATTGTATACTAACAGAGGCAGCCGCGACAAGCGCTATGGGAATTTTATCACCAACATTAATGATCCTTTCCCTTCGTGGAATCTTATCACGCTCACCGAAGCGTTTGCTGAAGAGAGAAAATTATCTATAAAGGAAGCGCGAGCATTTATTAAAAGCTATCCGGAACAGATGGATCAATTCGTTTTGGAACACTGCGAGTCTGTAATACAGCTGGTAAATCCTGATTATAACAGCGTCGGCGCAGAAACCAGAGCTATGATTGATGAATCCCGTAACAAACCGAATGAAATTTTAAGACAGGTTAGAGATGGATATTCTGATATTTATTTGCTGAATGGAAAGCGTATTATTTTCTATCGAGACAAGTTGAAAAAAGTTGACGGAGAATATGTCCCTGGAGAACCGTTAACTACCCTCTGGGACGACCTCCTGCATAATGAGGGTGGTGTTAATTTCCCTAAGGGGAAAAAGCCTGAAGCATTAATTAAGCGCTGCATAGAGCTATCCTCTGATCTGGGAGATATAGTTTTGGATTCGTTTCTTGGTTCGGGGACAACTGCAGCAGTTGCACACAAAATGAAACGTAGATGGATAGGCATAGAAATGGGAAAGCAAGCCTACACCCATTGCAAGCCAAGGATTGATGATGCTATTGCAAACAATGATGCGTCTGGCATTACTAAATCGGTTGATTGGCAGGGCGGCGGCGGGTATCGCTTCTATGAGGTCGCACCTACCCTTATCAACAAAGACGCCTTTGACGAATATGTCATCAACGAAGACTACGATGCCAATATGCTGGCGGCTGCCGTTGCCCTGCACGAGGGTTTCCATTATCAGCCGGACGGAGAGCTGTTCTGGAAGCAGTCTGTGGGCAACGAAAACAGCTACCTATTTGTGACGACCCGTCACCTGAACAGCACCTACCTGGATTCCATCAAGGACACCATGGAGGAGGGCGAGTATCTCATTATTGCCTGCCGCTCCTTTGACCGCGGACTGGACAAGGCTTACGACAATATTGCCGTCAAGAAAATTCCGCAAATGCTGTTGGAACGCTGCGAGTTTGGCAAGACCGACTACAATCTGAACATCGTCCATCCGCCGGTGTATGATGACGAGGAGGAACAGGATGTTTAATGATTTTCCGCTTTATACCACGGACTATATCAGCGGTGTGATGTCTCTGCGCAAGCCGCAGACAAAATCGCTGAAAATCCTGGAAGAAATCACGAATGCAGTGCCCCTGCGCAAGGGAATGAATCTGAAAGCAGCACTGGGTGCAGTTCATGCTATGTATCCGATTTGTACGGATTTCGAGCGGGATTTCATGTCTTTGACTTTTGCTCTGGCCACCGGTGTGGGTAAAACCCGGCTGATGGGCGCTTTCATCGCCTATCTGTATACGCAGCACAACATCCGGAACTTTTTCGTGGTTGCGCCCAATACCACGATCTATGAGAAGCTCAAGAAGGATTTGAGCGATAACGGCAGTCCGAAGTATGTGTTCCGGGGGCTGGGCTGTTTTACCGTACAGCCGCAGATTATCACGGATGACGATTACCGGGAAAAGAACCTCTCTTTGTTTGAATCTGATGTACATATCTTCGTATATAACATCGATAAGTTCAACAAAGAGGGCGCAAACATGAAAAAGGTGAACGAGCTTATCGGTGACTCGTTCTATCAGGCGCTCTCCGACCTGCCGGACTTGGTGCTGATTATGGATGAATCTCACCATTACCGGGCAGAGAGGGGAATGCAGGCGCTCAATGAACTGCATCCGCTGCTGGGATTGGAGCTTACTGCGACTCCCCTTGTGACGAAGGGTAATAAGCAAGTTCCTTTCAAAAATGTTGTATATGAGTATCCGTTGTCCAAGGCCATCGAGGACGGCTATACTCGTACACCCTTTGCTGTCACACGCTCCGACATTGATTTTTACAACTTTGGGGACGAGCAACTGGATAAAATGATGCTGTTGGACGGCATCACCTGTCATGAGAGCACCAAACGGAAACTGGAGGTTTATGCTGTCAACCATGGAAAGCCGGTCGTGAAGCCGTTTATGTTGGTGGTCTGTAAAGATACCGACCATGCAACATGGGTGGAGCAGTTCGTGAAGTCGGACGAGTTCCGTGGCGGCGCATATCGCAACAAAACCATCATTGTTCATTCCAAGCAGAAGGGTACAGAAACCGAAGCCAACACCCGGCTGCTTCTGGATGTGGAGAATCCCGAAAACCCGGTGGAAATCGTAATCCATGTCAATATGCTCAAGGAAGGTTGGGATGTCAACAACCTCTATACCATTGTGCCGCTTCGCACGGCAGCATCCAAGATTCTTCGAGAGCAGATGGTCGGTCGCGGCTTGCGCCTACCCTATGGAGAGCGCACCGGTGATCGGGATGTGGATGCCGTCATGCTGACTGCCCATGATAAATTCAATGATATTCTGGCGGAGGCACAGAAGGGTGATTCTATTTTTAAGGCTGGGAATGTCATTAAAGCAGAAGAAATCAAGCCCGAAGAAGTGGTCTATACTCAGCTGACAATAGAAACCAATCCGGATGCCGAGCTGGAAAAAGCGTATGCTCATACTCAAATTGAAAAGACGGATACCACAGATGCACTGATCAAGAAGGCAGCTGACTTGATCAAAGCAGAGGTTGAGCAGCACATTCAGCATACCCCGGCGCATACGGTCACCCCTGTGCAGGCACAGCAAATTGTAGAAACAGTCAAACAGAAGGTCGCTGAGGATAAGGATCTGGGACAGACCTTCAAGGAGAATGAAATGCCGCTGGCAGCATGGATGCTCTACCAAACCGAGGAAACGCACAGAGCTGCCGTGAACAAATTTATTCCGATTCCCCGTATCAAGGTAACGGATGCCGGTGTTGAGGAATATGTGTTTGTAGACTTTGATTTGGACATGGCAGATTTTACCCATGTGCCAATCAAGAATGAGCTTCTCGTTCAGAATCTGGAGGATATGCAGGACCGGCAGCGCATCAAGGGCGATGCAATCGATTTTGAGGGCTACAATCCGAAAAAGGTCATACTGGAACAGCTACGTGCAAAGCCGGAAATCGATTACGAAAAGTGTTCCAAACTGCTGTTCAAACTGATTACTCAGGTCTGCGACCATTACGAAACCCGATATGGCACAAACGGAATGCAAAACATCATTATGATGTACAAGCGGGATATTGGCAATAAAATCTATAAACAAATGCTCCAGCACTTCTACTATGAAAATGGCTTTTTGCAAGAAGAAGTGGTTGGGACAAGAACGTATAATCTGCAGCAGTCCTATAGCTGTTCTCAGCGTGTAAACTTGTTCTCTGATGCGTATACAGAAAACATCCAGTCCGTACTGTTTGAGGGAATCAAACGAGGCGTGTTCAGCACCGCTAAATTTGATAGCCGCCCAGAGTTGCTGTTGGCACGGATCCTGGAAACGGAATCAGATGATGTACAGAATTGGCTCCGCCCTGCTCCGCAGGAGTTCAATATCACCTATAACCGCGGTCATAACTATGAGCCAGACTTTGTGGTAGAAACCGAGAACACCATTTATCTTGTAGAGGTCAAGGGTGAGGACAAGCTGAATGCCCCGGATGTGATTGCGAAGAAAAAGCGTGGCATCCAATATTGTGAAGTCGCCTCTCGCTGGGGCAAAGCCAACGGCTATAAACAGTGGCGGTATCTGTTTATCCCGTCCAAGCAGGTAATGCCAAACTCGTCGTTTATGCAGTTGGCAAAAAGGTTTGGAGAATACTAAATTAACAATAATCTCTGCAAATACAATTTAGCTAAATGTGTAATGTACAAAATCTGTTCTTCATGGAAACGCTAAGTTTTTCGTGAATCTAATGACACTCGATATAGTCAATATTGTTGCATTAAATTTAGCGTCAAAGCTTTGAATACTAATACGGTTGCGAATAATAATTTAGGTGCTTGTAGCTTTGATGTTTCAACAGAAATATCATCAAATAAAAGAATTGGAGGAATAGAAAATGGCAGAGACCTTTAAACTTCCGTGCTCATCGTATGAGGAGCTGATTAAACTGTTCCAAGCGTATGCGAATACGAAAGAAGGAACCGCACTATCATTGGACGAGATAACCCAAGCCACTGGAGTACCTCGTACTATTGTAAGCAAGAACAATGGTTTTATGGTACAAGTGGGTTTGATCACGGAGGGCAATAAAAAAGCAGCAACCGAAACGGGACGCGCTTTAGGACGAGCATATACCTCAAAAATTACAGATGAAGTTGAACGGATTTGGAAAGAGATTATTGCTGAAGTTGATTTTTTAAACCGGATGTTGTCTGCTGTCCGAATTCGTAATGGCATGGATCGTTCGAGTTTCATTAATCACATTATTTATTCTTCAGGACTCAAAGATGCTAAGGAATCTCGCGCAGGAGCTGGAGCACTGATTGAAATTTTTAAGAGTGTTGGGGTATTGTCAGAGGTTGACGGCAAGCTATCTGTCCTGGATGAACCAAGCTCTGCCCGAGTATCTGTTGCATCAAATACCATATCTGCTGAGCAAACGCATTCAGAACCAGTTGCCCAACAAGCGCTTCCCGTTGCAACAATTTCGGCAAAGAACTCTATTGTCATCAACATCAATATCAACTGTACACCAGCAGATATTGATGGACTCGGCGAAAAAATTAGTCAACTGCTTTACGAGTTGTCTGAATGATTAAGCTATTCATAACAGAGAAAGTAGGTGCAGTATGAGTTATAACATAGTGCTTACTACTGCTGAGGATATTGTTGCAGTTGTTGATGCTGTCATCGCAAAAGGCTCTGAAGCGGCAAAGGATTTCATCGCAGAGTTCACGGGAATAGCAACTGACGATCAGGTTCTTAAAGCACTTCAGATGGCATGTGAACTTCAGTTAATTGTGTTTGATAGTTCACGAGGCTGTTATGGGTCTCCATCATTTTTGGCCCGGAAGCTTGTATCTGCATCATCAGACGAGCAGAAGGCCGTGTTTATGCGCTTGATTTTGGAGCAATATGCTCCATATAATACATTCAAGACACGATACGGTTTTACAAAATCCATTGAGCTTGCTTGTCGCCAAACGAAAACCCTACATATGATGACCTCCAACGAGAGAGACGTGAAAAATACGCTTATAAGCATTGCTACCTACGCAAAGGCGCTTAAAAGCGAAGGCGCAAACTTATATAGCTTTGTTGAGGATGTGGATGCTGTAGGTATTATTGAAGCTGCGCTTCGCTCAGCAAACATTACCGAAAACTCGTTGCGTACGTATTGGGGGGAAAATCTGTATACTTTTGTTAATACATCCAATGTGTTTGCCCCTTTGGTTGAGGCATTGCAGAAAACTCATTCTGGGACAATGGATGTTCGTTCTATCGTTGTTTGTGCGGCAAATGCATTTGAATCTTTTTTAGCTGATTTTGCAATAAGAAAAGGAGTCTCTTTAAGCGGTAGAAATGGGATACTGCAAAAGCGAGATGCATTATCTGCACACATTTCGAAAAAACATCGAGGGATGATTGAATTCGTTGGACAAGTCCGCAATGCGGCAGACCACGGTGCAGATCCCGACGAAAACAACCAAGTTTGGACAATCTCTAATGAAACTGCAAGAATATATCCCTGCATTATAGCAGCGCTAATTAAAGCGATTTTTTCACGAGATGCTACAGGGAGCATTGAAGTATAAATAGGATTTTCTCATATGCTGTGTGGGGGGAGAACCTTTTTATCAAACTGACCTTTATGACCATAATGCAAATTGTCACCACATACTAAGAGGGAGTGAAACACCGAAAATGTTTTACTCCCTCTTTTGTAATTATTCTTTTTTCTGCGATCAATTCAGGCTGGCCCAATGCTGGCGCAGCAGACTTTCTGCTTCTCTGCGAAAGGAATCTTGGAACATGACAGCCACAACCAATGCGCTAAGCACTGCAGCCACAGGCTCCAGCCAGGGATATGCGGTCCAAAGCCGTTCTCCCAAACAAACAAGCGGAACACCAATAAGCAGCATAAACAGCAAAATAATGATGGCAACGTCGGGCCTGCCGTAGCCTTCATGTCTTTTGATTTTGGCCCGTATCTGTCGAAGCGCACGGGCGCGGATATCTCGGATGTTTCTGGACGAGCACTGTTTGTCCTGTGCGACGGACTCGGTGGACTCGCCGTTGATGACGGTGCGGAACAGAATCTCCCGCTGCAGCTCGGTCAGCTCACGCAATCCCTCGTCAAGTTCTTTGCGCACATACATGAGCGGGTCTTCATCAGATCCCTCTGGCAGATATTTCGCCCGGTCGAACCAGCGTATGTCATCATAGATCGCATTGCGCACTTCCTCCGGCAGGAACGCTTCCGGATTGTAAGATCGGGGCTGTTTGATATCCACATCTTCCAGAGTATCCGGCGCAACGCGCTTGTGGAAGTTGGCCTCGCTGTAGTAGAGCATATGCTCCAGCTCTTTCCACTCCTCCGGATGCTCCTTCACCCACTGGTCTGCGGCAGCGGCAGCTTCCGGGTCCATGGAGCGTATCCAGCGCCAGTCAGACTGAAGCTCTTTATAAGATTGGGTATCCTTGAAGGACATGAGCTCACCGTCCTTTCTGCGTTCATAAAAAGTTTACAATTTGGGACCTTCCGATTTTGCGATTTTTCTCTAAGTAATAGTAGAAGGACAATTTCACCCGGGTGAGGTTGCCCCTGGTTCGGTACGGCACGGTCTCCGCGCTGACGAACCCACATGGCCTTTGACAGAGCACCCCATGAGAGCATGTGCGCTCTCTGCCATACGGCGATTCGCTCGGAAGGTCATTCCATCTCTGACCGTGCTCCCGGGAGCACGGTCTTTTGCTATGTGCCGTTTCCAACGGCACGGCTATATAAATCATTCTAACACGGAGGAGGTAAAAAAGATAGCTCACAGATGAAAGTAAAAGACTCAGCTGCAAAGCAGCGGAGGGATGCACACCAGTACGACCGCAAAACAAAAACCGCCGTGACTGCGGCAACAGTCCGGCGGCTCGGCGCACACGCAGGCACGCACAAATCAACTAACCAAAGTATAGCAAGCGGGCAGCGGAAAAGCAATGAAAACTTTCCGCACGCTCCCTGTGTGAGTGCCGCAGAAGTCTACAACAACACAGGAGGTATGAATTGAGTTACAACAAATGGCCCAAGCGCAGCGCAGAGAAAAACTATTTTATGGTACCAAACGAGATATTCAGCATCGGTCTGGATTTTCGTGAGATCTCCCTCTATTCCTATCTGCTCCGGTGCGAGAATCGTAAGACCTACCAGTGCTACCCCAGTTACAAAACCATCGGCCATGCGATCGGCATGAGTGAAAATACGGTGGCAAAGTATGTGCGGCAGCTGGAGGAGAAAGGTCTCATCTACACGGAGCCGACGATGGTACGAAGCAAAGATGGCAGACCCCTGAACGGAAATCTGCTCTACACCGTTCGCCCTATCCAAGGTGTACTCGAAGCATTTTATGAGCGGCAGCTCCGGCAGGTGGAGGAGGCTACTGCCCGCTATCGTGTGGCAGAACTCCTCAAAAAGTCCAACGCCCAGGGTCGCCAGAACGCCTTGTGTGCGCCTTTCCGGGAGGAAGCGAGTCCCAGTCCCAGCCAGAGGATTGAAGCCGGATGTGAGCCGTTTTCGGCAGACTTTTGCAGGACGAAAGAAAAAGCAGGATAAAGGCATGGCGTCGCACGTGCCGTCGCAGCCGTCACTTCTGCCCGCAGTGCGGGCAGTTTCGGACGCTTGAAGCTGGCGTCTTTGAGAGGCGAAAAAAGCGCCGATGGCGTCAGCTTCCACGAAAAGCCCCGTGTTGCAGGGCTTTTCAAGGATGTCTTACAGCAAAAAGGAGGAATTGAATGAGTAAAGAAACCAGAGATCGTATTGCATTCCGGATGCAGCCGGAAACCAGAAGAAGGATCGAGCAGTGGTACGCTGCCGACAACTGCCAGAGCAAAAATGAGTTCATCGAGAAAGCCGTGAACTTCTATGTGGATTATCTGGAGATACAGGACAACCAAACGCTTTTGCCTATGGCGATCCAGTCTGCCATTGACGGCAGACTGAGCAGAATGGAGGACTACATTGCCAGAAGCAGCTTCACAAGAAACGTGGAGCAGGACATGACCAACGGTATTATCGCGGAAGCGTTCGAGATGGATCGGGAAGATTTGAAGCGCAGACGGGCGCAGAGCGTCCGCAATGTGAAAGCCACAAACGGTCTCATCTCGTTGGAAAAGTACGCAAGCTCCCGCCAGGAGCAGGACTGGGATGATGACGAATGGCAAGACTGATCCTCAAGAGTCCCTATATCAAAAGCACCGGCGGGGCCTCCGGATACCTTCGCTACATCGCGACCCGGGAGCGGGTGGAGCTTATCCCGGATGACCGTCCGCCCACACGAAAGCAGGAGCAGCTCATCGCAAAACTGGTCAAAGACTTCCCGGACAGCAAGACGCTCTATGAGTACGAGGACTACCTGACGAAGCCCACCAAGGTCAACGCCTCTGCGTTCATCACGCTGGTGCTGGAATCCAACTGGGATGCCATCCACAAGTCAGAGCAGTACATGAAGTACATCGCCACCCGGCCTCATGCCGAGCGCATCGGTACTCATGGCCTGTTCAGTGATAGTGATTCCGTTTCACTGGAGGAGGCCATGGAGGAACTGGAGAGCTACACCGGAAACGTGTGGATGCACATCATCTCCCTCAAGCGTGAAGATGCTGTACGCCTCGGCTTTGATAACGCCGCGGCGTGGCGAAACCTCATCCGCGCCCACCGCAACGACATCGCGGCGGCAATGAAGATCCCACCCGGTGACTTCCTATGGTACGCTGCCTTCCACGACGAGGGCGAGCATCCGCACATCCACATGATGGCATGGTCCGCAAAAGCGGGACAGGCCTATCTGTCCAAGGAGGGCATCCGTCAGATCAAGTCCAAGCTCACCAACGATATTTTCCGCAACGAGATGCTCCATCTCTACGAACAGAAGTCTGAGTCCAGAGATGAACTGGTGCGGAAAACTCGGCGGGCAATGCTGGAACTGGTGCGTGCCATGCAGGACGGCGTATGTGACCACCCAGACGCCGAACAGCTCATGCTGGAGCTGGCGGCGCAGCTCGGAGCGGTCAAGGGCAAGAAATCCTACGGTTACCTCCCCAAACGGTTGAAGCAGCTGGTGGATGAGATCGTGGACGAGATGGAACGGCTCCCTGTCGTGAGCAAGTGCTATGACCAGTGGCTGAGGATCCAGGGCAAGGTGGACAGCTACTACCACGACAAGCCCCAAGAACGCATCCCGCTCTCACAGCAAAAGGAGTTCCGGCAGATCAAAAACGCGGTCATTCAGGAGGCGGAGCGCCTGCGCTTGGGTGAGATCACCTTCGAGGAAAAGGGCCTCAATCGGCAGGACGAGCCGGAGGAATACCGCAACGCCTCCTACGACTACTGGACACTGCGGGATATCATACGGGATGAGCGCCTGACCATGGAGGAGCGGAGCGACGCCGTCTCTGAAATGGACAAACTGGCAGAGAGCGGCGACAGGTACGCCCAGTACCTGATGGGAAAGCTCTGGCGGGACGGTCCTCTGCTGATACCCAACTCGGCGAATGCCCGGTACTGGTTCGAACAGGCGGCGGAGCAGTTCGCGGCAGCTTATCCGGAAAACGGGGTCCTGACCCCGTGGATCACGGAACAGCTGGGCGTTACAGAACCGCATCTGCGGGGAAAAGCCGGCGTTGCCCTGCTGCTGCTTCGGCTGGTACAGCGGCAGCTTACTGGCAACCCGATTCCCCTTTGTCGGGACATGCTCCCCATAGAAGACCGTGCGGCAGCAGTGCCGGAGCTGGAATCAGTACAAATCTGGTGGCATCGCTGGCTGGGGTGTGGTATCGGCATGGGCTTTTCCGGCTGGGAAAGTTTGTGGCAGGCAGCAGACGAGGCGTTGCAGCTGCTGCCGGAAACACTGCCGGCACTCTGCTGTGCAGAGATTCTGCGGAGATTTGACGGATAAAATAAAACCCGTTCTTGCGTGTGCTAAGAACGGATTTTTATAGGTTTATATATAGTGTTGTTTTCTTCATCTGTTCCTCTAGTTTTTTGGCACGTTTTAATATTTTTTCCTTTGTTTTCGGATCGGATTTCTCATGTAAAAACGCTTCTGCTTTTTCAGGAGCGACAACAAATGCACAAGAAACCGGTTTTGCAAAAATAGACAGCATATGCTTTTCCTCCTTCAATGTCCTGCACCTCCTACAGATAGTATACCTGCTTGGAAGTGTGTCTATACGTTTTCGCTTTCTTTTGACAATTTGATTATATCATAAAAATATGCAAAAGTCAATGGAAAAACGAATGAATCGAATACTAAGGCAATACCGCACAAAGATCGTCTGGCGACTTTGCACGCCATCTGCTTGCAAATTTCCCTTCAGAGCCTGTTTC
>ENA-OPCO01002334-OPCO01002334.1-human-gut-metagenome-genome-assembly--contig:-NODE-2334-length-10846-cov-2.071912_pt1 | contig 10846 bp, 9 predicted proteins | sample MGYA00241562_ERZ501475 | MGnify/ENA primary metagenome ERZ501475 (study PRJEB25962, sample SAMEA2042627) | human gut metagenome | biome: human gut; feature: human-associated habitat; material: faeces... | reverse complement strand
ACCGGAGCCACCGCCCCAGCCTGTATCTCCCGCGAACCGCGGAAGTTCCGGGAAATGCGCGTAAACAGCGCATCCGGGAGCTTCAGCAGCTCGAATATCATGATGAGCGCCACCGCGAACGTTACCGCGAACACCAGCAGCATGCTTATCATCTTGTCGTCGATGTATTCCTTCGAGATCTCAACGTTTATGTGGGTATTCAGCCCGTCCTCGGAGCTGCCTATCTTCAGCGAAACGTTGTACTCGCTGCTGCGGGTCAGCACGTCGGAGGTGTCGGCGTATACGTTGACAACGCTTACGTTCCACAGCAGCGGGGAATCCTCCACCTTGCCCGCCAGGTAGTCCGCGAGGCCGTTCATTCGGTCGTAGGACACGCCCTTTTCGTGCAGGTCGTCGATTATCTCGCCGATGTAGGACGATATTCCCTGCGCGCCTTCAAACATTACGTCCTTATACCGCTTCTGGTACTCGTTATAGGATATCATACACTGCACCAGAAGTCCCGCCATTATCGCAAGCACCGGTATCAGGAACATAAACCGATTCTCGCGCTGCTTATGCGCAATAGCCGCTGCCGGGTCGTCCGGCTTCTGCTCTTCCTCCCCGGTGACTGACCTCGGTATCAGAATAAAATATATCACCAGCAGTATGATCGTCGCGCCTATGCAGCACATGGTGACCATATCGCTGCTCTGGCGCTGCGGCTGGAGCTCCTCCTCAATATCGGCAAGTCTGTAAAACAGCGATACCGCGCCTATCTGAGCGCCTTCGCGGTCATATATCGGCTGGAGCATTACTTCGTCCGGCAATTCGCCCTGCGCTGCACGGATCTGTTCTGCTTTCTGATGACTCCGCGCCGCTGAAATCAAGATTGTATATCACGCTCTCGTTCTGGAGCAGCGCGGCGTACTCCGCTTCACTGCCGCTTCCGGAATAGGACGAGTACAGGATATTACCGCTGACGTCGGTTATCGCCGTATTTACCGGCACCTGGTCGGTGCTTATTATCGCGAGCATGTCGCTCAGCACCTTGTCCATTCCGTAGAAGCGTTCTATCTGCTTGCCGTTTCTTATCGAGTTCTCTATATCCTCTACTATCTGCCTGGATACTACGCCGTAGTACTGCTGTTTTATCTCGCGGTAGCTCTGTGAAAACACCGCGTATATCAGCCAGGAAACGAACGACATCGCGATCGCTATGAACGCCGCAAACACCGTGAGTATCCAGTATTTTTTACCTGCTCTTTTTTCTTTCCTGATCATCTGATCTCCTCTCCCGTCATTCCGAACAGATTATCTTTTCGCATGCTATCAGCATTTCGAAGGACGGCTTATAGCCTATCTCATCGGCAACGTCAAGATTCAGCGTCAGGAACGGCGAGCTTACGTACTCCTGCTCAAGATCCTCCGGCACGGACCCGTTGAACACCGACCCGATTATATTCGAAACGAACGGCCCTGTACCCACGGCGTCTCGCGGATCTACGATCATCATTGCGGCTCCGCCCTTGACATACGCCGAACCTACCTGCGCCACCACCGGGATATTCGCGTCGTAGAATATCTTCATAAGCTCGGCGGCCTTCTCAACCGAGGGAATAACGTCCGTGTTGAGTATGTACGCGTCGACGCCGTCCTCCCGGACCATTCGGCGGTAAATGCTCTCAAGGCGATTGTAATACTCGTCCTCGTCGGCGAACGCTTCGCGCTCCAGCTTGTAGCCCACGATAGTGAAGCCGTTTTCCTCCGCAACGCTGGTGTAATCCGGGATCGCGCAGACTATCTCGTCGCCGTACACGGAACCTATCTTACTGAATCCGAACGTGTCGTAATAATACTGCATCTGTCTGGAATACGCCGAGGAATCAACGTGCGCCCAGTAATTCTTATTTCCTGAATCATCCGCCGACTCTATCAGCCCGGAGCCTATCGGGTCGGATACCGCATACATGAGCAGCGGGATGTCGAATCCGAACCGCTCGAGCATCAGCGACGGAGACGTACCCATTGAAAGTATCGCGTCTATCTCGTGATTTTCAATGTGCTTCTGAAGGCTCTCGCGTATCTCCTCCTCGGAGCTGACCGTGGTGTAATAATGCGCGGTCTTGTCGAACGCCATGTAGTCGCTTTCAGCGTTGTCTGCGAGCCAGTCCATCAGCGCCAGCGAGTCGGAATCTGTCTCCGGGTCGAACGGAAGCTCGCCATAGCTTATCCAGCCGTCGTCTTTCAGACTCTCAATAACGTAATACAGCATTCGGAACGTCTCGTTATACGGGTCGATATCCACATAGGCAAGAGTGAATTTCCCGCCGCCGGGCTTCTGTATCGGCTTGCTCGCGCGGTTTATCGCAGTAAGGGTGCCGCTGCCGTCTATCTGCGCTTCCACGATGTTCCCGCCGTTTGCTCCATCGGCTCCGCAGCCGCTGAACATCATAAGTCCCGCCACGGCAAGAATAACAGCCGCAAATCGCTTCAGTAACTTGATTGCTCTCATGTTTTTCAGTCCTTTCAATGGTAAGCCCAGAATATATTCTCGTTAAGCGCCGTGAAGCAGGAATTCACCATCATACGCTGCGAACACCGGTTATCCGGAAGCACGAATCCGCAGCCTATGCTTGCCTGCTCGGCGTACTTCGGGGTTATGTACTGCATGAGCGTTCTGCCTATCCCCTTGCCCCGCGCCTTCTCGGATATCACCATCGAGCCTATCTCGCCGTCGAGATGTATCGTAACGTACCCGACGCGCTCGCCGCCGCACAGCGCTCCGAATCCGGGGTTTTTCCTGACGCATTCGCTGATGTACGGCTCGTTGCCGAACTCCGGGCTTTTATACAGCGACAGTATGAACTCCACCCAGCTTTCGTCCAGCGGGACCACCGAAACCTCAGGATTCACCGCGGCGGGATTCGGGCGGTAATCAGCCGAATCAAGCACGTACTGCACGTACTCGTGCGCCGTCAGCTCCGGGAAGATATCCTTTATCTCCTGGATATAGGCGCAGCTGTTTACGTAGAACGTGCCTATATCCCTGCCTATCTCGCTGTACAGCTTAGTGAAATCCCCCCGGTCTGCAATGCTGAACAGCCAGTAGCCGGTGTTTTCCTCAAGCACCGCCGCAGAATCTCCGCAGAAGTAACGCTCGGCGTTCGATTCATTTTCCAGCGTTCGTATAAGGAACGAGTTCTCCCTCCTCCGCATATTCAGTCTTTCCAGCGCCTGAGTTGTTTCCATTCTTTTTGTTCCTCCTGAATAAATATACCGAACGCTCTATCCATGTCACAGCCGCCGTCAGCAGCAGTCCCGCTCCGGCGCAGAGCAGCACCATCATAAGCAGCGCCGCCGCGTAGCTCCATGTGCGTTCGTTTATATAGCTGTCAGATATAACAGCGGTTATTCTGTAATTTCTGTCATAGATCAGATTATCTATGAACGGAATATCCTTGTAATTTTCCATCAGCCAGCTAATGAGATCATATATCTTGCTGAGCGCTACGCCTTTTTCGTTTACCGTGTCGAGGTCGTTCTGAAGCGACATCGTTATCTTCGAAACCGACTGCTGTATGATACTCCCTATGGTCACGCTGAATTTGAAAACGCTTATCGCTGCGTCAAGCGCGGACTGCATGCACACCGCCGCTGATATCACCAGAGTTCCCTGCCGGAACAGCTTCTCTTTTGATTTGCAGAGATGTATCATCATCAGCGCGCCGGTCAGCCAGCACAGGATCCCCAGCGCGGCGGACTGCTTCCAGTATTCCTCCGAGATATCGGAGAGCGTGTTTTCCACTGCGTCGCGGCTGATATCCAGAACCATGTAACCGCAGACCTCGTTTCCGCGGCCGAAAATCGGCAGGGTCAGGACATAGCGCCCGCCCGCTGAATCGTCGTAAACGCTGCCGCCGCTGAAATCTCCCACGCTGAACCGCGTTACGGGGCTTCCACCGTCGTTCAGGCTGTAAAGCTGGCGGCGGTCGCTGGAAAAGATGTACACTCCGTTGGTGTAGGAACAGCAGCGGCGCACTCCGCTCAGAACCGAGCTGATGTTGTAGAAGTTCTCAAGGCTCTTGCCGTTTTTCACGCCGTACTCTATCTGCCGGGTGTATTCCTGGGATTCCACCGCAAGCCGCGTGAATATAATGTCGCTGTAAATGCTGCTGAGCTCCCCGGTTTTGACGTAATACGCGCGCTGAGCCGAGAACGCTATGAGCGTCCCCATCAGTATGGTCAGCAGGACTTTCAGCTTATTCATGCTATCACCTCTACCCTCGCTACGGAATATTTATCGTCATTGCCGGGGTCATCGTGACCGAAACGACCCCTCCCCAGTTACACATGCATTTGCTGGAGTTATTCAGCGCCGGCTTGCCGCCCACAATCACCGTAGGAGAACCCGGCGCCCAGGGAGCCGCGCACGCCGGAATACACGGCATGGGAGTCAGCACACCCATCGCCGCTGCGGTCGCGCTCGCAACCGTGGGATTTGCAGGACTGCTGCACATTCCGAAAGTCATAGGCGGCTTCGGGATATCCATTATCGTGGCGAACGGCATGCTTCCTCCCACCGCTGTGGACTGGGACGTCACCGTAAGCGGCGCGGGAGCAGCTCCGAACGTACACTGACACACCGCTGTATTTACTGCTGGATTCCCCATCACTTACCTCCTGCGAATTTCAGTTTTCCTATATCCGTGCAGCCCCTGGGAGCCGCCTCAGCCTGTGCTGTAACTACCTTCCCGGACTTTTCCGCAATGAAGCTCAGCCTGTAATTTCCGGTCTGCGCGTCCGGTCGGAACGTCCCCACCAGCAGCAGGAAGAATTCCCCGTTTTCGCCGCAGCGCAGCCGTATAAGCGGCTGTGCCGTTTCGGAGCGCTGGTGCGCGTATTTCAGCGGGCTATGAACGGAGCACAGCCCGTCCCGGCTTCCGGTGAACATTACCAGCTCGGAGGTCTTTCCGCTTCCCAGAAGGAACAGCGCAGGCAGCGCAGGCGCGCCGGTCTCCTGGAACATTCGCACCTCTGAAGCACCCGCTTCCGAGCGCTCCTCCGCGACCCGGAGATTCCCCGCCGCGCGGACTGCGTACACCGTTCCGAACCCCGGAGCGCTTCCGCACACAGACGGGTATCTGTCAGCGGCGGGGTGCCGCCTAGAGGGATTCAGCGCAACGTATGACACGCTGTCCAGGGCGCTGAACCTGGCATGGTCAACTGTTATCACCGCCTGCTCCTGCTGATAGCCCGGAGCCGTTACAGTTATCGTATGGTCGCCCTCCGGCAGGTCAGTCAGGACAAAGTACCCGCCGGGCTTGTACTCATGCTTTATTACGGCTCCGCCTTCACGGAACGAGACTTCGCTCCTGGTCAGCAGCCTGCCGGAACCCGCGTCGCTCAGGCGGAACACGCAGGACAGCCTTTTAATTACCATTCGGCTTCACCTTTCTGTCAACGGAAGGATTAGTATTGAACTGCGCAGACGTAATGCGCGGAGCAGCGCTCCTGACGCGGTTGGACTGCATGAAAACCTGCGATATGTCCACTGCAAAGGACGGGCGTATCGTCTTGCTGGAATTGTTCCACACCCGGGACAGCTCCTCCCCGTTGAGCTTGATTATTTCAAGCAGGACCGGCTCGGTCTGCTCCGCAAGCGAGCCTACAAGGTGCTCCGGAGGTATCGACGGCACGTCCCGCACCACCTGCATCGCCCTGCCTAGTATGCGGTATTCGTCCGCGCATTTCTGGATCGCAGGAGCTTTCGAGTGCGCGGATATCAGCGCGTGGAGCTTCATCTGCATTGGCGCGAAACGTTCCTGCGACGGGTCATCAGGGTCGGGCTGGAATCCGGTTCGCGTGCCGCTGTCCTTCACCGTCTCGATGTTGTATATCCATATGGTGAGCTGGAAGTCCTCCGGCGACTGCGGTTCGCACAGACCGATGTGCTCCTTTTTCGCCACCGGCTCGGGAGTAAGTTCGCTGCGCAGGAGCGCCGCCAGAGATTCCCCGGCTTCGTATATTGCGGTGTATTCTGTCATTTTCAGCCCTCCAGGAACTCGCCGAACGGCGAATAGATGTCAATGTAGTATTTCCCGGCTGTCACGCCGTTTTTGTAGAAAATAATCTCCGCGCGGTTTACTCCGCCGGTCTGCTCCGGCGCTTTAAACTCCGCACCGCCCAGGCTTTTTCCTGCGCAGCTCAGCTTGAATTCAACAGTATCTCCCTCGGAGATTTCGAAAGGGTACGCGGAAATTATCAACCTTACTTTTGTTCCGCTCCTGCGGACGAACCACAGCCCTTCTCCGCGAAGGCTACCGGGGTGCGCGCTGTGAAGGGCTTCTGTCAGACCTTCTCCGGCTCCGCTGGCTGAGGTCAGCGCTCCGCCGCTCGCCTGGTCGAGTTTCAGCAGGGCGACGGCGTAGTCCGCCTTTTTTTGCAGCGCTTCCAGCCGTGCCTCGCCGTAGGTCTGCCGGAGCCGCTCAAGCTCCGACGCGCTCACCGTGCCGACCTTTGCTCCGGCGGCCGCGCTCTCGTAGTCCTCCGCAGCGCTGACGTAGCCACGCAGTGCTTCGCCAAGCGCGTAGTACCCCTGAACAGCCGCGTTGTACTGCGCTGTAAAATCGCTCTGTTCCGGGGAATATTCCGCGCCTTCCGGGACGTATATCGTTCCCGGGCTGCCCCAGTCTGAAAGTTCATCCGCTGACAGCTTCAGAGCGTCAGTTATGAGATACGCGCTGCTGAAATCAAAGTCGGAACTCAGCGTTTCTCCGGTCTGCGCCTCGATTTCAGTTTTAAGCGCGCTTATATCGAAAAGCAGGCTTTGCAGCTCGTAATATTTGTCGTCCCGGAGCTTCTCCGCTTCGTCGCACTCAGCCTTGCTGCATTCGCCAATCAGGTACTTTCTGGACATTTCCACGGCGGTTTCTTTAACCTCCGAATAGCGCTCCGACCCGGCTTTCAGCCGCTCAAGCAGCAGGTCGTAATTTATCAGCTTCTCCGCAAGGGAATACTCCATCGCGGAATGCTCGCTGCAAAAGCTGTTATAAAGCTCCATGCGTGCGGCGTATAGCTCAGCCGCGGTTTCTGAGCGGGATTCGGCGGTTTCGGCTTCCGATGTTCCCGGTTCGGTTTCGGGGGCGTTCAGGGCGTTCTCAAATTTTGCTGAGATCTCCGCCAGGTCTGCGAAAGATTCCTGCATTGCGGGAGCCGTGACGTCGCTGCAAAATAAGCCGTACGCCGCCGAATGCGCGGTCAGCAGCAGAGCCGCAGTTACCGCCGCAGCGGCTGATATTCTACGCTTCATCGTCTCCCCCTTTGAACCCCAGGCTCTCGAAATCCCTGATGTCAAGCCCTATCTCCTCAAACAGCCGTTCAATGTCGCCGCCGTGCTCATCGTCCGAGCCGCCCGCGCTGTCCGCAGGAGATTCCGGGGCGGTTCCCGCGACGGCTGAGTTCATCAGCAGCACGCCGTCCGGAGATGTCCACCAGTAACGCACCGCGCCGTTTTCTGCGGCGGCCCAGCACTTTACGTCCGACCCGGAAACCCCCAGCGCTTCCGCAATGCCCGGCAGCGCGGAGTCGACCTGATATGCGCCCTCCGCCGGGATATCCTCTGCGGATCTTATTTCCACGGAAATCCCGCCTACCGGAACAGCGTACACCGCGCGCACTTTTGCCGGAACATCTCCTTCTGCGAAGCTGCATTCCAGCACTATTCCGCAGTCCACCGTCAGTAAGAAACCGTCCTCCTGCACTGTCCGGACTGCCCCTGGGAACAGCTCCGCAGCCTCGGAAGCCTCCATTCCGGCTATTGCGCCGTACGCGATATCGCCGCCGCTGAACTGTCCGGAATACACCGTGTTCCCCGCCGCGTCGGTGAGCGTTCCTGTGCCATCCGGAATGTTCCCGGCAAAGCAGCCGTCGTATTTCATTCCATTGGGGTAGGTGCGCACCGCGGCTCCGGAAACGCTTCCGTCCTTGAATGTTCCGGCGGTAACGGTTCCGTCGCTTCCGTAGAGGGTACCGCTGCCGCTGCAGAGGCTCTTTTCGAACTCGCCGCTGTACACGCGCACGCCGTTTTCATACAGCGTTCCCGTGCCAGAATCCTCGCCCATTTCAAAGCCGCCGCTGTAGATTTTCACGCCGCGCTCGTCATAGAGAGTTCCCTCGCCGCTGTACTTCCCGGCGGTGAACCTTCCGTTATATTTCAGCGTTCCATCGGGGTAGTACTCAAGCGCTTCCCCGTGCGGGACTCCGCCGCTGAATCCTCCGCTGTAGTGCAGCGAGCCGTCGGCGTAGTTCTCCTTGCCCGCTCCCTCGGGAATTCCGTCCGTGAAGTTCCCGGTGAACAGCACCACGCCGTCCTGCGAGATCGTTCCGCTGCCCTGGAGCACTCCGTTTCTGAACTCACCGGAAAACGTCCTGCCGTTCTCCGTCAGTTCGCCGGAGCCGTTGTATTTTCCGTCTGCGAATTCGCCGCGGTACAGCACCGTGCCGTCCTCAAGGTACAGTATCCCGCTTCCGCTGTACTGCCCTTCGGAATAATTCCCGGAATATTTGTTCCTGCCGTTTTCCCAGTATTCCTCGCCGAATTCCTCATATTTACCGTCTTTCAGCCTGCCTTCGAACCGGAGCTCATCAAGCTCTTCTCCGTAGTATATCCTGACTCTGCCGGAATAACTGCTCAGCGCGGCGTCATTCCCGCGGAAGTCCCGGACCCACCACCAGCTGGTAAACAGCGGATGAAGCAGGAATACGTACACCAGCGGGATCGCCACGAGCAGCACCGCAACAAGAAGCACCAGCGACTTTGCAACGTATATGCTGCCCCAGTCGAAGTAATCCTCGCGCTTTTCGGGCTTGCGCTTCGCGATCTTCGGGAGCTTTTTCACAGCGCCCGGTATCGCCGTCGCGACCCTTCCGGCGCTGAACATGTAATTTATCTTGCTGTAAATCACCCGGAACGGGCGAAGTAATGCATTTTTCAGCACACGGATCGTCAGCGCGATCCCGCTCGAGATCTTCTTGATCATGCGTCATTTCCTTCCATGAGGGGTATTGCTTACGCCTCGCTGCCGTCGTATATCCGGTAGGTCAGCCGGCGCCGCCCGGAATTAATGTTGTGTTCCGCCAGGTAGAGGTAGTTACGCGCCGCGCCGTCGTCCGGAGCGTATTTCACGATATCCATGAAGCGCGTCCGGGCTGCGGTGAAATCGCCGCTCTCAAACAGCGATACCGCCTTCGCGAACTCCGCGCTGAACTGCTCCTTCAGCTTTATCAGCGCGTAGGGGTCGCTGTCGAATATGTCGTACAGGCACTCACCCGCGATACCCGGGGCGGAGAACTCCCCTATGCGGCGGCTGCGATACCTTCCCTGCGGCAGGGTGCGGAACGCATCCCCGGTGCATACGATGTACAGACTGCTCCCGCTGCACAGCTTCTCTATTTCCTCGGCCTCGGTGATAACTCCGGACACCGCCGCCGGCTCCATTCGCTTTTCGTCGCCAATAAATCCAAGCAGCACGTCGCCTTCGCTTATCACTACCCTGACGTCGGCGGTGCGCCTTCCCTTTTTCCTGCCGACTTCGTTGTACGCAGCCATTGCTTCGCGTATCCGTATCGCTGCGCGTACCGCGTCGTCAGCGCTGTTAAATATCGCGCTCAGTCCGTTGTACAGGAAGTTATACGCCGTTCCGCTGAATTCTCCGATTATCGGTATCATCTGCTCAAACACGCCATTTACGCTCTCGAAAATATCCTGCGACTCCATCATGCTGCCGGTATCCGACATCGTGAATCTCAGCAGCAGCACCGCCATTCTGCGTTTTGAGTGCAGAGACTTGTCAACGCGCTCTATCTGGGTCTCTCCGAGGTTTTTCAGAAAGCTCAGCGGAACGAATCTGTAATAGGAATTGTTCAGCCGCTCAAGGCTGGTGGTTTTGTCAACGATGTGGTCGGAAAGCGCCCTGACGGACTTAGACAGCTCCTCTATCTCGTCGCCTGTGCGAATGTCGATAGGCGCGTTATACTCGCCGCAGGCTATCCTGTCGACCGATTTTTTCAGCCTGCGGACCGCCCCGGCGGTGATATTTTCGATAATCATGAAAATCACGACAAGCACAACTCCGCCGCCGACAAGGAACATATTAATAAGCGCCTGTATCTTCTGGACTGCGCCCGACAGCGCGCTAATGCGGATCCCAACTACCATGAAAACATCGTCGGAAGTCACCGGCAGTGTGATTTTCCGGACAAGGAACAGCTTTCCGCCCTCCGTGCCGCTGGCGGTGACGAATTCCTCGCGGCCGGTCATGCCCTGAGCCAGCGCGGAGATGTTCACGCCGTACATCAGGCGGTCTGCGGGGGTTCCGGAGGGATACAGCTCCGTGGAAGCTATCAGCTCGGCGCGGGAGCCATTCAGTCTGACAAGGTGCACCTGCGGCTTTTCATCGTCGCCGCTGAATCCGTCCAACGGGTCTGCGGCGGCCGCTGCCTCGCCTTCCGCGGCAAACAGGTGTTCGTACTCGCTGTACTGCGGCTTCCCGCCGATAACGCCGCTCATAAGATCCTGATAGCTGTTTGCGATGAGCTGCGCTTCATGGCTGTAGTTGGCAGTAACGATATTCTCCACCTGCGGAATTATTATCAGGTACGACAGTGAGTACAGCACCATGAATATCAGCATTATCATCAGCAGCGACTGCCGCAGCAGTATCGAAAGGTGCATTTTCAGTATGCTGACGTAAAAATCCCAGGTCAGGATAGTAAGCAGTATCACCGCCGCAGCCGTTCCTGCAAGCGCCAGTATCGAATTTATCTGCGCTCCCCGGTCGACCTCGTCGGTGTATATTCTGGACAT
>ENA-OPCO01002330-OPCO01002330.1-human-gut-metagenome-genome-assembly--contig:-NODE-2330-length-10864-cov-3.404108_pt1 | contig 10864 bp, 7 predicted proteins | sample MGYA00241562_ERZ501475 | MGnify/ENA primary metagenome ERZ501475 (study PRJEB25962, sample SAMEA2042627) | human gut metagenome | biome: human gut; feature: human-associated habitat; material: faeces... | reverse complement strand
TTGTGTTGGACGGACGCAATATCTATGATAAAAAAGAAATGGAAGAGCTCGGATTTATTTATTCATGTATTGGTAAATAAGATAATTAGAGTATCTTTATACACAAAATTTAGACGAATGACAAAATTTGTAGCGATATCGTTAGTAGCGATCTTGCTCGCAGCATGCAATAGTAGTAAGAACCCGCACTCTTCCTCCAGGCAAGAGGAGGATTTGAGTGCGAAAGAACTGCTGCAAGGAATCTGGCTGGATGATGAGACTGAGAGCCCGTTGATGCGTATAGAAGGGGACACTATCTATTATGCAGATGCACAGAGCGCTCCTATTACATTTAAAATCATACGGGATACTCTTTATACTTATGGCAATGATACTACTTATTATAAGATTGATAAGCAGGGGGAACATATTTTCTGGTTTCACTCGATTACAGATAATATGATCAGATTGCATAAGTCGGAAGATCCTAATGATTCGCTGGCATTTGTCGGTCAGGAAATGATTATCCCTACATATACGGAGGTGACGAAACGTGATAGTGTTGTAAACTATAATGGCAACCGTTATCGTGCTTATGTGTATATCAATCCTTCTAAAATGAGGGTTGTCAAAACTATATATACCGAAGATGGCATTAGCATGGATAATGTGTACTACGATAATGTGATGCACATTTGCGTATATGAAGGCAAGAAAAGCTTGTTTGCCAGTGATATAACCAAACAGATGTTTGAAAGTGTAGTTCCTGCGGATTTTCTGATGCAGGCAATTTTGTCAGATACTAAGTTTGTAAAGGTAGACCGGAATGGTTTCCTTTATCAGGCTGTTTTATCCATTCCGGAAAGTTCTATTTACAGTATAGCAAATTTAACCGTCAGTTTTAGTGGTGAACTGGCTATTACACCGACTAAATAAAACGAGTGTTTTTTAGCTTCTTACGGGAGAAGAGGGACGGTTATTGTTTTTTCTTCCATTGTTGTTATTCCTTTTTCCTCCGAAGTTTCTTCTTTTAGAGTTATCACCTCTCTTATTATTGTAGGAACGGGGTTTATATTCCGGAGCTTCTCCTAATTCGGCAGGAACGGGAATTTTATATATTTCTTTTTCAAGGAAGTTCTCGATGGATTTGAAGTTACTTTGTTCTTTCTCACTGACAAAAGTAAGGGCTACTCCGTCATTATTGGCACGTGCCGTACGTCCGATGCGGTGTACATAGTCTTCGCTGTCATGCGGTACATCAAAATTGATAACCAGACGGATGTCGTCGATGTCGATACCACGGGCAACAATATCCGTAGCTACCAGAATATTGATTCTTCCTGCCTTGAATTCGTGCATGACAACCTCGCGTTGCGCTTGTTCAAGATCGGAATGCATTTCTCCTACATTCAGCTTCATCATTTTCAAGGCCTTTGTTACTTCTTTGACTTTGATTTTGGAGGAAGCGAAGATAATAACACGTTCGGGCACTTCGTCAGTGAAGAGACTGCGTATGATACCCAATTTCTGGTTCTCGTAACATACGTAGGCTGCCTGAATGATTTTGTCTGCCGGCCTTGAAACGGCAAGTTTGATTTCTGCCGGATTGTTCAGGATGGTTTTTGCCAGTTGCTGTATTTTGGCAGGCATAGTTGCCGAGAACATGATTGTCTGTCGTTCTTTCGGCAAGTATTTTACGATTTGCATGATATCTTCATAAAATCCCATATCAAGCATACGGTCTGCTTCGTCCAATATAAAATAAGAAACCTTGGAGAGGTCTACATATCCAAGGCTTAAATGGGCTATCAGTCGTCCGGGAGTAGCAATTACTACATCTGCGCCAAGTGTAAGTCCTTTTTTCTGTTGTTCGAAAAGAATGCCGTCATTTCCGCCGTATACGGCAACGCTCGATGCGGGCATAAAGTAGGAGAAGCCTTCCATCTGCTGGTCAATTTGCTGCGCCAATTCACGGGTAGGAGACATGATGACACAGTTGATAGCATCTTCAGGATGTCCTCCTTCAGATAATTTATTCAATATAGGCAGCAGGAATGCCGCTGTTTTACCAGTGCCTGTCTGTGCAACTGCTATCAAATCTTTACCCTCTAGTATGATTGGAATTGCTTGCTCCTGTATAGGCGTGCACTCGTCAAATCGCATGGCGTCAAGTGCATCAAGCACATTTGCATTTAGTTCTAGTTCGGAAAACTTCATCACTTCTTTTTATTTGTCGACAAAGATAAAATAATTTTTGGTCTCAATTACATATTCAAATAAGAATCTTTGAATCCCAGGAAATAGAGCACTCCGTCAAGGCCGATCGTATTGATGGATTGTTTGGCATTTGCCACTACTTTGGGCTTGGCATGGAATGCAATTCCCAGTCCGGCGATTCCCAGCATAGGGAGGTCATTGGCACCATCTCCAACGGCTATCGTCTGGGCTATATCTACTTTTTCTACCTGAGCAATCAGACGGAGGAGTTCGGCTTTCCGTTTGCCATCCACTACATCTCCCAAATAACGTCCGGTTAATTTGCCGTCTATTATTTCCAGTTCGTTTGCATATACGTAGTCTATGCCGTATTTCTTTTGCAGGTACTGACCGAAATAAGTAAAACCTCCGGAGAGGATAGCAATTTTGTATCCATACTTTTTCAGTACATACATCAGGCGGTCTACGCCTTCCGTAATAGGAAGGCTTTCAGCTATTTCCTGCATGACAGATTCGTCCAGTCCCTTTAATAGGGCGACACGACGGGTGAAACTTTCGGTAAAATCTATTTCTCCACGCATAGCGCTTTCTGTGATTGCTTTTACTTCATCACCTACGCCTGCCCGGATAGCCAGCTCGTCAATTACTTCTGTTTCAATCAGAGTGGAGTCCATATCGAAGCAGATCAGACGGCGCATACGCCGGTACATATTATCCTGTTGGAAAGAAAAGTCCATTTCCTGTTCGCTTGCCAGTTGCATGAGCCGTTCCTGCATAGCGATACGGTCTTTGGGAGTACCGCGTACGGAGAACTCGATGCAAGCACGGGTCCGGGTATCTGTTTTATCTTCATCCAAAGGGATACGGCCCGTCAGACGCTTGATAGCATCAATGTTCAAGCCTTGTTCTGCTAATACGCGGGTGGCAGCAGAAATCTGGCGGGCAGAAAGTTTACGGCCCAATACCGTCAGGATATAGCGGTTTTTCCCCTGCATTCCTACCCAGTTCTCATACTGATCGGTACCTATTGGTTCGAAACGAATGGTAACTCCCAATGAAGATGCTTTAAACAGCAACTCTTTCATAATGAACCCGGAATGTCTTTCTTCGCTTCTGAAGAGAATACCTAATGATAATGTATTATGAATGTCTGCCTGCCCGATATCGAGGATAGTAGCGTCGTACTTGGCAAGTATTTCAGTCACGGAAGCGGTAAGTCCCGGACGATCTTCGCCGGTGACTCGAATCAGAATCAATTCAGTATTTGATGGTTGCATAAGAAAATAGACTTTAACGCTGCAAAAGTAGGGAAAAAAGTTCGTTTTTATGCTAAATAACATAAAAAGTTACACCCAAAAAGTAAGAAAATTGCTTGTTTTTTTGGAAGTTAGTTTAATAATTACTTACCTTTGCACCCGGTTTCAAAATTAAAGGCACTGATAATCAGCGGATTCCTCTTCGCCTGATGCCTGAAAAGACAACGTTTCGGGAAGAAACCACTGTTTAAAGGACAGTCCCGGATAGTATTAACTAAAACCGAATTACATGAATTCTTATGTAAAATGGATTTTTGTTGTATTACTGATTTGTTCCTTGACCGCTTTCGTTGAGAAAGACAAACCTACCGGAGGTTTGAGTGAGGGTGACGTAGCCCCTGATTTTAAAATCGAATCTGCGTCGAATGAGCAACCGGCTTTTAAGTTGGGTGATTTGAAAGGTAAATATGTGTTGCTTAGTTTTTGGGCAAGTTATGACGCGCAATCCCGGATGCAAAACGTAAGTTTGAGCAATGTGCTTCGTTCTTCCCGTAATGTGGAAATGGTTTCAGTTTCGTTTGACGAATACCAGTCAATCTTTAAAGAAACCATTCGTAAGGACCAAATAGTTACGCCCACTTGTTTCGTGGAAACAGAAGGCGAGGACTCCGGATTATTTAAAAAGTACCGTTTGAATCGGGGGTTCACAAACTATTTATTGGATGGAAATGGTGTGATTATAGCCAAAAACATCTCTGCTGCAGATCTTTCTGCTTATGTAAGTGAGATTGGTTGACAGTCTCGAAAAAAGTAAGGAGAAAGAGGGATTTTCCGGATCACCGTTTGGTGACTAAAATGGAGAATAGACAAAAGAGGAAATGGATACAACAAAAAAGTTCCGCTTGCACTTGCCTTTGGCAAGGATAGGCGGAACTTCTATTTTATATCTATTGTGTAATCTCTGAATGCTATTTCTTTATTTAGGTGCTTTCTGGTACAGATAGAATGCGATGCCCGCATAGAGAATATTCGGAATCCAGACTGCGATTGCAGGAGGTACATTACCGTTGATGGCAAAGGTTGAAGTGATCGTCTGGAAAAGGATATAGGAGAAACTTAGTCCTAAACCGATGCCCAGATGAAGCCCCATGCCGCCCTTGGTTTTTCGCGACGAAAGGGAAACACCGATGATTGTCAGAATGAACGATGCGAATGACATTGCAATTCGTTTGTGATATTCTATCTCAAACTCTTTGATATTGGCAAATCCCCGCCGTTTCTGTTTTTCAATGTATTCGCTCAATTCCGGACTGGTCAGCATTTCCTGCTGGTTCTTCATAATCAGGAAGTCTGACGGGTCCATATTTATAATAGAATCAATTCGGTCTCCTTTAGTGATTTTCTCTTTTAGTCCGTCCAGTTCGCGTACCATATAGTCATGAATAGTCCATTTATTGACCGTTGTTGTATCGTAAGTGATTCGACGCGCCGTTAAATGGGAAACAAGTTTTTTGTCAACAAACTTATCCAATGAAAAACGATTGCCGGTTTTCATCCCGTCATTGTAATTATCTATATAGGCTATGACGCCACTGTCCACTTCCAGCTGTACATTTCGGACTGAGTTTACTTTCTTCGGCTTGATGTATTTATCCTCAAAATTCAGGCGGGTAACACTGCCTTTGGGAATGACGAATGAGCTCATCATGAACGTCGCTACAGCAATGATGGCGGCAGAGATCATATAAGGGCGCATCATTCTTTTAAAACTCATACCGGTGGAGAACATGGCTATAATTTCAGAGTTCTCTGCCAGCTTGGAGGTGAAAAAGATTACGGCGATGAATACGAACAGCGGACTGAACAGATTGGAGAAGTAGGGGATGAAGTTCATGTAGTATTCAAAGATGATCTTGTCCCAAGGAGCTTCATGCTCCATTAGCTTGTCCATCTTCTCGTTGAAGTCGAATACCACCGCAATTGAAATAATCAATGCGATGGCAAATACGTATGTCCCCAAGAACTTCTTGATGATATACCAGTCCAGCCGTTTTATAAATCGATTGCTTTTCATTCTTTATAATCTTGTTGACACTCTTTTCACCATCATCGGCTTCCAGGTAGAGAAATCTCCGGCAATGATATGCTTCCGGGCTTCTCCTACCAGCCACAGGTAAAATGCCAGATTGTGTATGGAAGCAATTTGCATTGCCAGCAGCTCTTGTGCATGGAAAAGGTGACGTAAATATGCTTTGCTATATAGTGTGTCTACAGCGGAAGCTCCGTCTGCTTCGATAGGAGAGAAGTCTGTTTCCCATTTTTTGTTTCGCATGTTAATAATGCCGTCTTTGGTAAACAACATGCCATTTCGTCCGTTTCGGGTAGGCATCACACAATCGAACATATCCACTCCGCGCTCAATACCTTCAAGGATATTGACAGGAGTACCGACTCCCATCAGATACCGGGGCTTGTCTTTAGGAAGAATTTCGTTGACAACCTCTATCATTTCGTACATTTTATCTACCGGTTCGCCTACGGCTAAGCCACCGATTGCATTTCCATCCGCTCCTTTGGAGGCGACAAACTCTGCGGATTGTTTGCGCAGATCTTGATAAACACATCCTTGCACGATAGGGAAGAGAGACTGGTGATAGCCATATTTCGGTTCGGTTTCGTTGAAACGCTGTATACAACGATCGAGCCATCTGTGTGTCAGTCCTAATGACTTTTTGGCATAGGCATAGTCCGAATCTCCCGGAGGACATTCGTCAAAAGCCATCATGATATCAGCACCAATCGTACGTTCTATATCCATCACCTTTTCCGGAGTAAAGATGTGCTTGCTTCCGTCAATGTGTGAACGAAATTCAGCTCCTTCTTCCCGAAGTTTTCGTATTCCTGCCAATGAGAATACCTGAAATCCTCCACTGTCGGTCAACATCGGACGATCGAAGCCATTGAAGCGATGCAGGCCACCTGCTTTTTCAATTACGTCCAATCCCGGACGCAAGTATAAATGATAGGTGTTGCCCAGAATGATCTGTGCCTGAATATCTTCTTTCAGTTCTGTGAGATGAACTCCTTTCACAGTGCCCAATGTTCCCACAGGCATGAAAATAGGTGTTTGTATCTGCCCGTGGTCCGTTGTTATCAGACCGGCACGGGCATTACTTTTAGTGTCTGTATATTGTAACTCAAATGTCATTCCTGGCTGGGTTTCTTTACAGATAAATCAATGGCATCCGCAACTTTTTCGTCTGTCAGTGCGATTGCGAATACTTCTTTTATGTCATTAACATAGTGGAATTGCAATCCTTTTAAATAAATGTCTTGAATCTCATCTATGTTCTTTTTATTTTCGGCACTCATGATGATTTCCTTGATTCCGGCACGTTTAGCGGCAAGAATCTTCTCTTTAATACCACCAACAGGGAGTACTTTGCCACGGAGAGTAATTTCTCCAGTCATGGCGAGATTAGCTTTCACTTTTCGCTGGGTCAAGGCAGAAGCTAAAGAAGTAGCCATCGTAATACCTGCTGACGGTCCGTCTTTGGGGATAGCACCTTCGGGCACATGGATATGTATATTCCAGTTGTCGAAGATATCTTCGTTTAAATTGAGGATAGAAGCATGTGCCTTAATGTATTCAAGTGCCAGCATGGCTGATTCCTTCATCACATCTCCCAAATTACCTGTTAATGTAAGTCGGGCACCTTTACCCCGGCTCAGACTCGTTTCTACAAAGAGTATTTCACCGCCAACAGCAGTCCATGCCAATCCGGTTACTACACCTGCGTACTCATTCCCCTGATATTTGTCGCGGGTATATTCCGGTGCTCCCAGAAATTCATACAAATCAGCCGGTTTAATTTCTGTTTTTGCAAAATAACCGTCTGTTGCATATTGGCGGGCTGATTTACGAAGGATCTTGCCGATTTTCTTTTCCAGTTCACGAACACCGCTTTCACGGGTATATGATTCAATAATTGCTTCCAAGGTATCTTTCGGAATCTTGATATCGGTCTTTTTAAGGCCGTTTGCTTCCAGCTCTTTTGGTAACAGGTGCTTACGGGCAATTTCTACTTTTTCTTCCGTGATATATCCGCTGACTTCAATCAACTCCATACGGTCGAGCAATGGTCCGGGAATTGTATTCAGATTGTTGGCCGTTGCAATAAACAGTACTTTGGAAAGATCATAATCTACATCCAGAAAGTTATCGTGGAATGAAGTATTCTGTTCCGGGTCAAGCACTTCCAATAAAGCTGACGACGGATCGCCTTGACGGTCAGCACTGACCTTGTCAATCTCGTCTAATATGAACACAGGGTTAGAGGCTCCTGCTTTAATCAGGCTCTTGATGATTCGTCCGGGCATAGCACCGATATAAGTTTTGCGGTGTCCTCGAATTTCGGCTTCATCATGTACGCCACCTAATGACATACGTACATATTTACGTTTCAAGGCAGAAGCTATAGAACGTCCTAAAGATGTTTTACCTACTCCCGGAGGACCGTAAAGACAAATGATAGGCGATTTCATATTACCTCTCAACTTCAGTACAGCCAAGTGTTCCAAGATACGTTCTTTTACTTTCTCCAATCCGTAATGGTCTTTATTCAGGGTCTTTTCTGCGTTGCCGATATTCAGATTGTCTGTGGTGCATGACTCCCAAGGCAAAGCCAGTAATGTCTGCAAATAAGTGAGTTGCACATTAAAATCGGGAGACTGCGAATTGATACGCTCTAGCTTTGACAGCTCTTTTTCAAAAAGTGCTGCCACCTCTTTTCCCCATTTTTTTGATTGGCCTTTCTGACGCAGTTCATCAATCTCATCCTCTTGTCCGCCACCCAATTCATCCTGAATATTCTTAATTTGCTGTTGCAGGAAGTATTCACGTTGCTGGCGGTCGATATCTTCGCGGGTACGTATCTGGATGTTTTGTTTGATATTGGCCAGTTGCACTTCGCGGTTCAGTATCTGAATAAGGCGATACATACGCTCTTTCAGTACGTCATATTTCAGTAATTCTATTTTTTCTTCAACGGTAAAAGGAAAGTTTGAACTGATAAAGTTGACCAGGATTTCCGGATTGTCCAGATTCTTTATAGCAAATACCGTATCGGGGCTGAGCTTTTCCGAAACGTCAATAAATTTGGCGGTCAAGTCTTTGCAGGTGTCTGTCAGAGCCTTGAATTCATCGCTGTCTTGCTCTTCATTATTCTCATTGATAGCTGTAACCGTTCCTTTTAAATAAGGAATGGTTTTGGTTATATTGTCCAAATGGATTTTGGGGCCGTTTGACTGCATGATAACGGTCGTATTACCGCCCGGCATTTCAAAAATACGGAGAATTTTTGCAATAACTCCCACATGGTATAGGTCGGCAAATCCCGGATCGTCTAAGTCTCCTTGCACTTGGCATACAACGGCTATTGCTTGTTTTTTCTTATATGCAGCGTTGACCAGTTTCAAAGTACTGGGGCGTCCGATAGTTACAGGCATGACTACCGATGGAAACATGACCATATTGCGCAAAGGCATTATAGGAATTTCTTTCTCAAATTCGATTGCAGATAAATCATCCGTATCGGTTTGAATTTCAGCCAGCATAGAGATGTCATCAGCATCTGTATTCATCAAAATATCCTCTGTCTTTTTTCTTTTAACCATAATTCTATCTTCCTAGTTGTGTTTTTAAATGTTGGGCTGTTGCCCAAAACGGGGACAAAGTTAATCATTCCTTGGCGAATAAGGAAAATTCATGAGTACTAAATGAGTTTTTTAAATCAAATAATTCCTAATATTTGGCGTATTCAGACTGAATTGACTACTTTTGGCAAAAAAATAATATAACAGCTATGCCAAACCCTTATTTTTCATTCAAACAATTTACTGTTTATCATGACCGTTGTGCCATGAAAGTAGGCACGGATGGGGTATTGCTGGGGGCATGGACAGATGTGTCCGGTGCGTGCGATATTTTGGATGTCGGCACCGGGACAGGGTTGATAGCCCTGATGCTTGCCCAGCGCAGTGAAGCGCATATTGTGGCTGTCGACATAGATGAAGATGCCGTGAAGCAGGCCAAAGAGAATGTGGAAAAATCACCGTGGCCTGGTAGGATAGAGGTGGAACGTCATGATATTTGTTGCTTTAATTCGGATATCCGATATGATGTTATCGTGTCAAATCCTCCTTATTTTTTCAATTCTCTGAAATGTCCTGACGGACAAAGAAACATAGCTCGTCATACAGTTGGTTTGGACTTTGAATCTCTGATAGATAGTTGTGGAAGATTACTCTCTCCATCAGGGCGTTTCTCTGTCATTATTCCGACAGATGGTATGGATGAGTTTATGAGAATCGCCTCGGAGGGAGGGTTGTGTTTGTCTCGTCGTACATGGATAAAGACAAAACCGGATGCCGCTCCCAAGCGGGTATTGATGGAATTTAAAAAGCAACCGGCGGTAAGTGTGGAGAGCTGTTTGGTTGTGGAACTCTCCCGCCATATATATAGTGAAGAATATATAGCGCTAACCAAAGATTTTTATTTGAAAATGTAATCTATTTTTTGGATAATCGCCTGAGCAGATGACGATTCAATACGAAAAGATGATTGTACTTCTGTTTAATCAACTCTTCATGTTTAGGCTTCAAACCGCTAAAATACTCTACGATTTGTTGCAGGAGGCTAAAAGGTTCCTCCTCTTTTTTTTTATTGGAGATTATCACATTCAGTCCATGAGGAATGAGTTCCACTTCGATGTCTTTACCTCCCATCACCGGATCGCCGTCATAGTGCATTACCCCTTCTTTGGTGCGGTGTATCTTTATCTTTTTGGCACGCATGGTTTTAATGCGGCTGTTTTGGTCAATCGTTTTATTGAATAACTGGAAAGACAAGGACGGGACATCAAGGACGGTAAACGGTTCCAGGATGGTGACATCCATCAGTCCGTCGGTCAAAGAAGCCTGAGGAGCAATATAGGCATTATTGCCATACTGCGATGCATTGGCGCAAGCAATCAGGAATGCTTTGTATTTAATTGTTCCCTCTTCATTCTCTATTTCGTAAGTTTCGGGTTCGTAAGTCAGGCTTTCGTGCAAGGTATTTTCCAGATAAGTCAATAAGCCTCTTTTGCCGGAATCGGCAAATTTCAAGCTCACAAAGGCATCGAAGCCCACACCGCATGTGCAGAAAAACGGCATGTCGTTTATCTTACCGTAGTCCACACAAGTGCATTCACCGGTATTCAGCAAATCAATAGCTGCTTTAGCATCCATCGGAATATGTAAATGCCGTGCCAATCCATTGCCTGAACCACAAGGAATAATGCCTAATGCCGTGTTTGTATGTACCAACGAACGGCCGATTTCGTTAATCGTACCGTCGCCGCCTATGGCTA
>ENA-OPCO01002324-OPCO01002324.1-human-gut-metagenome-genome-assembly--contig:-NODE-2324-length-10891-cov-2.783130_pt1 | contig 10891 bp, 7 predicted proteins | sample MGYA00241562_ERZ501475 | MGnify/ENA primary metagenome ERZ501475 (study PRJEB25962, sample SAMEA2042627) | human gut metagenome | biome: human gut; feature: human-associated habitat; material: faeces... | reverse complement strand
AACTACGTCGACGGTAAGCGCGGCAAGGAACTGAAGCAGAACATCAAGATAAAGCTGGATCAGCCTTATCTGATGCTGATGGAGCAGGAAGAGATATACGTCTACAAGCTGCTGAATCTGCCGGAGGGCGTGAAGGTGTACATGACGACGGACGGCAGCACTCCGTCCGCGAAAAACGGCAAGCTCATCACCGGCGAGACCGTTGAGATACCAAAGCAGTCAGAAGCTAATCTGGTATGCGTGAAAAAAGGCTGGATAGATTCCGACGTCCTGACCAAGAAGACAGGCATGACCTACGAAGAGGAGCAGGCGTACAAGAACGACAGGAACAACTTCGCCGAGCAGGTCGTGACCCTTGTGAACAGGATCCGCGTTGCAAACGGACTCAACAAGCTGACCACCTACGACAAGCTGACTGAGGTCGCACAGGTGCGTGCAAAGGAAATAGAGATATCCTATTCGCACACCCGTCCCGATGGAACGAAATGCTTCACCGCGCTTGACGAAGCAGGTCTGCGGACCGTGACAGCCGGCGAGAACATAGCGAAGGGTTACAGCACGCCGGAGAGAGTCGTTGATGCATGGATGAATTCTCCCGGACACCGCGCGAATATCCTCAATCCGAGCTACACCATGATAGGCGTTGGATATGTGTATGATCCGTATACGACCGACGCCAACTACTGGACGCAGGTATTTATGTCGTAAGTAATGCGGACTTCATGTTTCCGGACGTCTGAAAGGAGTAATTGTATGAAAAAGATACTGGCACTGTTTCTGGTACTGGCTACGGTGTTATCGCTCATGACAGTGGGCTCTTACGCGGCTGCCGATAATGCGCTTTCCGTAAGCTGCAAGCTTTACGACGGCTACACCGTTGTGACCGTCCAGAAGAGCGGCACGGTGTACTACACCACCGACGGTTCCAAGCCTACATCTAAATCCAAAAAGCTCAATTCCACAAGGATAAAGGTCTCGGAGCCGTGCAGAGTGAGACTTGTAAGCTATGTCAAGGGCAAGCCGGTGGAGTACCTTACAAAGAAGATTCCGGTGCGCCTGCGCAAGCCGACGGCTTCGCTGTCCAGCAAGGGCAAGGAGTACACCTACGTTATCTCCATACCAGACGGAGCGTCCGCGTACATCACGTATGACGGAACCACGCCGTCAAAGTCCAACGGCGACCTTGTGCAGGGCGGAATGATATCGGTTCCCGCGAAGAAGAGCGCGAAGCTCGTCTGCGTCAAGAAGGGCTGGAGGAATTCAAAGGTAATTACTGTAAGAGCCAGGGGAGCCGCTTCGGATAATAACAAGTCGAACGACTCGGCGGACGAAACCAGCAGTTTCGCCGACGAGGTAATAAGACTGGTAAACAAGCAGCGCACCGCCAACGGTCTGAGCAAATTCACGGCCTCCAACAAGCTGTCCGACGTTGCACAGACCCGCGCCAAGGAGCTTACGGAATCCTATTCGCACACCCGCCCCGATGGCAGCAGCTGCTTCACGGCGCTGAGGGAGGCAAATATTGACTACATCGCCGCAGGAGAGAACATCGCGGCAGGCTACAGCACGCCGGAGGCGGTCGTTGAAGGCTGGATGAATTCAAAGGCGCACCGCGCAAATATCCTGAATCCGAATTACTCGAAGATCGGCGTGGGATACTGCGCTGACGGCTCGGGTTACGGCAGCTACTGGGTACAGGTATTCGTTTCTTAAAGGAGATTTAAATTATGGCTTCCACGCAGTTCACAGCTAATTCCAACGGCGAAAAGGGCGGAAAGAAATTCGGTTTCTGGGCGATTATCATCGTGATCACCCTGGCGGTGCTGATACTTATTTTCAACAGCTTCACGGTAGTTAACGAAGGCTACATCGGAGTAAAGTACCAGTTCGGAAAGATAGTTTCCAGCGACCTTTCGGCAGGTCTCAACATGCATATGCCGTTCATTGAGGAGATACAGCAGGTCGACACCCGCGAGCAGATATATTCCGTACAGACCGACGCCTACACCAGCGACACGCAGACCGTTGACAACCTGGGTCTGAAGCTCAACTATTACTACGACGGCACAAAGCTGCCCGAGATAATCAGAACCATCGGTATCAGCAACGTTGAGACCAAGCTGCTTGTGCCGAATGTTGCGAAGATATCCAAGGACGAGATAGGCAGGGTAAAGGCGGAGGATCTCGTACAGAACCGTTCCGACGTTCAGAACGCGATCTACGAATCCCTCAAAAAGACCCTGGAGCCGCAGGGGATCATCGTGACCGCGTTCGCGATCGAAAACCTCGCGTTTGAGGACGCTTTCGAGCAGTCGATCCAGGCGAAGGTGATAGCGGCGCAGGACGCTCTCAAAATGCAGAACAAGACCGCTGAGCGCGAGGAAGAGGCAAAGCAGAAGGTCATCGCGGCGCAGGCGGAGGCTGATTCCCAGAAGATAAAGGCTGACGCTGAGGCGTACTCCATTCAGGCGGTGCAGGAGCAGCTCGCAAAAAGCCCGAACTACATCGACTATCTCAAGATAAACAACTGGAACGGAGTTCTCCCGCAGGCGATCGGAACAGAGGTAAATCCGTTCATCGGGATCGACGCGGCGGCTTCTAATGCAAAGAGCAGCTCCTCCGCTTCCGCACAGGTATCTACGGACGCCGAGTAACTTGAAGGACCATCAGAAATATCAACAGGAAATGCCGGGCGGCGTTTGTCACCCTGCATTTTCCCATTTTATAAAGGAAGGGTAACAGAATTGGATTACACAACATTAAAACGAAACGCGCTTACCAGCTTCTTTTCCAGAACTAACGAAATGCAGCGCCGCGCGGTGTTCCGCGTGAAGGGAGCAGTCCTGATAATCGCGGGCGCGGGCAGCGGAAAGACTACAGTGCTCTGCAACCGTATCGCTAACATGATGAGATTCGGCAACGCGTATCTTGACGAGAGCGTCCGCGGCCTCACTCCGGAGCAGGAGCAGTTCCTCCAGGATTTCCCCGCGATGGAAAAGACCCCGGAGAATGCGGAGCGCCTTGCGGAGATCGTAGCGGTCGAGCCGGTGCAGCCCTGGAATATCCTCGCGATAACCTTCACCAACAAGGCGGCGGGGGAGCTTCGCCAGCGCCTTATCGACATGATAGGCGAGGACGCGGAGAAGATAAACGCGTCAACGTTCCACTCTGCGTGCGTGAAGATACTGCGCCGTGAGATCGAAAACCTCGGCTACCAGAGGAGCTTCACGATTTACGATGACGATGATTCCAAGCGTATCATCAAGGACGCCATGAAGAAGCTGAACCTCGACGAAAAGGTGTTCAACCCGAAGGCGTTCAAGAACATGATCTCCCGCTGCAAGGACAAGATGATATCCCCGGAGGAGTACGCGCCGATGGCTAACGCTTCCGGCGAGCTGATGGAGAAGCGCTGCGCGGAGGTCTACACCGAGTACCAGAGCGCGCTCAGGAGCGCCAGTGCGGTGGATTTCGACGATATAATCTACCTTACAGTAAAGCTGTTCGAGGATTTTCCGGACGTTCTTTCGCACTACCAGCACCTTTATAAATACATAATGGTCGACGAGTATCAGGATACGAACGTTGCGCAGTACCGCCTTATCTCGCTGCTTGCGGGGAACAACGGAAACCTCTGCGTGGTCGGCGACGACGACCAGTCAATTTACCGCTTCCGCGGCGCGACTATCGAGAATATCCTCAGCTTCGAGAAGCAGTATCCCGGCTGCGAGGTAATAAAGCTCGAGCAGAACTACCGTTCCACCGAGAATATCCTGAACGCTGCGAACGCCGTGATACGCAACAACAAGCAGCGCAAGGACAAGCAGCTCTGGTCTGCGCTGGGCGACGGCGACAAGATAAAGTGCTGCAATTTCGAGAGCGAGATAGCCGAGGCGCGTTTCGTTGCCGACACTATCCTTGACGGCGTGAAGGAAGGCAAGCACTACACGGATTACGCGCTGCTGTACCGCAGCAACTCCCAGTCGAGAAGCTTTGAGAACACCCTGGCGCGCTCGGGAATTCCGTACACCATCGTAGGCGGTCTGAGGTTCTACGACCGCAAGGAGATACGCGACATCATGGCGTACCTCGCGGTGATAAACAACCCGTATGACTCCGTGCGTTTCCGCAGGATAATCAACGAGCCGAAGCGCGGTATCGGCGACGCCACGGTTGAGGAGATAATCCGTATCTCCGACGGGCTGCATATTTCTCCGGTGGAGGTCTGCCGCGAGGCTTCGCAGTTTGAGTCGCTTTCGAGGAAGTCGGCTGCGCTGAAGGCTGCCGCAAACCTGTTTGACGAGCTGGACGAGCTTGCGGATTCGCTCCGCCTGGACGAGCTTATCGATGCCGTTGCGGAGAAATCCGGATACATCAAGGCAATGCAGGCTCTGGGCGAGGAAGGCTCCACACGTATTGAGAACATCAACGAGCTGAAATCCAACGCCCTGACGATGATACAGGAAAACGAGGATACCACGCTTCCAGATTTCCTCGAGCAGGTGGCGCTGGTTTCCGACCTTGACAGCTACGACGGCGACCTTGACCGGGTATCGCTCATGACGATGCACAGCGCGAAGGGTCTGGAGTTCGACACGGTATTCCTTGTAGGCGCCGAGGACAACATTTTCCCGAGCTACCGCAGCATAAACGACCCCGCCGAGATGGAGGAGGAGCGCCGTCTTGCATATGTAGCGATAACCCGTGCGAAGCGCATGCTGTATGTAACGCACACGTCCTACCGCGTGCTTTACGGTCAGACGATGAGAAACCGCCTGTCGACGTTTATTCGCGAGATACCGGAGGAGTACATCGAAAAGACCGGCGACCGTCCGAAGCAGGCGTCGACCTGGAAGAAGCCGGAGAAGCCGAACTACCTTGCTCAGGAAGCGGCGAAGATGGTAACGAAGCCGACGCCGGTAGTATCCGGAATAGTATTTGCGCCGGGCGACCGCGTGAAGCACAACGTATTCGGCCAGGGAACCGTAGACGAAGCAAAGCGCATGGGCAACGACACCATGCTGACGATCAGCTTTGACAACGGTCAGGTGAAGAAGGTAATGGCGAACTTCGCCCGCATTGAGAAACTGTGATCAGGAGGGCTGCGAAGATACATGAGTAAGACTACGATAAACATGATGTCCAGCGCCACATCGGTAAAGGGTCAGGGCGTGGGCTCTGCATATATAGAGCAGGTCGGGCTTGTAAGCAGCGAACTTTCCGACAAGTTCGAGGTCACGATAAACAAGCGCATTAAGGCGGACATCACACATTACCACACGATAAACTTTGGATATTATCTTTCGATGAAGTCCCTCACGAGCAGGGGAAAGTCGGTAGGGTATGTCCACATGCTGCCGGAAACGGTGGAGACGAGCGTGAATCTCCCGCGCTTCATGAAGCAGATATTCTATAAGTACATGATCAGCTTCTACAAGCGCATGGATTATCTTGTGACGGTAAATCCGTATTTCATCGGCAGGCTGGCGCACTACGGCGTTGACAAATCGAAGGTTACGTATATCCCGAACTTCGTTTCTTCGGAGGTGTTCCACCCGGTTTCCCCGGAGGAGAAGATAAAGCTGCGCGAGAAATACGGAATAGATAAGGACAAATTCACAGTTATCTGCGCGGGTCAGCTCCAGGTGCGCAAGGGAGTTTTCGATTTCATCGAGGTTGCTAAGCGCATGCCTGACGTTCAGTTCGTATGGGCTGGAGGATTTTCGTTCGGCAAGATCTCCGACGGCTACGGCGAGATAAAGAAGATCTGTGATAATCCGCCGGCAAATGTGAAGCTGCTCGGAATAATCGACCGTGAGTACATGAACGAGGTGTACAATCTGGGCGACGTTATGTTCCTGCCCAGCTTCGAGGAGCTTTTCCCGATGACGATACTCGAGGCGATGTGCGTAAATATCCCGGTGTTCCTGAGAGGCCTTGATATCTACCCGGATATTCTTTTTGACTTCTACAGCAAGGCTGACGATGTTGACGGCTTCGTTAAGGAGCTTGACAGGCTCCACAACAATAAGGAGTATTACGCGCAGCAGTGCGAGGCTTCCAGGCGCGGAAATCACTTCTACTCAAGAGAGCATGTAACGAAAATGTGGGACGAGTTTTACTCAATGGTCAGGGATTCAATCAAGAAATAAATCAGAGCCGCAGGTTTCACTGCGGCTATATTTATATACGGTAACCTCTAAACCCCACCGCTTTATTCCCGATAGGGTGATCCTGAAAGATTTAAAACCTCACGCACAAGTTATACAACAAAATGGGCAGGCTCACCGCCTGCCCACTTTTGTCAATTTTTCGGAAGCGCCATAGTGAATGTAGTTCCGCTGCCCTCGGAGCTTTTGACAGTTATCGAACCGCCGTGGAGCGAAACTCCATGCTTTACGATGGAAAGCCCCAGACCAGTTCCGCCTATCTTGCGGGAATGGCTCTTATCAGCACGGTAGAACCGCTCGAATATTCGGTCGATACTATCCGCAGGAACCCCTATTCCCGTATCTGATACGGTCACTACGATATCGTCGCCGCTGCTGCGGACGTCTACGTCCGCCCTGCCGCCCTGTTTATTGTACTTAACAGCGTTGTCTAGCAGGTTGTAGATCATCTCCTCAAGAACTGTTGCTATACCGGTAAACTCGGAGCGCTCTCCGGTCACAGAGATAGTCACGTGCTTCTCGTCTGCCTGCGGGCGGAGCCGCTCTGCGGCGGACTGAGCCAGCTCGTACAGATCAACTCTCTCCCGTTGGTCGGAGAACGTGTTCTCGTCAAGCTGCGACAGCTTGAGTATATCCTGTATCAGGGTTATCATGCGGCCGGCTTCGTCGCGGATATTCTTCGCAAAGCCCGGAATGTCCTCCGGCTTTACGATACCGCCGACCAGCATATCGGAAATCCCGTAAATAGTGGTGAGCGGAGTTTTCAGCTCGTGGGAAACATTTGAGGTGAACTCGCGGCGCAGTTCCTCGCGGGCTTCCTTTTCGGTGATATCAAGGATTATCATGACTGCGCCGGTAACGCTGCTTCCCGTGAACGCCGGCGTTGCAATTACCTGGTATATCTTCTCGGACAGCGTGAGGTCGGTCTCGCTGCGCTTGCCTGCGAGGGCGTCCTCGACAGCGCTGCGGAATGCTTCGCTGCGGTTCAGGACCAGAACGCTGCGGCTGGAGCCGGTAAAGTCAGAGCCGAGGATCTTCAGCGCAGCCGTGTTATAGGAAAGCACCTCGGTTCGGCTGTCGATGATTATAAAGCCCTCGCTCATATTCTCTGTGATAAGCGAGAACTCCTTCCGGCTTCGAGTAAGCTCCGCGATCTGCTGATCTATCTCGTGGTTCTGCTCGCTTATGCGGTGGAGCAGCGGCGCGATCTCGCTGTAGCTCTCGCCGATGTCGGGATTCTTGAGGTCGATGCTTTTTATCGGCTTCACGCCCCCCCTCGCAACTATAGCTGCAACTCCCAGCGACACCATCGCCGCTATGATAACAACCAGCAGGACTTCCCACCACATGCCTGCGATACGCGCAGCCACGGTATCCATCGTACCGGCCACGCGCACTATGCAGCCGTACCCGATGACACGGGCGCAGTACACCGTCATCTCCGACATGGTGTAGCTCTCGCGTATTGCGGTGCCGGTTCCCGACTGCTTCGCAGCGACTACCTCCTCACGGCCGAGGTGGTTTTCCATTGTCGCTGGGTCGGCTTCGTTGTCGAAAAGTACCGTGCCGTCCTGACCGATATAGGTTATGCGGTTCTCAAATGTGCCATGGATATCATGGCTGAGCTTGCGGAGGCTCTCAACATCGTCGTCGGGCGAGGTGTTCTCCATCGTTGCCGCGAGAAGCATCGCCTGCTGCTCAAGCTGCCTCTTGAAAAGCTGCTGCTCCTTCGTGTAGGCTACGCCGAGCACCATTGCAACAGCAGAAATTATAGCGACCAGCGAAACGATGAACGCTCCGCCGAAAATTCGTTTCGTCATATGCGCTCCTTATGTTATGTCGACTGCCTTGTAGCCTATTCCGCGGACAGTCTCGATCATGCCGCCGCAGTCTCCTAGCTTCATTCGCAGCGTGCGGATATGTACGTCCACGGTGCGGCTCTCGCCGTCGAAATCGTAACCCCAGACCTTCGTGATGATCTTCTCGCGTGAAAGCACCGTGCCGATATTTTCAAGCAGGTAGCACAGCAGTTCGAACTCCTTGAAGGTAAGCTGAACTTCATTACCATTGACCCGCACAATATGCTTTGAGGTGTTGACGTAAAGCCCGCCTACCTCGTATTCCTTTGTTTCCTGCGAGGTAGTGCGGCGCAGAAGCGCCTTTATGCGGGAGATAAGCTCCATGGTGCCGAATGGCTTTGCAACGTAGTCGTCGGCGCCGCTGTCAAGACCTATCACCTTATCATACTCCGAGCCCTTCGCGGTCAGCATAATAACCGGAAGCCCCGCATACTCCGGGTTGGAGCGCAGCTTCGCCAGTACCTGCATGCCGTCCTCCTCGGGGAGCATTATATCCAGCAGCAGGACAGACGGCGTTTCCTCCTTCAGAGCCGCCCAGAACTCGCTCGGGCGCTCGAAGCCCTTTGCCTCTAGCCCGGAATTGTTCAGCGCGTACAGCACGAAGTTCCTGATATTCGCGTCGTCCTCCAGCATGTATATCATAAATTGTCCTCTCTTTCAGCGGACCGGGCTCAGCGTTCTCCCGTGATGGAGTAGACCACCCATTCCGCGATATTTGTTGCATGGTCGGCGATACGCTCGAGGTACTTTGCCGCCATCAGCAGATCCATGAAGTACTCGGCGTCGCCGGAATCGCTGCGCACCAGCTCGATAAGCTCGCGCTTTACCTCAAGGAAGCGCGCGTCTACCTTATCGTCTGCTTCTATGGCTTCTTTCGCGAGCTTCACGTCTTTTCTGACGAAGGAATCAACGCTCATGGTCACCATGCTGATGGCTTCGTTTGCCATGTCCGAGATATGCACCTTGCCCGCAAGCTCGGTGGAGTGCACGAATCCCGCTATTTCCGCGATATCCTGCGACTGGTCGCCGATACGCTCCATGTCGGAGATCATCTTCAGCGCCGAGGAAACGCACCTCAGATCCTTCGCCACCGGCTGCTGATGAAGCAGCAGCTTCATGCACAGCGCCTCGATGTCGTGCTCCATGTGGTCGGTTTCTTCCTCGTTGTCGTTGACCTTCGCTATCATCTCGGAGGTCTTTTCGTCAAACAGAGCCTTTACGGCGCAGGCTATGCTCTCTTCGCACAGCGCGCCCATCTTGATAAGTCCTACGTTGAGCTGCTCGAGCTGCTCGTCAAAACGGTTTCTCATATTATGCCTCCCTGGATCAGCCGAATCGTCCGGTTATGTAGTCCTCGGTGCGCTGATCCTGCGGAGTCGAGAACAGCTTGTCAGTGTCTGCGTATTCTACGACCTCGCCCAGCAGGAAGAACGCCGTCTTGTCGGAAATTCTCGCCGCCTGCTGCATATTGTGAGTTACCATAACTATAGTATACTCCTTTTTCAGCTCGATTGCAAGGTCTTCTATCTTAGAAGTTGAAATAGGATCCAGCGCGGAGGTCGGTTCGTCCATAAGCAGCACCTCAGGCTCTACCGCCAGCGCTCTGGCAATGCAGAGTCTCTGCTGCTGACCGCCGGAAAGACCCAGCGCGGATTTTTTCAGCCTGTCCTTGAGTTCGTCCCAGATTGCCGCGTCGCGCAGAGACTTCTCAACGATGTCGTCGAGCTTTACCTTGGAGTGAATCCCGTGGGTGCGGGGGCCGAACGCGATGTTGTCGTAGACGCTCATCGGGAATGGATTCGGCTTCTGGAACACCATTCCCACCTGGGAACGGAAACGGTTGATCGTCTGTGTATCCTTCGTCAATGGATAGCCATGATATAATATCTGACCGCTCGTCGGTGTCTCCAAATGATTGATGCATCTTAATAAGGTAGATTTTCCTGATCCGGAAGATCCGATGATACAGACCACATCGCCCTCAAACAGATCAAAACTGATGTCTTTTAAAACTTCATGTTCCCCGAATTTCTTTTCCAGATTCTTGACACTGATGACCGGACCACGAAATTCATACGTTGCATCCTTTGCCTCAGTCGTCACTCTCTCATTAAACTTAAATATTGATTGTCTTGCCATAACACGTTCCTCTTTTCTTTCCATCTGATCCCCTGATTTATTTTGCGGCTGCCGGATTTAAAACCTCGTAACTTTCTTTTCCTGCCATATACTTTTCGATCAGCTTCAGCAAACCGTTAAATAATAAGGTAAGTGTCAGGTAAATCAATGCTGTGATCGTATATGCCTCAAACATTCTGAAATATGTTCCGGCTGCAACTTTTGTGATATAGAAAAGTTCTGTGACTGCGATTACATTTAATACGGAAGTATCTTTGATATTTGCAACAAAAGTATTTCCGATCTGCGGTGCGATAATTTTAAAAGTCTGTGGAAGGATAATATAGATCATCATCGGAACATATCCCATTCCAAGTGCCTTTGCTCCTTCAATCTGTCCGACATCAATGGAATTGATACCGCCGCGGACTGTCTCAGCCATATAGGCACCGGTATTGATGGACAGAATGAAGTAGGCTGCCTGCCACATGCTTAAGTTTAAGCCTAAAAGCGGAAGCATACCATAGTAGATGAACATGGCCTGCGCCATCATCGGGGTACCGCGGAAAAATTCCACGTAGGCATTCATAATGAGCTTGATCACCCACAAAACACCTTTTTTGATCGGGTTGTCTTTTGCCTCAACCGGAATCGTCTGCACGATACCCACTGCAAAACCAATGATACAGCCCACAATGGTACCAACCAGTGCAATTCGGAGGCTGACTCCGGCACCCTGCAGCA
>ENA-OPCO01002320-OPCO01002320.1-human-gut-metagenome-genome-assembly--contig:-NODE-2320-length-10908-cov-2.593016_pt1 | contig 10908 bp, 4 predicted proteins | sample MGYA00241562_ERZ501475 | MGnify/ENA primary metagenome ERZ501475 (study PRJEB25962, sample SAMEA2042627) | human gut metagenome | biome: human gut; feature: human-associated habitat; material: faeces... | reverse complement strand
AATGGAGAAGATGATGATTGGAATCCTATTGACAATTATCAGGGAAACATGGAAGGCCGAAAGGGAATGGTTGAAGGTCAGAGTATAACCATCAGCCATATCAACATTTCACAGGCTAATGCAGTCAATCAGGACAATCAGGCAGAATATGGTATTGGATTTTTCAGAAATCTGACAACGTCATATTCTACATCCCTTACAATATCTCAAAATCCAATCACTGTGAAAAATATTACCCTTTCTGATGTGACGGTTTCTACTACTACAACAAAAGTTAAACAGAATATCAGTTTGATTGGAAGTGTGCTGAAGCTCCTGCTTGGAAATTTAAGTGGACTGAAACCGGATCCGCAATCTCTGGCAACAGGTGGCTTTGCTGGCGTTGTAAAAGGAAATATCCAGATTGAAAACTGCAATGTGGAAAATTTACATGGAGTTTCCAATGCAAATGACCGAACCGGTGGTTTCGCAGGTTATGTCAGTGGTATGACACAGTATGACCTCATATCAAATGGATTAGGAGGCCTGGTTACTACTTTAACAAAAATCCTGAATCTGATTCCTCTGCTTGGAGCCGGTGACCTGCTGACTGTCCTTTTAAATGGAGGATTACTCAGTGTAAAAAATCTGATTCCGGTAGGCTATGTCAATCCATGTATTCAGAATTGTTCTGTAAGCGGTGGCACTTCTGTTACAGGTCAGAAGAGTACCGGTGGATTCGCCGGGGAAGCCATCGGTGCAGTGATGAAAAACTGTTCTGTGGGTGGCACTGCCACAGTGTCTGGAAATGATTGCTCTGGTGGATTTGTGGGACGTTCTGCGAATGCAGTCGTAGCAGGTGCATTAAGCAGCCTTGGTATTGAATTAATGGGAAATTTCCCGGTCAATACAGTTATGCTGAACTGCAGAATTGATGGAACGGTAAACGTATCCGCACAGGGAAGTTTCGCTAAGGAAAGTGGTTATGCAGGCGGATTTATTGGCGAAATGCGAAATAGTTACGCTGTAGACTGCAGTATTTCTTCTTTGGGTACAGTGTCCGGAAAAGATTATACCGGAGGATTTGCCGGTATAGCAACTCTTGGTGATGTAGCGGATATTGATGAAAGCCAGGGACTTCTGGTAATTGTAAAGGATCTTCTTACAGGGTTGTTAAATGGTAAATTTACCAACATGGATCTTCTGAACCTGGTGGGACTTCGACCTTCTGTTATAAGCGGATGCACCATTGCAGGAGATAACATTTCTGTAACAGCGAACGGTAAAAATGCAGGTGGACTTGTGGGATATGCAGGTGCTGTCCAGATTTCCAATACTTTAGAACTTGCAGATGACTCAAAATCAACTACAAAAGCCCTCCAGCGAGTGCTTAATAAGACGGGTCTTACCTACGAATTTTCAGACCGTGTGAATCAGATCAATGCAGCTTCCTCTGTGAAGATTTCAGCAACGGAGAATGCTGGAGGAATCTTAGGTTACGCTAAAATGACCAGTGTCGGTGATGTCCTTGGTGGAACAGTTACAGCAGCAGACTACATGCGTTTTGAATGTAAAGATTGTTCCGTAAACGGAGGCTCTTTGGGACTTACAGTTACTGCGTCAGATCAGGATAATGGTCGTGCTGGGGGTGCTATCGGTTATGGAACAGGTGGAGAAGTAAGGAAAACATCCGTCACAAATCTGAATTCTGTAACGGCTGGAAAGTGTGCAGGAGGCTTTGCCGGATATTTCGGAAGTGGTACTCTTGCTAATGTTGGTGGTATTAAACTTCTTGGATTACCGCTTTTGAAAATTGACAGCCTTCTTTCTGTAGGGCAGATGATTGAGACGTTTACAGTTGACAGCACTGTTTCAGGTGTTTCGTCAGGATATAGTGTGTCTACTGGCAATGAGAAAGGTTACAGCGGTGGCTTTATTGGAGAATGTATTAGTGGACGAGCAAGGGACACAAAGATCAGCAACCTGAAAACGGTTACTGCAGCTGCAACATCCGGAAAAGCCGGAGGCTTTGCAGGTTTTGCCAAAGCCGGAGATGCATTAAGTGCCGGAGATTCCACTACATCAAAACTGACAGGAATTGAATTAGAGAATCTGCTTGGAGTTGTCAGTGCCCTGAGACCGGAGTTCAATAATACTTCCATTGCCTATGTTTCAAATGGAAATGATCCTCAGGTATCCGCTGATATGGCGGGCGGCTTTGTGGGAGACGGACAGGCAGTAGATATCAATTATGGAAACAACAATTCCGGATTTAAAGCAGACACAGACACGAATCCATCTTCGAGTGAATCTACAGATGAAAAGAATAGTGAAGAAGCAGATTTCATTTCAGCAGTCACGAATAGCGAGGATGGAACAACAGAAGGTGAGACTGGTGCGATTGCAACAACAAATATTACCGGACTTTCCTATATAAAGGGAACCAGCTATGCCGGTGGTTTTGCAGGAAGGCTGATGCCTGGTGATGTGGCACAGACAGGTTCTATTAAGTTACTGGGCCTCTTGAATGTAAATCAACTTCTCAGTGTCATGGATGTGGCTTATCCGAGAATTTCCGATTCTTCTATTAAAGGAAATAACTTAGTTGTAACAGCATCCGGAAAAAATGATGATGTGGTGCTTGGAGATGCCGGAGGATACATCGGTAATGGAAAAGCAGTTATGCTCAAAAACTCTGACGTAACTAATGTAAAAGAAGTCAAGGCACCGTATCATGCCGGGGGTTATATCGGAATCATGCGGTCCGGAAGTGCAGCGGAGGCAGGAGATGCAACAGGAGATCTTTTGAACAGTGTTCTTGGTAAGATTCTGAGTCTGAAAGAGTTGGCGAGTGTCTTGCAGGCTGCATCCAGCAAAATTACAAATTGCAAAGTTGCTGGTACCGCAGATGGATTGACTGTTACAGCTGACAACGGATTTGAAAACGCAGAAGGCTATGCAGGTGGCTTCGTTGGAGAGATGCAGAGCGGTCATGTAGATAATTCAGCAAATGCTGTTGATTCCGGAAAAGGCACGGCAGTGGAAAATCTTCTGAAAGTAGAAGGACTTCGTTATGCCGGAGGATTCGGAGGTCTTGTAAAAGCTGGAGCAGTTGCAGAGATTGGAGCTAAATCATCAATTCTTACAAAACTGGTTGATCTGACAGGATTACTATCCCTGGTCAATGCTTTTGTTCCGGTGATCAGTAATGCCAGTGTTAATTCTGTAGAAAAAGGGTTTACCGTTACCGTTACAGGTACTCTTGAAAAAGATAGCACCAACGATGCGGATGCCGGAAGTGCCGGAGGCTTTATCGGATGCGGAACTGGTGTACAGATCAGCAATTCCGATGTAAATAAATTGCAGCATACAGGTGTCAGTGAGCCGAAGAATCTGCAGCAGGAAGATGGTAGCAGTTATTACGGAAATGACAGTGCATATGCGGTAAATGGTTATCGTTATGCCGGCGGCTATATTGGTAAAGCTGCTATGGGAAGTACGGCAGCCATCGGTGGAGCAAGCGTTCTGGATCATGTTCTTTCTACGACAGGACTGTTATCAGCACTGACTGTAGTTGCATCTATCATAGACAGCTCAGATGTTTATGGAGCAACAGGCGGATTTAATGTTCTTGCAACAGACGGAGACGGTGTTACGGGAAAAGCCGGTGGATATGCAGGAGAACTTCTGGAGTTCAGATTCAGAATAGTAATTCTTATAATTTTGCACATATCATAGGGCGTGAAAGTGCCGGTGGATATGTTGGAATCATGGAGCCGGGGAATGCGGCAGATGTGGTAAATGGATTAAGTGCTCTTGGAGGACTGATCAAGGCAGATAATCTTCTTGGCGTTTTACAGGCATTTGTTCCTGTGATCAAAAACAGCGAAACAACCTGTGTACCTTGTGGAGGTGCTGTGAGGGCTCAGGCTGAAAGTGATGACAGCATTTACCGTGGACTTGCAGGAGGATATGCGGGTTACAACTATGGCGGTCAGATCTGGGGAAACAATACGGATAACTGGAAAGGTGCTGCATATACAGGAACCGTAAGAGAATGTGCGGCCTATCGTATCCGTTCCGTATATGGAACGGAATATGCTGGAGGCTATACCGGACTGATGCGGTGTGCGAATGTTGCAGACACAGGAAGTCTGAAGGTTTTATTCGGTCTTATCAAACTAGATAATCCGCTGACGCTTCTTCAGGCAGTGTATCCGACAGAAAAGAATACAGCTGTTTATGGACCGCTTCGTGGACTGGATACGGATACCTGGAACAAATGGGTTGGTGCTGTCGGTTCTTATGGAAGTTACGGTAATAAATTACAGGCACTTGGTGAAGTCAATGATCAGAATCAGTTAAATGAGATTATTTCCCAGTATGCATATGGATACGCTGTTACAGCAGGACGGAGCATTCTGGCAAGTAAAGCAACACAGGGTGGTTCTGCCGGAGGCTATGTGGGTCGGATGGAAGGAGGAACCGTTACAAACGGTACTGCTGTAGATCTTCAGTTGGCAGAGGCTTATAGAAGTAGCGGTGGATTTGCAGGTGAGATGCTTACAGGTTCTGTGGCAAACACAGGTGACGTTTCACTGGCAGGCCTTAAGATTATAGGTGCAGACAGTCTGGCAGCATTAAAAACCTTTGTGCCGGTTGTAAAACAGTCTCATGTGGAAGGCTATCGTTCCGGAGCAAGGATTAAAGCAACTGGTATTGCAGACAAAGACCCGGCAGGATTTGCCGGAGGCTATGTGGGAAGGATGATCGGCGGCCAAATCTGGGGAGATGGAAGCAACTCCTGCAGTATCACAAATTTAAGGCGTGTAGATGGAACTTCCTATGTAGGCGGTTTTGCCGGAAAAGTAGATCCAGGCAGTGTGGCAGCTATTGATACAGCTACAAAACAGGGACTTTTGAATAAACTTCTGGATGTTCTTATGGTAAATGCTCCGGCAGAGCTGATCAAGGTTCTGAATGCCACCGTTTCCACCATCCGCTGTGCATCTGTGTCAGCCTGGGATGACTGGGGCGTGATCGTAAACGGAACCTATCAAAATGGAAACAATACAGGGTATGCAAAAGCAGCTGGAGGATTCACAGGAAGTCTTTGTGGAGCAGTTCTTGGCGAGAAGGATAAACCGGAAAGCGGAATCCGTGCAGACAAGATTCGCTCTGTAGTAGCCGGTGAATATGCCGGAGGATGCTTCGGTATTGCGGATGTTTCCGGTGCTGCAAATATTAGTGCCAATGGTGAGACCTCTGTCTTACAGTATCTTTTAAAGCTTGGAAAAACCGATGTGCTGGATGCATTCCGAAGCTATGTATATTACGGAAATGTCACAGGAAGCCCAGATGCAGGGCTTGGCGTCAGTGCTAACACAGCAACAGATGCAGGACAGAATAATCAGGTTACATACAGCGGAACAGCTGGCGGATTTGGTGGTTCACTGTTAAATGGATCTGTCAAAAACAGCAGCGTAACAGGATTAAATTATGTAACTGGACTGAACAGCGTAGGTGGCTTTGTAGGATACTCCGGAAAAAGCGGAGTTATAAAAATGGAGAAGCTGGATGTGCTGGGAAATAATACCGGACAGCTTCTGGGCGGTGCCCTCGGTGTCCTGGATATTTTTGGTTCCCACATAGATGACAGCAGTGTGACAGGAGTGCCTGGTGGTTATACGGTTCAGAGTAAAGGTGGAGAGGAACAGATTGCAGGAGGATTTATCGGCTATGCAAATCTTACCAGAATGTCAGGATGCAATGCCGGAGGTGCTAAAAATCAGGAAAATAGCCTGAAACAGGTAGCATCAGGCGGAACAGCAGGAGGCTTCGCCGGAAGAACAAGCTTTGCCTATCTAGCGGATGTAAAACTGGATTCCACAGTAGTCGACGCTTTGCTCGTAGTTCTGAATAACCTTGTAAAGGCGTTGTATCTGGATAAGATTCAGGATTCCAATCTTTTGCATATTAATCTTGGAATTGTGAAGGTTGATGCACTGTATGAGGGAAATCTTCTCCATGTGAATCTTCTGGGACTGGATATTTCCGTTGGGCTGTCTAAAAAGTCTGATGATAACAATCAGCAGACAGATTTTGCAATCATTAAGATCGGAGATTCCTCTATTAAGCTTCCATGTGACAAAAACGGAATCATAACGAAAGATAATGATGTAAAGTCCAACATCAGTGTCAACCTGATTAAGGCAAACAGGACAAAAATTACAGACAGCAATGTATATGGAATCAATACGGGATACGATGTCTATGCCGGCGGAGCAGGAAATGATGCGGATGGTTCTGCAAATGATGGACGAAGCGGAGGTTTTGTTGGATACAACGATGAAGGACTGCTGAAGAATAACAATATGTACTACTGTGATGTGGTCCGTGGAACATCTAAGCTGGTGGGACCATTCAGTGGAAAAAGTGATTTGGACTCTGTATATGACTTTAATACAAAAGCAGGTGTAGAAGGTGAGAATAACAATTATCGTATTTACCGAAAACCGGCGATTAGTTTTGATGAGATCAAAAAGAATTCGAAACTTCTGACGGATACGTTCAGTCAGGAAAATGGATGGAGTATCTTCTCAGTAAAACATGTAGTGCAGGTAGATGAGTATAACACCTTGCAGAATGCAGTTATGGCAACAAAAGATTCTTTTGAAACAGCAGATCTGAATGCTTATGTATCAGATGCAAAAGCCGTTCTGATGTCAGATACCAAAACGACAGTCAATACAGAAGATAGCACATCACCGGAACCATCAGATGCACAGGATCCATGTGATGAATATATAAATCTGACCATTAATAAGGTATGGAAAGATTTCCGGAATATGGACAACATCAGACCAGACACTATTAAGATTACAATTTCCAGAAGCTGGACGGATGCAGAAGGAACAAAACATACAGAAGTCGTGCCAAACTATGAAAACTATGAAATAAAAGGTGATATCTCAAAATCTACATGGCAGAAAGTGATTGAAACTCTTCCAGCCTACATAAAAGATGATGCAGGAACTCCGCATTATTACAAATATTCTGTTACGGAAACTGAAATAAAAGGATATACAACTACAATCGAAACTTCTAAAGATGGATTTACCTTCACGATTATCAACCGGCATTTTGCATTGCTTCCGGATACCGGCGGCGAGGGCATTATGATGTTTATCATAGCAGGTGGCCTGTTGTTAGCGTTCCTGCTTTATACCGGACGCAGAAGGAAACGGAAACAGACGATGTAGGAAAGGGGGAGTAGAGTCATGAGAGAGATATGGCTGCGTGGGGAACTTCCACCGTAAAGGCTGAAAGAATCCCGAGCGAACCAATAAAAAATCAAAAGAAAGTGAGAAGAGGAACATGAAGAAATTAGTATCAAGATTTATGGCAGTTCTGATGGCAATGATCATGATACTGTCCATGAGCATGACTGCATTTGCAGCAGAAGCTCCAAAAGGAACCCTGACAGTCAACAATACAGTGGCAGGAAAGACTCTGGATCTGTATCAGATTTTTACAGCAACAAAAAATGAAGCGGGCAATGTAGCATACACATTAAATCCTGAATATGAAGGATTCTTTAAGGCAAATGTAAATGGAGCTTCTGCATTAACAGGCGAAACATTAAGTGAAAAAGCTTATGAATATGTTAAAACACAGGTTGGCGAAGATGGAAAGAACGGTGTAAATTTTGCAAAAGCAATGCTTACATGGATTCTTTCAAATACTAGCACTGTAGATGCTACTCATAAAACTGTAACCACAGCAACTGGTTCTACAGAAATTGCTAATCTGGCATATGGATACTATGTAGTTTATCCATTAGGTGCAACAGATACCTCAGCAGCACCTGGAACTGGTCAGGATTATACATCCGTAGCATCTTTAGTTAGCGTAACAGATACTAATGCTACAGTTAACATGAAGAGTAATTACCCGACAGTAGACAAGAAAATTATTCCAGCACAGAGTGGAAGTGGACTTACAGTTGGTGCTATTGTGAATCCTTCATGGGAAGGCAATCACCAGATGGAATTAGATGACGAAAATGAGTCTGAGGACACCATTGCACCACATGGTGCAGCGGATGAAAAGAAAGCTGGGGATTTTGCGATTGGTGACACCGTTACTTACCAGCTGACTTCTAAAGTACCGGATATGACAGGATATAATTCTTATACTTTTAAATTTACCGATACATTATCAAAAGGACTAGACTTAAAAGCAATTCTGTCTGTAAAGGTTGGAGATACAGAACTCAAAGCAGGTAAAACAGGAGATAACACATACTTACCGACATATACGACAAATGACAATGGAACACATACACTAACTATTAGCTTTAATGACTTTTATAACAACTTTAAGAATCGTACAGGCGAGACAATCACAGTTGTTTATACTGCAACTTTAAACAAAGATGCTGTTATCGGTATGAATCCAAATACCAACAAGGCGGTCGTTGAGTACAGTAATGATCCGAAGTCAGGTGGAACAGGTAAATCTGAGCCAAGCATCGTAGATGTACATACCTTTGATTTCACAATTTATAAATATTATTTAAAAGACCAGAGTAATAAAGAAGATAAGACTGCACTTGCAAAGGCAGAATTTGAGCTTTACAAGGCAAACGAAGCAGGCGATGCAGCAGATACAAATGCTAAGATTAATATTGTTAAAGTAAAAGAGGGTGAATATCGTCAGGCAACACCTGAGGAAGCTGTAGCAGAAGTTTTCAAATCCGATGTAATCGTATCTGGTACCGACGGAAAAGTTCTTGTAAAAGGTCTTGATGCCGGAACTTATTACTTAAGAGAGACAAAAGCTCCAGACGGATACAATAAGCTTCTCAGCGACATCAAGGTTGAGATTAAAGCAACTTATGGCGAAGATGGAAAACTTGTAAGCTATAAAGTAGATTACACATACAATGGAACTACAACACCAGGTGTTGCAATCACAGAAAAAAATAACTCCCCAGAAGTACCTGTAGAAAACAAAACAGGTGCACAGCTTCCATCCACTGGTAGCAAGGGTGCCCTCATGGTAACACTGGCTGGTATCGTTCTTTTCGGTGCATTAACAGCAAGCAAAGCTTTTGGCAAAAAGAAAGCAAAAAACTAAGACATTCTGAAGTTTAAGAATGGATAAAAAGACAGTTCATCTTCCCGGTATCGTACCGGGAGGATGTCTGCTTTTTCTGAAATGTCCAGTGTGGACTGGGTATTTCAGAAGAAACAGACGAAAAGGTGAAAGGTATTATGAAGAAAGTAGTAAAAATACTAAGAGGAATTGGATATCTGGCGGCATTTTCTTTAATCCTGTATCCGGTAGTGAGCAATTACATCAATCAGATGAACAGCACAACGATTGCTACAGATTATGAACAGGAAGTTTCTCATCTGTCGGAAGAACAGGAAAATGCCATGATCGAGCAGGCACAGGAATACAATGAAAGCCTGATTGGAATTGGTTCCATAGCAGATCCATTTTCAGAAAGCAATGAAAACCAGACAGAAGATGATGAGTATAACAAACTTTTGAAAATTGATGATACTGGAATGATGGGATATATTGATATCCCAAAGCTTGATGTTGTTCTTCCGGTTTATCATGGAACATCCGAAAAAGTACTGCAGTCAGGTGTAGGACATCTGAAAAACACCTCGCTTCCGGTAGGCGGTGAGAGCTGTCATGCGGTATTATCCGGACACCGTGGACTTGCAAATGCCAAGATATTCACCGACCTGAACAAGATGGAGGTTGGAGATGTATTTTATATTAAAGTTCTTCATCATACCTTTGCCTATCAGGTGGATCAGATTCTGACAGTATTGCCATCCGATACAGATGCTTTACAGATTGAAAAGGGCAAGGATTATGTAACACTGGTCACATGCACTCCTTATGCAGTTAACACGCACAGACTGCTTGTACGTGGCACTAGAATTCCGTATGAAGAGGCACAGAAGATAGATGAGGAAGTTGGTCTTCAGCGCACAATCCCATTCAATTTGATTCTATTGATTGCTGGAATTGTTGCTTTCATCATCATATGGGTGAGCATTAAGTTACATAAACGCAGGAAGGAGAAAAAACATGAGCAGAATAAGTAAACGTAAGCGAATATATATGTGTATGGCCAGTGTGATGTGTATGCTTTTACTCCTCATTCCGTTACCTGTGTCTGCGAATGATCTGGGAAGTATATTATTAAAAGCAACTGTTGAAGATGAGACCACGGTATATAAGCTAAGTAATACTGAATTTACGATGTATCAGGTTGGAACATATAAAAACAATTCATGGGCATTAGTGAGTGAGTTTGCAAAGTCTGGAGTCATATTTGATTTTGATGATTCTTCCGCTCAGGCAGAAGCTGCAAAAAAACTGGAAAAATATGTACAGGATAACAACATCAAAGGAATGTCCGGAAAGACCAACTCAGACGGAGAAGTTATGTACAGAGATCTGGAAAAAGGAGTGTATCTTTTTGTCCAGACACAAAAAACACAAATTAGCAATCAAGTATATCAAAGCGAACCTTTTATCATAACAGTTCCAGGTAATTATGATGGTCAGATAATTTGGAATGTAACGGCAGAACCTAAATTTAAAAATGAATCGATACCACCAATTACCACGAATACGCCACCAGTTTCAGAAGAACCATCGGGTGATAAAAGCAGTCGCACTCCAAATGTAAAAACGGGAGACGATACGAATGTAATTATGTGGCTTTCTTTAATGGGAATATCCTTAGTCATATTTAGTATTTGTAAAAGAAAAGTCCATAAATAATATGAGAAGATCGGGAAATCCCGCTTTTTTCGTTTAGTTACTCAACTGGCATAAGCCAAAGATAAATACCTCCGGAGGTGCACCGTATGGTGTCACCTAGGAGGAAATAGA
>ENA-OPCO01002308-OPCO01002308.1-human-gut-metagenome-genome-assembly--contig:-NODE-2308-length-10938-cov-2.266011_pt1 | contig 10938 bp, 12 predicted proteins | sample MGYA00241562_ERZ501475 | MGnify/ENA primary metagenome ERZ501475 (study PRJEB25962, sample SAMEA2042627) | human gut metagenome | biome: human gut; feature: human-associated habitat; material: faeces... | reverse complement strand
TTTCGATCGCCTGACGGACATCCTGCGTAATCTTATACCCATATGTTCCTTCTGCAGATTTTGATACAACTGAAAGGACGATCGCATCCAGAAGCGCAGCTCCTGTATTAAAAACCATTGGCATCCTCCTTACATCATATTATACGTCATATAATATTATATTTTTCATATTATGTCAACTCGCTGTAGATTTCTTATATAGCGTAATTTACATGAAAAGAAATCTGCTGTAACTAAAAAGAGACCATCACATATCTCTATGCAATGATCTCTGCAATATTTATTTCCTGTTTATTTTAAAACTGTTTTGAGCTGATTGACTGCTTTGGCACTTGTCTTGCTCTTTAGATCCTGATAGTCAAAGAATGCAAATCCATCCACATGTTTCTCTCTTGCATACTGGACCTGTTTCTTCAAGACTTTTGTATCACTCTTCCATTCTTTTCGTTCTGCACGATTCTGGCCAACATTATGTCCCGCACGATATACTGCGATTCCAATATAAAGTTTAACTTTCTTACTCTTTGCTGCCTTGATCCAACGATCTGTGACTTTATTAAATTTTGCAGTTGGATGTTTAAATCCCCAGTATACCTGTGGGCAGATATAATCAACATACTCTGTAGAATTTAGCCATTTATAGATATCTACATAATATGAATATTTACTTGTCAGATTGTCAATATTTCCTGCTGGACTGATACCATATGTTACATTTGGATCTACACTTTTTACTGCTTTTTTCATCTGTATCACAAGAGTATTTACCTGTGCGCGACGGTAAGTATAGATACTTTTCTTTTTCTTCTTATAAGAAGATTTCTTATATTCTTTTGCATCAAATGCCTTTTTGACATTACGTTTTGTAAAAGATGGATAGAAATAATCATCCATATGAATTCCATCGACATCATAATTTTGTACGATTTCTTTTACTCCGTTTGTGATCAGTGTTCTGACCGCTTTTTTGGATGGGTTGTAATACAAACTTCCACCATAAGATAATACATTTCTTCTTGTAGACTTCTTGGCATGCCATTTTCTTGCCTGATTATTCTTTGCAAGTTTCTTATAATTCGTAGAACCTGTTGTTACACGATATGGATTTACCCATGCCTCGATCTTCATGTCATTGTCATGTGCAACTTCTACCATGATCTTTAATGGGTCAAATCCTGGATTTCTTCCCTGTTTTCCAGAAATATATTTGGACCAAGGGAAATACTTTGACTTATAAATGGCATCTCCAAATGGTCTTACTTGCACGATCACGCGATTCATTCCAAGACTCTTTCCTTTTTTGACAACACCTGTAAAGTAGGTACGGAAATTTGCTGCCGTTCTCTTTTTATATTTTGCACGATAAGAGTCATAATCGTAGAAAGAAAACCAGAATGCTTTATATTCTCCCATAGACTGTGTCTCTTCCTGCTGTTCCGTTGTAGTTTCTGTTGTCACTTCTGAAGCTGTTGTTGCTTCTGCCGTTGTTCCCTGTGCCGGATCATTTCCATCTCTTGCTGCTGCCAATACCATATGGCTGCATAAATTCACAAACATTGCACTGACAACCAATAATGCGATCCATTGTATCTTCCCTAATTTTAAATGTTTCATATTTCCCTCCGATGTATCTTCTGTCTGCTGTTTTACTTTATTAAATCCATTCAAAATGTTCACATGCTTTCTTAATACCGTCATTGACATTTGTATCGGTCACATAACTTGCCATATCTTTTAAATCCTGACATCCATTTCCCATAGCAATGGAAAACCAGTCTTTACAGAACATATCCATATCATTGTAATCATCCCCGAATACAACCACATTTTTAATATCTGCGCCAAGATATTCCATCATCTTCACAATACCACCACGTTTATTATCTGGCTGGAACATTAAATATTCTGGTTCAAATCTCAAGTGCCCGATCAACTCTTTCTTTGTAAGTTTCTCTTCTTCCTCTTTTGGAATAGCTACATAAATCTTGTAAATCGCGTCGACACTGTCAATATCTAACATATCATCGATGATATATCTGGTTGGTTCTTTTCTCTTTCCAACCTGTCTTAGAAATTTATCGTCTGTCATATAGACATCTTTCGTATCATCAAGAGCTACACACCATCCATACCCTAATTCTTCTGACTGATGAATGATCTGTAAACACCCTTCTTTATCCAAAGGAATATTTTCCACTAATTCATTGTTGATCACACAGCCATTGCCTCCACAACAGACCATATTTTTAAACCCATTGGCTTCTGTGAATTTACGTGCTTTGTAATGTGCTTGCAATCGCAACAAAATGTCCATTTGCTTCTAAACGATCCAACGCCTCTCTGGCACTTGGCACGATCTTCCCTGTCGATCTATCTGTCAATGTTCCGTCAATATCAAAAAAGAAATATTTCTTTTCCATTGTTATCTACTCCTTATGAATTCTTATCATAGCATTTTATTTATTGCAATGAATTTAACTGTTCATAAAATGTTGGATAAGACACATCCACACATTCTGAATCTTCGATCACAGTTTCTCCTTCTGCATTGATTCCTGCAATCGAAAATGTCATAGCGATTCGATGGTCGTATTTACAATTGATGCTTGCTCCATGTAATGGATTACCACCTTTGATGATCATTCCATCGTCTGTCGCTGTCGCATCAACACCCATTTTCACAAGATTATCAACCGTTAATGCGATTCGATCAGACTCTTTTACCTTCAACTCTGCCGCGTCTTTGATCACTGTCTCACCTTCTGCAAATGCTGCTAACAGTGCAATAACTGGAATCTCATCGATCAATGTTGGAATAACTTCTCCACCAATCACCGTTCCTTTTAATTTGCTTGTCTTTACAACGATATCTGCTGTTGGCTCTTCCCCATTATCGATTACATTTTCTAATGTAACATCAGCTCCCATATCTTTACATACACGCAGGATTCCATCTCTTGTTGGATTGATTCCAACATTTTTTAAACGAATACATGAATTTGGTGTGATCAGTCCTGCTACGATAAAGAAAGTTGCTGAAGAAATATCTCCTGGAACCACGATATCTGTTGCGATCATCTCTTCTGGAGGTGTGATCGTCGCTGTTGTATCATGTGATTCTACTTTCACTCCAAAAGAACGAAGCATTAATTCTGTATGATTTCTTGATAATGCTGGTTCTGTCACACTTGTCTTGCCATCTGCATATAATCCTGCTAATAACACACAGGATTTTACCTGTGCAGATGCAACTGGAGAATCATAATGTGTTGCATTTAATTTTGTTCCTTCAATCTTCAATGGTGCACATCCATTCCCATTCACACTTGTGATCTTTGCACCCATCTTTTCTAATGGTTTGATGATCCTTCCCATTGGACGTTTATTTAAGGATGCATCTCCAGATAATACAGTTTCAAAATCCTGACCTGCCAGGATTCCTGAGATCAACCTTGTTGTTGTTCCGCTATTTCCTACATCTAATGTCTCACTTGGTGCCTTTAAGCCATGAAGTCCATTTCCATGGACTGTAACGTTTGTTCCATCCTGTTCGATCAAAACACCCATCTTACGAAAACACTCGATCGTTGACAGGCAGTCTGCTCCTGATAAAAAATTGCTGATATGTGTTGTTCCTTTTGCTAAAGATCCAAACATAACTGCTCTATGACTGATCGATTTGTCTCCTGGAATTGATAATTTTCCTCTAAGTCCCGCACTTTTTGTTAATTTCATGTTTTTATTTCCTCTCGTATACTGTGTAGTTTTTATCTCTTAAGATTTTTGTCGCCTTCTTTGCTGATTCATCATCATATAACATGATCTTTAAAACACCTTCTTCGAATTCACGGTTGTGAATGATTCCAATATTCTTGATACTTACATGATTCAAAGCAAGCAAGGTTGTCGTTGTTGCGATCGTTCCTGGTTCATCTGGAATATCAATAAAGATCTCGTAAGATTTCTGGATCAGACCAACCGCACTGTCTGGCACAGAATCTCTATATTCTCCTGCCTGTTTAAAATAATTATTCAAATATTCTCTGTCTTCCATATCAAGTGCTGCGATCACATAGCCTAAATGATTCTGTGCTTTTTGCAGTAATTCTTTGATATTCTTCTTATTTGATAAAGAAATCTGTTCCCATACGACTGGAGATGAAGATGCGATTCTTGTGATATCTTTAAAACCACCTGCAGCTAACTGTTTTAAGATTCCATCATCTGTATCCATATTACTTACGATATGTACCAGTTCTGCTGCCATGATATGTGGTACATGACTGATCGCTGCAGTATAGGCATCATGCTGCTTATAATCCAGAATGATCGTTAATGCTCCTAATTCTTCAATGAAGTTTGTAAAATCTTTCACTCTTTGTTCGCTGACTTTCTTCGTTGGCGTGATAAAATAGTAAGCATTCTCAACTAATCTGTCAGAACTGAAAGAAAAACCTGCCTTCTCTGATCCTACCATCGGATGTCCTCCGATAAAGTATTCTTCCATTCCTAATTCTTCAATCTTTAAGTGAATCTCTTCCTTTACACTTCCTACATCTGTTAAAATACAATTTTCATTAATCGATCCTTTCAGATCTTTTAGATACATTACATTATATTGAACCGGTGCACACAAAAATACATAGTTGCATTCCGCAAAATCTGTTTTGCAGTCTGTAGCAATTGAATCAATGATTCCATCCTCCAATGCACTTTTGATCGTATCCGGGTTTTCATCCATTCCAATGAGTGTATAGTTTGGAAAAACTCTTCTTATTCCCTTCGCAATGGATCCACCGATCAATCCTAAACCGATAAATCCGATCGTAAAATTGCTGTCTGTCATTGTTTTACTCTCCTTTTTTCTTGCGGTGATCACAAAATCTTCTCATTCTTTGATCACACTTAGTTTTTATTTTAACTTCCTGTATTTAAAAAGTCAACACTGACACGCTTTAAAGTGACAAAGTATTTTCTTCTCTATTTTCTTGGATTTCCTACTTGAATACCAAAAAAAAATGCTTTATGATTATCTTAACAATTATTTTACACTAACTTATTTTAATAAAGGAGTTTTCCAATGTTTGAAAAAGCCGTTATCTACGCAACAAATGCCCACAACGGTCAGACAAGAAAAGGCACCAATCTTCCTTTTATCATCCACCCTATGGAAGTTGCTGCCATCGTTGCCGCTATGACTCTCGATCAGGATATGCTTTGTGCCGCTGTCCTTCATGATGTTGTTGAAGATTGTGACGGAATCTCGATAGATGACATCCGTCGTGAATTCGGTGATATCGTTGCTTCTTATGTCTATCAGGAAAGTGAAGATAAGAGTAAGACATGGGTTGAGAGAAAAGGCCATACGATCGATTTCTTAAAGAACCGTGCATCCCGCAACGCTAAGATCATCGCCCTTGGTGACAAGCTTGCTAACATCCGTGCACTTTATCGGGATTATAACATCCTTGGCGAAGAGTTATGGGAGAGATTCAATATGAAGGATAAGAAGATGCAGAGTTGGTATTATCGTGGAATGATCGAAGGTTTTGCTGATCTTTCAGAATTTCATGAGTATGAGGAATACTGTCAACTTGTAAATGAAGTTTTCCCTGAAGAGTAACACAAAAGAAAAAAAGACTGATTTCGCAAACATTGTTAAATGTTTGTAAAATCAGTCTTTTTATCAGATTCTGAACTCTTTTGCCATCAAGATCGTTGCGATCGCTAGCAAAATACTACAGATAAAGATAGAACTTCCTCCTGCACGACCGGTTAAAAATCCTCCGATCACTGCTCCAATAATGAAAAAAGTAATAATTCCATAATATCGTAAACTTTTTTGTTTTAATGTCTTATCTCCTGTTTTAAAGTACTGGCACAGTGCTTCTGTTCCACTTCTTAAATTACCAGTACACATCGTACTGGCAAATGGATGCCCATGAACCCTTCGAAATGTCTCCACCTGCATAGAACATACAAAAGAAATCAGTACATTCGCCACAACATTATATTGTCCCAGCGGAATAAATCCAACAACCGTTATCAGCACAAACTCAAGTGCCACAATTCTCTGTCTCCAATGAATCTTATGTTCTTCCTTATAAAAATACTTTATGATCTCAACAAGAATTACGCCCACAGCAAATGCAAGAATTGGAACAAAATAGTAAAATGCCTGTGTAAAATCCCGCTTTTGAAGATTCACACCAAACAATACGATATTTCCTGTCTGTGCATTTGCAAATACATGTCCACGCATTAAATAACTGTAGGAATCAAGAAAGCCTCCTACGATTGCAAGAATTGCTGTTAAGAAAAAGCTCTCTGACATCTGCAAATGTTTTTCTTCCATTAAATCTGCACTTCCTTTCCAAGCTCATAAAAAGATCCCATCAGTGTGATCATATCATCTAAATCTTTGCATCCGGCAGTTTCGTATGTTGAATGCATGGATAGCTGTGGAAGCCCGATATCTGCTGCCTTGATCGACACCTGTCCAGTCAGGATATTACCAAGTGTTGAACCGCCTAACATATCCGAACGGTTAAAGAATACCTGACACTTAATCTTTTCTTTTTTACACAGATATTTTACGAGTGCCGCTGAATTCGCATCGGTTGTATATTTTTGTGATGCATTGTATTTTAATACAATTCCTTCATTGATATACGGACGGTTCGTAGGGTCTGTCTTATCTTGATAGTTCGGATGAACTGCATGAGCGTTATCTGCAGATAACATAAAGCTGTCTGCCACCGCCATATAATATTCTTCTTCATTTTTTCCACAAAGATAACTGATTCTTTTTAATACCTCTGGGAAAAATGTTGATCCAGCCCCCTGTTTTGTACCACTTCCGACTTCTTCATTATCAAAGACTGCACACACTGTGACATAATCTTTGGAAAGCTTTGCATTTAACATTCCTTCGATAGATGAATATGCACATTCAAGGTCGTCTAATTTGGGAGCTGCAACAAATTCTTCGTTGATTCCTAGTGTTGTTCCTCTCATTCGGTTATATAAAAACAGATCATAAGATAAGATATCTTCTTTCTCAACGCCTGATTCTTTGGCGATCATTTCCTCAAAACCATCTTTTGTAAGATTTCCTCCACATAATGGCAGGAGATCTTTTTGTGGATTTAACTGTTTTGATTCATTTGAAGATCTTGACATATGAATTGCAAGATTTGGAATGATCATAAGATCTCTGTCAACGTTGACCAACTGATCCTTGATCTGTCCGTTTTCTTCTATTATAATACCTTCTCACTAAGCGAGAGAAGTTTTGGTTCTCCCTCTGTGATCAGCACTGTATTTTCATAATGTGCTGCTAAACTTCCATCTTGTGTTACAATTGTCCATCCATCTTCTAATTCCCAAATATCTGGTTTTCCTGCAATTACCATTGGTTCTATTGCCAATGTCATACCAGGTTCAAGTCTTATTCCTCTTCCAGCTTTTCCGTAATTTGGTATTTCTGGTTCTTCATGCATTTCTTTTCCTATTCCATGTCCTTCAAATTCTCTTACTACAGAATATCCTTGTGATTTTACATATTCTCCAATTGCATGTGAAATATCTCCAATTCTATTTCCTTTTCTAGCATATTTTATTCCTTCAAAAAATGCTTGTTTTGTTACTTCTACTAGTCTTTTGGCTTCTGGTGATACATTTCCTACCATAAATGTTCTTGCTGCATCACCATTATATCCGTTTTTTAATGCTACTAAGTCTACACTTACTATATCTCCATCTTTTATTATTGTTTTCTTTGATGGAATTCCATGTATTACTACATCATTTACTGAAATACATGTTGATGCTGGATATGGTGGTATTCCTCTTATTCCTGGATCATATCCTTTTTCTGCTGATATTGCTCCATTCTTTTTCATTGTTTCTTCAGCTATTTTGTCTATATCTGCTGTTGTCATTCCTGGTTTTATTGCTTCTTCTATTGCTTTATGTGTTAAAGCTGTTACTCTTCCAGCTTCTCTCATTAATTCTATTTCTTTTTTTGATTTTATTGTTACCATTTTTATTCTTCCCTTCAAAATATATAATTTGTAGTTTCGAAAAAATTGTTTATTTCAAAACTAGATGCGTATTAACAAACTTGCGTCTTTTTCCTTAGGCACAATACCAATATTAATATGTAGCTTGCTTATATTTAAGCAAGCTATTTAGACTATTTTTTTATGTCTCTTACAACATCATTTGCAACATCTTTTCCCATTCTATTTATTGATATACTAACTGTTTCTGTTCTTAGTACACCTTTTTCTTTATAATATTCTACTAATGGGCTTGTTTTTTCTTCATAAATTTCTAATCTTCTTTTTATTGCTTCTGGATCTGAGTCATCAGCTCTTTGTTTTAGTGGTGAACCACATTTGTCACAGATTCCTTCTTTTACTGGTGGATGTAATTTTATATTATATGTTGCTTTACAATCTTGATTTGTACAAACTCTTCTTGTTAGCATCCTATCTATTATCTCTTCTTTTGGTGTTACTAGATTTATTACTAAATCTATTTTTTCACCTTTCTTAGCTAAGATTTTATCTAGTTTTTCTGCTTGTTCTATTGTTCTTGGAAATCCGTCTAATATTACACCATTTTTAGCATCATCCCATGTTAATCTGTCTTCAACCATTGGTACAGTTATATCATCTGGTACTAAATTTCCTTTTGATATATATTTGTCAGCTTCTACTCCAAGTGGTGTTTTCTCACTTATATTTTTTCTGAATATATCTCCTGTTGATATTTGTGGTAATCCTGTTTGTTCACTGATTAATCCTGCAACAGTTCCTTTTCCTGTTCCTTGTGCTCCTAACATAATTATATTCATATTTTTTCTTTCCTTTCTTGAGGTTCTAGCCTAATTTTTGTAGCTATTCCTTCTCTTTTTGGGATTATTCCCTTTTTTGACGACTATATTTTACTCTAAAACATAAAAAATAGCAAGTCTTTCTTGCTATTTTTTCCTTTTTTTATTATTTCATTCTACAAATTTTTCTTTTTTCCAAATGTTACTTCTTGAAATAAGAAATTTTTAACTTTTGTCCAAGTAACTTCTTGATGTAAAAATTCATTTACTTCATCTTCTACTTTTTGTTCATATGGTGTTAATTCTACTTTTATATCATAGAATAATACTGATTTTACTTTATTCCAAAAAGTATTTTTTGCAGGCAAGTTTGTTCCTGTACTTGAATTATTAATTGTATTCTCACCATTTATGTTTATTGCATTTTCGATTCCGATTCCATTATTTCCACAATTTTGAATTGGTTCATCTGTTTTTATTCCACCAAAAACACCTGAAACTTTTTCTATATTTGCCATATTTCTTCCTCCTTTGTGTTTATTTTTTCTATTATATTTATATAATAGATGTGTATTTTTTTCAAGTTATTTTATATTAAGTTTATATTACAAAAATATTACAATTGTAACATATCTATCCAATAACATATTCTATTTCTGCTTTTTTTACATTTACTTTTACTATTTTATTTTCCACTTCTTCATCTGTTTTAAATTCTACTAATATATAATTTTGAGTATGTCCTTTATAATATCCTTCTTTATTTTTTTCTTCAAATAATACTTCTACATCTTTTCCGATTAAATTTTGATTATATTGTTTTTGATTTTCATTTGATAATTCAATTAATTTTTTACTTCTTTTTTCTTTTATATCACCTTGTATTTGATCTGGCATTTTTGCAGCAACAGTTCCTTTTCTTGGCGAATATGGAAATACATGCATTTTATAAAAGTTTATTTTTTTCAAATAATTATATGTTGTTTCAAAGTCTTCTTCAGTTTCTCCTGGAAATCCAACTATTATATCTGTTGTTAAAATTACATCATTATAGTATTTTCTTAATCTTTGAACAATTTCTTCAAATTCACTTGTTGTATATTTTCTATTCATTCTTTTTAATGTATTGTCACATCCACTTTGTAATGATAGATGAAAATGATGGCATATTTTTTCAAGTTTTATTAGTCTTTGCATAAATTCTTCTGTTATTATTTTTGGTTCTAATGAGCCCAATCTTATTCTTACTATTCCATCTATCTTATTTATTTCTTCTAATAAATCTATTAGACCTATATTTTCTTCAAAGTCTTTTCCATATGATGCAAGATGTATTCCTGTTATTACAACTTCTTTTATTCCTTTTTGCGCAATTTGTTCTATTTCTTTTATTATACTATCTATTTTTCTACTGCGCACTCTTCCTCTTGCATATGGAATTATACAATATGAGCAAAATTGGTTACATCCATCTTGTACTTTTATTACTGCTCTTATTTTTTCAGTATATGAAATTTGTCCCATATCTTCAAATTCTTTTTGGACTGATATATCTTGAACTGCTGTTAATTTTTGATTTTGTTCAAAATATTTTTCTACATATTTTACTATATCTCTTTTTTCTTCGTTTCCAAGTACAACATCAATTTCAGGCATCTTCTCTAGTTCTTCTTTTGAACTTTGAGCATAACAACCTGTTGCTACTATTATTGCATCTTTGTTCTTATCTTTTACTTTTCTTAAGGCTTGTCTTGATTTTCTGTCAGACATATTTGTAACTGTACATGTATTTACAACACATATATCTGATACATTATCTATTTCTACAATTTCATATCCGTTTTCTTGAAATTTTTGCATCATAGCATTTGTTTCATATTGGTTTACTTTACATCCTAATGTAATAAATGATACTCTTTTTTTCATTTCATTTCATTCCTTTTTATATTAAAGTTGCTCCTATAATTCCTGCATCGTTTTTGAATTTTGCAAGCTGAATTATTATATCATTTCTTTTGTTAAATAGCAAGTTTCCTGTTAAAAGTTGTTGTTTTAATGGTTCTAGTAATATTTCTTTATAATCTGTAAATCCTCCT
>ENA-OPCO01002307-OPCO01002307.1-human-gut-metagenome-genome-assembly--contig:-NODE-2307-length-10939-cov-2.775542_pt1 | contig 10939 bp, 9 predicted proteins | sample MGYA00241562_ERZ501475 | MGnify/ENA primary metagenome ERZ501475 (study PRJEB25962, sample SAMEA2042627) | human gut metagenome | biome: human gut; feature: human-associated habitat; material: faeces... | reverse complement strand
TTAGTATCCATATTAGAAATATTAATCGTTTTTTATTGTTTCCGCAAAGGTAGAAACTATTATTTTGAAAGCAAATTATTCTTCGAAATAATAAAAACAAATACCAAAAACGCCAATACACGTCTATACAAGGCTCAATAAATTACAATTTGTCAATAGAGCAGTTTTAATAGACCTTCTGATCTTTTTTATCTCATTCATAAAAAAAACACGATTTTATTTGCTGTTTGTCAAAGATTCCATATATTTGCTGCCGTAATAACAAAACAGAGTCATGAGAACATTCGTAGTAAATACATATTGGTGGTGGCGCTCCGTACAACTCAAAAGGTCGTAAGGAACGAAGACTCGTATGTATATATAAACACTACATAAAGATATAAAGAGGTCTGTCGCACTTGCGGCAGGCCTCTTTTCTTTTTATGGCAAATTCAAAAGGAAAATAACTAAAATAGATAAAAGATGAAAACGTATCAAGTTGACAAGAATGGTTACTATGGTGAGTTCGGCGGGGCCTATGTTCCCGAGATCCTTCATCAATGCGTGGAAAATTTACAGAATACCTATCTGCAAGTGTTGGAGAGCGATAGCTTCAAGGAAGAGTTCGATCAGTTATTGCGTGATTATGTAGGCCGCCCCTCCCCTCTTTACTTGGCCAAACGGTTGAGCGAGAAATACGGATGCAATATCTATTTGAAACGGGAAGACTTGAACCATACCGGAGCACATAAGATCAATAATGTACTTGGTCAGGTTCTTCTTGCAAAGAAAATGGGATATATATATGTTGATACGGGTGCAATGTATCGTGCAATGGCAGTTTATTTTGTACAGAATAATGTTAATCCTGATGATGAAAGAGAGATAAATGCAGCTGTCACAGGTGTTAATATAACAATTGAGTATATGGACGGAGTGCAGCAGGTGATTTTAAACGGTGATAATGTTACCGGCATGTTAAGAACAGAAGAGATTGGAAGCATGGCTTCAAAAACATCAAAATATGCTGCTGTGAGAAGAAAGCTTGTTGAATTGCAAAGAGAACTTGCAAAAAAGACAGATGTTATAATGGATGGAAGAGATATTGGAACAACTGTGCTTCCGGATGCGTTTTGCAAAATTTACCTTACTGCAAGTGTAGATGCGAGAGCAAAAAGAAGATATGATGAGCTTGCACAGAAGGGTGAAAAATGTGATTATGATATCATAAAAAAAGATATTGAACAGCGTGATTATCAGGATATGCACAGGGATATTTCACCATTAAAGCAGGCAGATGATGCAGTTCTTGTAGACAGTTCTGATATGGGAATTGATGAGGTGGTGGAAGCCATCAAGACAGTTATTAATAAAGCAAAGTAGTGATTTGGAGGATATATGAAAGAGGCAGAAGTTATACTTGCTAGGTCTGCTGGTTTCTGCTTTGGAGTTCACCGTGCAGTGGATACAGTGTATGAAAGAACAGGAATGGAAAATGTATACACATACGGACCTATCATACATAACGATGAAGTTGTAAAGGACCTTGAAAGCAAAGGGGTCAAGGCAATATCAGATGTAGCACAGCTTGACGGTATTGATAATGCTACTGTCATAATAAGGTCGCATGGTGTATCTAAAAATGTGTATGAGAGCATAAAGACAAAGAATTATGAAGTTGTAGATGCAACCTGTCCATTTGTTCTTAAAATACACAGAATAGTTGAGCAGGAGAGCAAGGCAGGAAAGCAGATTGTAATAATAGGCAATGAGAAACACCCGGAAGTTGAGGGCATTAAAGGGTGGTCAGTAAGTCCTGTATATATAGTGGATTCTATCGAAAAAGCACAAAATCTTGAGCTTGACAGGGCAAAAGAAGTGGTTGTTGTATCCCAAACGACATTTAATTACAATAAATTTCAAGAATTAGTTGAAATTATCAACAAAAAGAGTTACAATATTACCATTAAAAATACTATTTGTAATGCCACGGAAGAACGTCAGACAGAGGCAAGAGATATTGCACGGAAAGTTAGTGCGATGATTGTCATTGGTGACAAGAGTAGTTCCAATACGAGAAAACTGTATGAGATTTGTAAAGGCGAATGTGAGGATACATTTTACATTCAAACTCTAAGAGATCTTAATCTTAACGATTTAAGATTCATAGACAGCATAGGTATTACAGCTGGGGCATCGACCCCGAACAATATCATTGAGGAGGTTTATACTAATGTCAGAGAATTTTGCAGAGATGTTAGCTAACGAAGAGTGGAAGGAAATTCATACAGGAGAAGTTGTTGATGGCACTGTAATAGCAGTTAAAGAAGACCATATCGTTCTTAACATAGGCTATAAGCACGATGGAATTATCACAAGAAGTGAATATTCATCAACACCAGGTATCGATTTAACAACAGTTGTTTCTGTTGGAGATGAGATGAAGGCAAAGGTGCTTAAGCTTAATGATGGAGAAGGACAGGTTCTTCTTACATATAGAAAGCTTGTTGCAGAGAGTGGAAGCAAGAGACTTGAAGAAGCATTTAATAACAAAGAAGCTATAACAGCTAATGTATCAAGAGTTATTAAGGGTGGTCTTGAAGTTGTTGTTGATGAGACAAGAATCTTCATTCCAGCAAGCCTTGTATCAGATTCTTATGTTAAGGATTTCTCAGAATACAATGGTAAGGAGATTACATTTGTATTAACAGAATATGATCCAAAGAACAGAAAGGTGATTGGTGACTGCAAGCAGCTTATCGTAGCCAAGAAGAAGGCAGCTCAGGAAGAACTTCTTTCTAAGATTAAAGAAGGAGATACAATCGAAGGTACAGTTAAGAATGTAACAGATTTTGGTGCATTCATTGACCTTGGTGGTGTAGACGGACTTCTTCATATTTCAGAGATGTCTTGGGGAAGAACAGAGAACCCTAAGAAGGTATATAAGGTTGGCGATTCAGTTAAGTGCTTCATCAAGGAAATCAATGGTGACAAGATTGCACTTTCAGTTAAATATCCAGACCAGAACCCTTGGAATGATGCTTCAACAAAGTATGCTGTAGGTAATGTTGTTACTGGTAAGGTAGCAAGAATGACTGACTTTGGTGCTTTTGTTCAGCTTGAAGACGGCATTGATGCTTTACTTCACGTATCACAGATTTCTAAGGAACACATTAACAAGCCAGAAGATGTATTAAAGATTGGTCAGGAAATTGAAGCTAAGGTTGTAGACCTTAACGAAGCTGACAAGAAGATCAGTCTTAGTATGAAAGCATTATTAGATGATGCAGAACCACAGGAAGAGGCTACAGAAGAATAATTTAATAATTAATTGTCAGATGTTCTGATGATTGGCTGTAACTTAATATTTGATAATATAAGAGCTGTACACCTTAGTGTGATATATACTTTCTATGCCGGGTAGAACCGGTAGAAAGTATATATACAATGTTGGTGTACAGCTCTTGTTAAATTTCCTTAAATTTCCTTAAGCTTTCTGTCAAAATCTGGGGTGCGAATTATATTAGAAGAATAATTACTTATATTGCATAAGTGTCAGATAGCTTCGTCCTTTGCGGGTTTCGGCTTCATCACCTATAAAGATATACTTTCCATGTCCACGGATTACAAGTACATCATCTTTCTTTAAGTTCTGGCTTTTATTCTCGGTACATATTCCATTGAGGAATATTTTCTTGGACGTAAATAGCTCATTGGAATTACTGCGTGATAATCTGGTGAGGGAAGCAACAACTGCATCAATCCGCTTAGAAGCAGCAATTATTCGTATCTCTTCAAGTTCTGGTTTGATTGCTTCAATCTCATCAGTGCATATTGTACATCTTATGTGTGTGTGTTTAATAGAGTCCAGATTATCACATATATAATCAGCTATGTGCGAAAGGCAGTATACATAAGCATCAGGCACTTTAATTATAATGTCACCGACTAGTTCGCGTTCAATTCCAAGGTTCATAATTGCACCAAGGTAATCACGGTGGTTAAGCTGTTCAGCAAATTTGACGGATAATGGGCTTATTCGGATAGTTGAGATAGGGTAACCGGCATCATAGCCATAGAGTTCCTCAGAGCCGAAACGTATTATTTTGCGTTCACATACAGGATTGCCACCCCATTCATCATATGGTATAAATGATAATTCGTTGCTCATTTTGTTGACAGACGACAGTTCATTTATACTTAAAAAATTAGTGTAAGTATATATATTGTGATTGAAAGCCTGATTGGCAGTATCTATTATTTTTCTTTTTAAAAGCTGTTCTTCGTTCATTGTGTTAATTCCTTCTATTTTATAAATTGGTGATATGTGCGTATTGTGCTTAGATTAAATTGATATAGTAAATTAATGTTTATTATAATGTAATTAATTATATATGTCTAATACGATGTTTAATATATTGGCAAATTCAATATTGGCAGAATGAGTTGTAAAATCCAGAATATTGTAAAATTGAATATAATGGTAAGCTTAATTGGATATGGTAATTAGATATTTTATGTAATGTTTTTATATTTTTTATATAATGATAAAATTTTGACACAATTAATATTGTGTGATAAAATCCATATAAAGCTAAGGGATTGCAACAACTGCGGAATATGTTACAGGAAAGAACAGAGGATATCAATATGGTTAAAGATTATGAAGATTTTAAGAAATTTGTGTTAGGACTTACAGGAATTGACCTTAATGCTTATAAAGAAAAGCAGATGAAGAGAAGAATAGATACACTTATAGCAAGGAATAAGCATACAGGTTATGACAGTTATTGCAATGCGATAAAGAATGATGCCCAGATGCTTGATGAATTCGTTAATTATCTTACAATTAATGTGTCAGAATTCTATAGAAATCCAGCGTTATGGAAGAAGCTTGATGAGATTATCCTTCCAGACCTGATTAAGAAGTTTGGACCAAGACTTAAGATATGGAGTGCTGCTTGTTCAACAGGTGATGAGCCATATTCACTTGCAATGGTGCTTGCAAAGAAAGTCCCACTTAAAGATATAAAGATATATGCTACCGATATAGATGACCAGGTTCTTGAAAAGGCCAAAGATGGCGTGTATTCAGCCAACAGCTTAAAGGGACTTCCTGATGAGTATAAGAATAAATATTTTGAAAAAATGGGAGATAAGTACTATAAGATTTCAGATGAGATTAAGAAGTGCGTTGAGTTCAAGAAGTCTAATCTTTTAAAAGACTCATATCCTCAGAGCTGTCATCTTATAGTTTGCCGAAATGTACTTATCTATTTTACAGAAGATGCCAAGTTAGAGATATATAAGAAGTTCAATGATTCATTAGTTAAGGGCGGCTGTTTATTTGTTGGTAATACAGAGCAGATTATCAATTATAAAGACCTTGGTTATGAATCTAGTGAGTTATTTTTCTACAGAAAAAAGTAATCAGTATATGTACTGCCTGAAGAATTATTTCTTCAGGCAGTTCTTTTTTATCGTATAAAAGGTATATATTAGCATCATTATACTCATATCTGAATATATATTCAGAAGTCTGGAGACTGTCTGTATTGTAACAAGGCAGTTTGATAAACGAAGCGAATTTTTTAGTGTATGCTGTTTCTCTGGTTGCTTTCACTTTACATTCAGCATCAACATAAGCAGCTACACTTTTGTGAATGGCAGTATCTTCGTATGGAAGATAGTAGTAATTCTTATAATCACTATAATATAATCTGAGATTATCAGTTATTAATGGCAGTTTGATTTTCATAGTATTGCCATTGATTCTTATGGCATATCCATTATTATCAAGATGAATAACGGGTATGGGAACTGCACAGGGCAGGGTATAGTTAATTATTAAATCTCCATTTTTATTAGTATCATCGGAATATTCAACAGAATATCCGGTATAGGTTACATTTTCTTCTAATACAGCATTGTAGGCAGTTATAGATGAAAGCTGGATTAGTCCGTATACATCATCATAATTATGAAGCAGAAGCAGTTCTTCGTAAGAAGCTTCGCCAGTCTTAACATAGTCGTTGTATACCTTGATAAGCTCGCCGCCAGAGAATTCATCATCACGGCTTATGTTAAGGAATTGCTCAACAGACTTCTGGTTACAACTTTCAAGCTTTAGTAATGTCTTTAATGGACGTACACATTTGTATAAATCATAGCTTAAGAGCTTATCAAGTGTGTACGGAATGTTAAGGTGTGCGGCTCTGTCTTTAATAAATGGAATGTCAAAATTATCTCCATTAAAATGCACTAGTGTATCAAATGAAGCGGCAGCATTAAGAAAGCTTGCTATTACCTGCACTTCGTCAGCCTTGGACTGGGCAAGCCACTGTATTATGGTAAGTATGGAATTCTTTATATAAGCAGTGCCGATTAAATAACAGAAGCTTGTCTTGTGCGAAAAGCCGGTTGTTTCAATATCAAAAAATATTGTATGCTCGCTGCAGAGAGAATTATTGATAAAATTATCAGCAGTATTATTAGTATTGCTGTCGTTGTTGTGTATATCGTTTAGATTAAATGTTTTAGTTATAGTCTTCATTAATTATAAATCCTTTGATTACAAAAAGTGTACGTTAAAAAAATGTCAGTTTTTGTTTATTATATACGAATATATACACAAAAAAAAGTAGATTTTTAATGATAAATGATATATTATATTAATATATTAATTATCGTTCATAATTATTATAAATCAGATACACAATCATTAAGCTTGGGTTTTATGGTTGTCTATCTGTTTTTGCATTGCTTTGGATGATAACATATATTATTTTATAAGGAGAAATATGTCATGGGAAAGTGTACATTTAAAGGTGGAATACATCCATATGACGGCAAGGAATTATCAAAGGATAAGCCTATAAAAGAGTTGTTCCCTGCTGTAGGAGAGATGGTTTTCCCACTTTCACAGCACATCGGTGCGCCGGCAGTTCCAGTAGTTGCCAAAGGTGATTACGTCCTTGCTGGACAGTTGATTGCTGAGGCTGGTGGATTCGTATCAGCTAATATCCATTCATCTGTTTCTGGTACAGTTAAGGCTATAGAGCCAAGAACGCTAGCCACAGGTGGAAAGTGCAATTCAATCATCATTGAGAATGATGGAGAATTTAAGGAAGTTGAGTATACTCCTAAGAAGTTAGAAGAACTTTCTAAAGAAGAAGTATTACAAAGAATTAAGGATGCAGGTGTAGTAGGTATGGGTGGTGCAGGCTTCCCTACTAACGTAAAGTTAAGCCCTAAGAATCCAGAAGGAATTGATTATATTATAGTAAATGGTGCTGAATGTGAACCATACCTTACATCCGATTACAGAAGACTTCTTGAAGAGTCAGACAAGATTGTACTTGGCTTAAAGGTTGCATTAAGCATTTTTGATCACGCTAAGGGTATTATTGGTATTGAGGATAATAAGCCTGAAGCTATCAAAGTTATGCAGGCAGCAGTTGCCTCTGAGCCAGATATCGAGGTTAAGGTTTTAAAGACCAAGTATCCTCAGGGTGGTGAGCGTAGTCTTATCTATGCTACAACAGGCAGAAGCATCAACTCAACTATGCTTCCAGCAGATGCAGGATGTATCGTACATAACGTAGATACAATATATAGCATATATATGGCTGTTATTGAAGGAAAGCCACTTACTAAGAGAATCGTTACTGTTACAGGTGATGGTGTTAAAGAACCAGGCAACTTCTATGTATGGCTTGGTATGAACTACAGACAGCTTCTTGAAGCAGTCGGCGGTGTAGTTGGCGAACCAGAGAAGTACATATCAGGTGGTCCTATGATGGGATTTGCTATGTACAGTCTCGATGTACCAGTTATAAAGGGAAGCTCATCACTTCTTGTATTCCAGAATGATGTTGTATCTAAGCTTGAAGAGACAGCATGTATCCGTTGTGGAAGATGTGGTGAAGGATGTCCAAGTCATTTACTTCCAGCTAAGCTTGCTTCATTTGCAGCTAAGAACGATGAAGCTGGTTTCGTTAAGTTTGATGGTATGGAGTGTGTAATGTGCGGAAGCTGTTCATATGTCTGTCCAGCTAAGAGACCATTAACACAGCAGATTAAGGCTATGAGAAGTATCGTTCTGGCTAACAGAAGAAAGAAATAAGGGAGGATTAAAAGTGAGCGAGATTTTTAACGTATCAACTAATCCACATGTACGTAGCAAGGATACTACTCAGACTATTATGAGAGACGTGCTTATAGCGTTAGCCCCTGCTAGTATATTTGGTATTTATAACTTCGGAGTCCAGGCACTTATTCGTATCATAGTTGGTATTGCAGTGTGTATGGCTTCTGAAGCAGTATATGAGTATTTTATGCATAAGAAGATAACAGTTATGGACCTTAGTGCTGCTGTTACAGGTCTTCTTATTGCACTTAACATTCCATCAACTCTAAACATTGGTTTTGAGATTGTTGGCTGTGTATTTGCAATTATTATTGTTAAGCAGTTATTTGGCGGAATTGGTCAGAACTTTATGAACCCTGCACTTGCAGCAAGATGTTTCCTTCTTATTGCATATACAGGTCCAATGACTAACTTCGTATGTGATGCATATTCTGGTGCTACGCCTCTTGCTATATTAAAGCCAGGTTCAGAGGTTGTAGGACAGACAGCTCCTACACTTCTTACTATGTTTATTGGTAAGACAAGCGGTGTTATCGGTGAGACATCAGTTATATGTCTTCTTATTGGTGCTATATATCTTGTTGTAAGAAAGATTATTTCATTAAGAATTCCACTTTCTTACATTGGAACATTTGCAGTGCTTATATTCCTTTTCGCACCAGGACATCAGTTTGATGCTATGTATATGTTACAGGAAATCTGTGGTGGTGGTCTTATTCTTGGTGCTTTCTTTATGGCAACTGATTATGTTACATCACCTATCACACCTAATGGTAAGTTAGTATTCGGTGTCTGCTTAGGTTTACTTACATTCATATTCAGAATGTTCGTTGGTTCAGCAGAAGGCGTTTCATACGCAATCATCTTCTGTAACCTCTTAGTACCTCTTATCGAAAGAGTTACAGTACCTAAGTCATTTGGCAAGAAAAAGCCGGAAAAAAAGGCAAAGGAGGCTGCATAAGATGAAGAATATAATAAAAGACGCATGTATATTATTCGCAATTACACTTGTTGCAGGTATCCTTCTTGGTCTTGTATATAATGTAACTAAAGACCCTATCGCACAGCAGAACGAGAAGGCTAAGCAGAAGGCTTACCAGGAGGTTATTGCTGATGCTGATAAGTTTGAAGCACTTGATGGAAGTTATGCTTCTGATAAGGTAGCAGAAACAGCTAAGGCAGTACTTTCAGCTTCTGCAACAGATTTCTCTAAGGATGATGTATCAGAGGTAGTTGCTGGTATTAAGAATGGTAAGATTATAGGTTTCGTAGTAACAGTTGTTGCACATGATGGTTACGGCGGAGATATCAAGTTCTCTGTTGGACTTTCAACAGATGGAACATATCTTGGAACATCTATTCTTACAATAAGTGAAACAGCAGGTCTTGGTATGAGAGCTAAGCAGGATCCTTCATTCTTAGCACAGTTTAACGGAACTAAGACTTCAGAATATAAGGTAGTAACAGATGGAACAGGTTCATCATCAGACAGCTCTATTGATGCAATCGGTGGTTCTACAGTTACATCTAAGGCTATAACAAAGGGTGTTAATGCAGCATTAGCTGTATATGCAGACCTTGCTAAGGCTAATGTTAAGACAGTAGGAGGTGTTTCAGTTGAATAAATGTGTTGAAAGACTTTATAATGGTATTATCAAAGAGAATCCTACTCTGGTTTTAACACTTGGTATGTGTCCTACACTTGCGGTTACTACATCAGCAATCAATGGTATCGGAATGGGACTTTCTACAACAGCAGTTCTTATGCTTTCTAACCTTTTCATTTCATTACTTAGAAAGGTTATTCCAGACAGCGTAAGAATGCCAGCTTATATCGTGATCGTTGCATCATTTGTTACAATAATACAGTTCTTATTACAGGGCTTTGTGCCATCTATATATGATGCACTTGGTATCTATATACCACTTATCGTTGTTAACTGTATTATCTTAGGACGTGCAGAGTCATATGCTTCTAAGAACCCAGCACTTCCATCAATGTTTGATGGTATCGGAATGGGACTTGGTTTCACATGTGCTATCACAATCCTTGGTGCAATCAGAGAGTTACTTGGTGGCGGAACAATCCTTTCAACAGGTAGTTCAGCACTTGTAGATCTTTCTAACTTTGGTTATACACCAGCTAGTATATTTATCCTTGCACCTGGTGCATTCTTCGTACTTGCTATGTGTGTAGCTGTTATGAACAGAGTAAAGAGAAAGCATGGAATGAAGCCTGCTGAGGTTCCAGACTATGTTTCAGATGAAGAAAAAGAGAACTAAGGGAGGAGAGTAAAAGATGAATTTATTAGTTATCGCTATAAGCACAGCGCTTGTTAACAACGTTGTATTAAGCCAGTTCTTAGGTCTGTGTCCTTTCCTTGGTGTATCAAAGAAAATAAACACAGCTGCCGGAATGGGTGGCGCTGTTATTGGTGTTATCTCTATATCATCAATCATATGCAGCCTTATATATGATTTTATATTAACACCACTTAACCTTACATACCTGAATACTGTAGTATTCATTCTTGTAATAGCAACATTAGTTCAGTTTGTTGAAATGGTACTTAAGAAGTGTATGCCACCTTTATATGAGGCACTTGGTGTATACCTTCCACTTATCACAACTAACTGTGCCGTACTTGGTATTGCTTTAACAAATGTACAGAATTCATACAACTTAATCGAATCATTTGTAAGTGGTCTTGGTACAGCTGTTGGTTTTACAATAGCTATCGTAATAATGGCTGGTGTACGTGAGCGTACAGAGGACAATGATGTTCCAGAAAGTTTTAAGGGAATGCCTAT
>ENA-OPCO01002306-OPCO01002306.1-human-gut-metagenome-genome-assembly--contig:-NODE-2306-length-10940-cov-2.679927_pt1 | contig 10940 bp, 10 predicted proteins | sample MGYA00241562_ERZ501475 | MGnify/ENA primary metagenome ERZ501475 (study PRJEB25962, sample SAMEA2042627) | human gut metagenome | biome: human gut; feature: human-associated habitat; material: faeces... | reverse complement strand
GAGATAGTCACATCTTTATCCCTTACAGCCAATCTAAAGGCGGTCTTTCACGAATCGGACTTCCTAAATCATCCTTACAAACGGGTAAATATAATGATGGCAAGCAAGCGTTTTACAATTGCGCCATTAGACTTATTTGAGGAGGGACAGGCGGAACTTCTGTTTTATCATAATCATCAGAAAAGAGAAAACGAAACGGTGCTCTATAATATTCTAAGAAAGAATAATGTAGCTGTCATCTTCGGCATAGACAAAAGCGCACAGACCTTTTTGAATGAACAATATCCCGAAGCTCGTTTCTATTCTCAATCTACTCCATTCATCGATTATTTTTCTGTAAAAAGCAGATTGGGAAACAGTAAGAAGATGTATGCTTCTATACGCAAAGACGGCATTGACATCTATTGTTTTGAACGAGGACATCTGCTTCTGGCTAATTCCTTTGAATGTACGCACACAGAAGACCGTATTTACTATTTATTGTACGCCTGGAAACAACTGGAGTTTAATCAGGAACGGGATGAGTTACACCTAACCGGAATACTTCCGGAGAAAGACGTTTTAATGAGTGAATTGAAAAAGTTTATCCTACAGGTATTCATCATGAATCCTGCAACTAATATTGACATGCAAGCCTTATTAACATGCGAGTAATCAGCGGTATTTACAAACGAAGAAGATTTGACGTGCCTCGGACATTTAAAGCACGCCCTACGACAGATTTCGCCAAAGAAAATCTGTTTAATGTACTCAATAACTATATCGATTTTGAAGAAGGAATAACAGCTCTTGATTTGTTTGCCGGAACGGGAAGCATCAGTATCGAATTGGTATCCCGCGGATGCGACCGTGTTATCAGCATTGAGAAAGATCCTGCACATCACTCATTCATCTGCAAAATTATGAAAGAGGTGCAGACAGACAAATGTCTGCCGATACGCGGAGATGTATTCAAGTTTATCAAAAATGGCCGCGAACAGTTCGACTTCATCTTTGCAGATCCTCCCTACGCTTTAAAAGAGTTGGAAACAATACCCGAATTAATCTTTCAGAATAATCTTCTCAAAGAAGGAGGATTATTGGTACTGGAGCATGGAAAAGATAATAATTTCGAAGAAAATCCACATTTCCTTGAGAGAAGGGTGTATGGAAGTGTGAACTTCTCACTATTCAGATAAGATCCAAATACAATTTCATCCTTATTAAAGCAGCGGAGCCAATAAACGCACGATAGACTCCGCAGCTTTTTGTCTCCACGAACGTCTGCCCCAATTCTTCAAAAAGATCTGTGTACTTTCGCGCTGGTCCTGAAGAAATATTTCTTTCATTTCAAGGGCAGTTTCTACGTCATACATAAAAGCATTCACCTCAAAGTTATGCTCAAAGCTACGGAAGTCAACATTGGTAGAGCCTACAGTGGAAAGCATATCATCTGAAACCATCAGCTTAGAATGTAGAAAACCTTTCTTATAAAAATAGACCTTAACACCTGCCTGCATCACATCTGCCAAATAAGAACGCGATCCAAGATGAGTTATCCAGTTATCTGCACGTTCCGGTAACATCAAGCGTATATCCACCCCAGACAATGCTGCTGTTTGCATAGCTGCTAATATTGGTTCTGTAGGCAAAAAATAAGGTGTTTGCATATAGAAATATTTTTTTGCACTGGTAATGGCAACAGTCAATCCCTGCATGATTTCTTTCCATGGCCCGATAGGCTCACTCGTGACAATTTGCACTAAAGAACTTCCGCAAGAGTCAATCTTCGGAAAATAACGGGAAGCGGTTATCAACGTACGGTCTACAAAATACCAATCAAGCAAAAAAGCCGTTTGTAAACCATGCACTGCCTTGCCTTCCAACATGATATGCGTATCTCGCCAAATCCCCCAAGAAAAGCCACGCATATAACGTTCTGCCAGGTTCATTCCCCCAACGAAGCCCACGCGTCCGTCAATAACGACAATCTTTCTATGGTTGCGGTAATTCACCCTACTGGTAAATAAGGGAAAACGTACTTTCAAAAAGCTCCTGACTTCAATACCGGCATTGCGCATTTCTTCAAAAAAACGGTTAGGCACATGCCAGCAACCTACATCATCATAGATAACCCGTACTTCAACCCCGTGAGAAGCTCTTTCTATCAGCACATCCCTGACCATACGCCCGATAGCGTCATCTTCAAAGATGTAATATTCCATGTGGATATGCTGCTTCGCTTTTTGCAGTTCACGCAACAATGATTGAAGTTTGGTATATCCTTCGGTATAGACTGCCACACGGTTCCCCTCAAATGGAAACGCTTGATTCGTTTGCTGGAAAAGCTGAATAAGACGGGAGTATTCATAAGGAACGTCCGAACAATCCTGTGCGAGATATTCGGCCATTGGTTTCTTCAATAAGCGGTCGTAGCTTTTTTGCCCAATGATACGTTCGCGACGTTGACTCCGCCCAAAGAAAAAATAAAAGACAAGTCCGACAATAGGAAGGAAAAGTAATATGAGTATCCATGCCATGGTTTTAACCGGATTCCGGTTGTCAAGAATGATGATGACAATCGTACCGATAATGGCTCCAAAATAAAGAATATCAAAAGCCACTGTTGCTATCTGGCTAAGCATATAGTTCCAATCAATCATAGGAATCTCCTTTCATACGGATACTAAACAACAAATATAGAGTAAATTCTCGGATTAACAAAGAAGTCCCGGCAACAACATTGAATCGTTGTGCCGGGACTTCCTGTTTTTATTTAAACCTATTACTCTGCTTTAGTGTGGTCTGCCACCTCCAAAGCCACCACGCGGGCCACGAGGTCCACCACCATCAAAACCGCCATGACGCATATTGCCGCGAGCTTCTTTATTTCCAAAAACATTCAGACGATAAGAGAAACGAAGCATGCAGTAGCTATTAATTCCGTTATATTCAGAAACAGAACGCATATCGGCTGTTAACGAACGGCTGATATTAGATTGCTGCCGCAGAATATCATATACTTCAAAACTGATGGTTGCGGCATTGCCTTTCAGGAAGTTTTGGGCAATCTGTGCATTCCAAATAAGTTCATTCTTATTCATACTGGCATCACGATAACCACGACGAGCGTTATTAGTGATATTGGTAGACAACGTCATACTCCAAGGTAAAGAGATATTAGTACTTGCACCATAACCAAATGTATAGGGTTCTTGATTGTTTTCCGGACGCAGTTGATTTCGCTCAAAGTTATAGTTGATTGAACCATTCAAGGTAAATTCAAACCAGTCGTTACGGAAAGTTCCATTCAAATTCTCTCCGAAAGTCAGTGTCGTACTAGTGTTCTTGTCATTTATTTTAGTATCGTCATTAAAAAGATAAGAAACCGCATTGGTATAATTAGCACGGGAAAAAGAATTTATGGTAAACCGCTTGTCTCTCAATGCTGTATTGAATCCAAACATTCCCATCGCATTCCAGTTTCCGTTGATATTCTCCGGTTTAACAGTCACTCCACCAGTACTCTGATTATAAGTAGTGGCATTAGTAATGCTATTTTGAGTCATATTCAAGTTTGCATGAGCCATCATGCCACGCTGTTTATCTGCATTATAAGTATTATAAAACAAACGCATAGAATGAGAGAAAGAAGGTTTCAATCCCGGATTACCCTTACGGATATTCAACGGATTAGAGTCATCAGTTACATCAAGCAAATTTTCCATACTCGGCTGGCTTGCACGTCCCCGATAGGTAAAGCGCAACTGGCTGACTTTAGAAAATCTGTAACGAAAATCAACGTTAGGAGCAAAATTGAACACATTTCTTTTTACTACAGTATCTACTTCGGCCTTCTTATAATCCAATCTGGTGTTCTGCGGTTGCAAAGATACTCCAAAGTTCAATCTATATTTCTCGCGGATAATATTTAGTCCTGCATTAATATCATGGTTATAATATTTATATTGAGCATACTTACTCAAATCTCTATCTTTATTCTCTTCATATCCTACAGGCAGACCATCACCAAAATTCCAAAACCAATCCTGTCCTTTATCGGCATCAGGAATCAAGCTGTATGTACTTCTGTCACTTTCACTATATTTATATTGAAATTTATAGCGGAACTGTAAGAAGGTAGCTCTCGCAATCGGTTCGCTATAGGTCAGTTCGGCAGTATAATCATAATTTTTGGTTGGAGAAGTAGTATATTGTTTACGCTCATCATCTTCTTTTTTTGCATTATCATCAAAATAACGCGTCAATGATTCACTAAACTGTTCGCTGTCATTATCTCCATAACTAAATGTACCACGGAAAGTGATGTTTCGTCCCTGATTATTCAATCTACGATTCACTTGCAAAGAAGCATTTGCAGAGAGATTCTGCCCTTCAGATTTTGATTCACTATTACTGGCGTTGACACGAATAGCTTCTAAAGGATCATCCGTACTTCCCCAGAAAATCTTATTCAAAAACTCATTAGGATTAGACACCAAATTAAATGGATCTCCATTAAAAGTACCCGATTCGGAAATAGAATAACTATTAGACTTTCCATAAGAAACGTTCGGACGGAAAATGATATTTGTCAATGTGTCCGGTTTCCACTCCAACCGAAAGTCTGCATTAAAGTTCGTATTCTTATTGCGGCCTTTACTGTTCGAATTTGAATAAGAATTTCCATTTTGCAGGAAACGTTCCGAGTAGTTTGTAGATGTTGCATCCCGATCACTGAAATTATAACGGGCACTACCTCCCAGTTCCAATTTTTCAGTCTGGGTAGCAAAGTTAGCCCCTAACATCTTGGTAGCAGTCAAACCATTGCTGTTCCGGAAACGAGGTCCGCCACCTCCACCGGAGAATCCCTGATCGTTCACATTATTAGCAGAACCGATTAAAGAGAATTGGCTATTATCGACAAAACGATTCAACATCAAGTTGCTTCCGTAACGATCTTCTGTACCACCGGCAACACTTGCATTACCAAACCAACCTTGATTCATACCTTTCTTCACTTTCAGGTCAAGAACAGTTTCTTCTTCTCCGTCATCTATTCCGGTAACACGTGCCAAATCAGACTTTTTATCGTACGTCTTCAGTTTGTCGATCATGTTGACCGGTAAGTTCTTCAATCCGGTTTTCACATCACCGCCAAAGAACTCTTTACCATCCACCATAATCTTCTTTACTTCTTTACCATTGATTTTGACGTTACCGTCATCGTCTATTTCTGCTCCCGGAAGTTTCTTCACCAACTCTTCGAGCATCGCCCCTTCGGGAGTACGGTAAGCTGTTGAGTTATATTCCAGCGTATCTTCTTTCACGACCACCTGCGGAGCTTCGGCAGTAATCACCGCTTCCTTCAGCATGACAGCATCAGGGTCCAATGTAATGGTTCCCAATTTTTTATCAGTGGCGTTAGCAGATAATTGTACCGGTACGAGCTTGGTTCGGAATCCAATATAGGAAACTTTCAACACATATTTTCCGGCTTTTACTTTGGGGAGAGTAAACCATCCCTGGTTACTACTGGCTATACCAGCGGCATAAGCACTATCAGGTAATGATAGCAATTGAACTGTAGCCTGCGCTGCGGGCTCTTTAGTATCGGATTCCACCACACGTCCCGAAACGGTAATAACCTTATTCTGTGCAAAAATTGAGAAGGTGCATAGCAACATCAGCACCAACCCTGCTGAAAATCTTTTCATTTACCTTATTTACGATTATATTAGTAGCAATAACAATGTCTTTTTGACAAATCGAATCGCAAAAGGTTTAATTGAAAAGAAAATTATCTTTTAAAGAATCGATCAACAAGCGCTTTTTTCAGACCAAACTCCAGACAAAGCACATTAAAAACCAGAAAAGTCAGGAAAGAGGAAGTATCGACGTTTATCACATCTCCTTGCATAACACGCCACAACATACCACCAAAGACGAACAAGAATGTCAAAAAGATGGCATTACGAACAGCCGAATTCCGGATTTGCTCCGTTTCACGGCTTTCATTCTTACTCAATGCAAAGATTATTAACAAGCATCCTGCCATCATCAACAACTTTGTACATTCTTTATAAAACAGCAAATTAGTATCAGTTACTACTCCCTGCATCACCAAAATAAAAGGGATGAACAGAGCTACCAACAAGACAACATATCCTAAAGGACGACAATATACAGGTAATAATGCTTTCATGATTAAACGTTTTAATGAGACAAAAGTAAGTAAAAAAAGATATTTTATATACATTTGCAGAGTAAAAAAGCAAAAGAATCATGAGTAAACAAGAAGTTATTCTCTGCGAAAGCTTGGAAACGAGCCTCGGTCGTGCCATTGAGCTATGTCCGCATGACAAATTATTCGTCCTCACAGACGAGCATACCCAGCGTCTTTGTCTCCCCTCTCTAAAGGAATCGGGTCTGTTGAAAGATGCTGTAGAAATCTGTATCGGAGCAGAAGATGTGCATAAAACTCTGGAAACACTCGCTTCCGTCTGGATGGCATTAAGCACTCAAGGGGCTACCCGCCACTCTTTACTTATCAATCTTGGAGGAGGGATGGTGACAGATCTCGGAGGTTTTGCCGCAGCTACATTCAAACGGGGCATTTCCTATATCAATATACCAACCACTCTGCTCGCTATGGTGGACGCATCAGTGGGGGGTAAAACAGGAATCAACTTCAACGGACTGAAAAATGAAATCGGTGCTTTCGCTCCGGCAAACAGTGTATTGATTGAAACTGAATTCCTGCGCACATTGGACACACACAATTTCTTCTCCGGATATGCTGAAATGTTGAAGCATGGTTTGATTAGCAATACGGCACATTGGGCAGAATTGCTCAATTTCGATTCCTCTAGTATTGATTATGCAGCTCTCAAACAATTGGTAGGCCAATCGGTACAAGTGAAAGAAGATATTGTAGAACAGGATCCCTTCGAACATGGAATCCGCAAAGCATTAAATCTGGGACACACCGTAGGACATGCGTTCGAAAGTATGGCACTGGCAGAAAACCGTCCTGTATTACATGGATATGCAGTAGCTTGGGGAATTGTGTGCGAACTGTATCTTTCTCATCTCAAAGTAGGTTTCCCGAAAGAGAAAATGCGGCAAACGATCCAGTTTATCAAGGATAATTATGGTGTATTTACTTTCGACTGCAAGAAATATGACCAACTGTATGCATTTATGACGCATGATAAAAAAAATACTTCAGGTACTATCAATTTCACCTTACTGAAAGATATTGGAGACATTTGCATCAATCAGACTGCCGATAAGGACACTATCTTCGAGATGCTCGACTTCTATCGCGAATGTATGGGAATTTAATCCATCCTACATCAGATATACCGCATAATAAAAGGGAATGAAATAGACTTCATTCCTTTTCTCTTCCCAATCCCTATAGATATTATTGCCTATTGTGAGGCAATTGTCCGCACTATTGTTCTAAGTTACTCATTCGATATTGTGAAAGCGACATTCCTGTATGCTTTCTAAAAAAACGTCCAAGCGACGATTGATTCGCAAAGTTCGTTTTAATCGCTATTTCCTGAATGTTCAGGCTGGTATTTTTCAGCAAAGCCTTGATTTCTAATATGATGTATTCAACAATCCAGTCTTTGGCAGACTTCCCGCTTGTCTCCTTAATTACCATAGTCAGGTATTTGGAAGTAATACACAGTTTATCCGCATAAAAAGCCACATCCTTATTCTCCTTAAAATGCTTCATGATAAGCCCAAAGAATTTATTAGCCAACTCTTCTTTACGGGTATCCCTGCGGGCAGTCATCAAGGTCGATTCCTTTTGATAAGCATTGAACAGTTCCAGATACAGATACCTCAACAAATGAATAATCAGCTCACGCCTATATATATCTTGAGAGGTAACTTTATCTTTTATCATACCCAGATAATTATATATCCGGGGAATATCTCGTTCTGACTGCGGATACCAGTAATGAGTCCGCATGTAGAAAAAGAAATGCGGAGAAAATCTGGGCACACCACTTAACGCATCACTAAACAGTGAAGTAGATATAACCATCGTAACGGTCGAGAAATCTTCACTTGGCTCACTAAATGAGACAAATTGTCCGGGTAATAATATAATCAATTCCTCCGGTTGTATCCAATGTACATCTTCATGCACTGTAATTTTGGCCTTTCCACCTAAACAATATATAATCAAAGCTGATTGATTATTAGAAGGATAAGAAGTCAAAGGAAGATACTTCAGATTTTGATAAAATTTAAAATCGTCACCCAGGACGTATATCTCTAATGTCTCTCTATTTTTAATGTCTAACATTTAACACCTTTCTAAACTAAGTCTTTTTACAAATGTATAACTTCCTAATTTACCACGCACCAAAAATGGAAATATAGTATCATACTAAGGAAGTCAAACACCTTTTATTTGCATTAATTTATAAACAAACTATCTGATTGTTAGTTCATTTATCATTTTCCTATTTCGTTTTATTATAGACTGACCTGTTTTTTATAGTGTTTTTAGGACAGGAAAAGGATTAATGCTTTCAAATGAAAAATAAGCAGATTGTTTTCTAATTCAAGCAAAATTAAAGAAATGTACTTTTATATCACATAAGAGGCAATCAAAAAAACTACTAACTCATTGAAATAAAGATTTGTATGTTCACAAGAAAGACTAATAATCAGAATAATAGCTATAAATCGGCACAATTCATACTAGAAAAATCAACGGATTATTTGCTAATTAAAAATTAATCTGTACTTTTGCATCCGCAATTCGGGGTGTAGCTCAGCCCGGTTAGAGTACGCGTCTGGGGGGCGTGAAAAGAGTAAAAGATTTTCATTTTACAATCACATATAAAACAAGGAATTAGATAGTTATCTAGTTCCTTTATTTTTTAGCTCGATTACTCATTCATTACCTCTTTCGGGAAACTTAATCCAAACTAAAGCAAATTGCAGTACAAAACCTCTTTTGCGTTCTTCGTGTTTTTATCACATTAAATACCTTACCACAGACTCCCAATTTGGAAACCGTTCAGAACCGAACAATATAAGCTCACCTTTAAAATCAGCAGCACCATTCTTTTTCCTGTCATCTATTAAATAATCCCCTGCATTCAAGTTTTTGTGGTGCGACAAGATCAAACGTTTATAGCATACTTCACCCAAATAACGCTTCACCCATTCTAACTTGTCAGACCATGCACTTAGGTTATCCCATGGGGCTGTTGATAAAATGTAAATGTCGTATTTGTCTTTTAAACGATTCATAGCATCTATTGCCCCTTCATTGGGTTGCATTTTTGCAAATATATTAGGGACTTCATCATAGCACCCCGCATATCGGCTTTTTAAGTCCTCATTTAAGGCGTCTATGCCCGATTGGAAGTTTACCAATACATTATCCATATCTACATATAAAACTTTCTTATTTGAACACCGTTCGAGGTACTCCAACGCTTCTTTATATGTTTCCAACTTCCAATGTGCCTTACCATTCAAACGGGTTACATCCATATTGTCTTTTAGGTCTTGTATTTTAACCTTTGTAGCCAAACGATTAGTAGAGACACGTTCAATAAACGCTTTATAATCTTCCCCCGCTTCTTTAGTCAGACATTTTAAAGCCTCCAGTAGCCTGTCATCCAACCCTTCCGTTTTTAAATCCTCAAATGTTATGGAAGTATCTTCTACAACATCATGCAACAATGCTACTATCTTTTCATCCTCTGTTTGACAGTGTAAAGCAACTCTAACAGGATGCAATATATACGGACTACCACCTTTGTCTAACTGTCCAATATGAGCCTTATAGGCAATCTCCAATGCTTTATTTTGATTCATAAGACAATTTAATCTACTGGTTTGCCATCACGTAACCATTCGTTCTTCAAACGGGTAATTTCCAAGTCTGCGTCATCAGCATCGTTTGGTACATCGTAACCAAACTTCTTGCGTTCCTCGGGGGAAGCGGCTTGGTACATGCGTTTGAACTTCTTATCACCCTCGTAAATTACAAATTCGTAGGACTTTTCAATGTTGTTTTCTTCTTTCTTTGCCATAGTGTTATTCCTTTAGATTAATCTACGGGTTGCCCATCGCTCAACCATTCCCCAAAAGCTCTTAAGCGTGCCAAGTCATCCGCATCTGCGTCGTTTGGTATATCCACACTATTTGGAAGACCTTTAGCCTCTCGCTCTTGGTATATCTTTTTCATTTTTCGGTTAAACTCACTTTTACCAAAATCGTAAGATTTGTCAATGTTGTTGTCTTTCTTTGTCATAGTGAAATTCCTTTAGATTAATCTACGGGTTTACCATCACGTAACCATTCGTTCGCCATGCGGGTAATTTCCAAATCCTCTGCATCAGCATCGTTTGGTAGGTCGTACCCCATCGTTTTCCGCTTTTCGGGTGATGCGGCTTGATACATGCGTTTGAACTCCTTGTCGCTTTCGAAAATTGTAAGCGTGTAGGACTTTTCAATGTTGTTTTTGTCTTTTTCTACCATAGTAATATAATTGCATTGATTATACATAAACTTGCTAAACTAAATTCCCCATTATCCTTCATATCTACACAGATGAAGCATCAACACAAACTTATTACGACAAATATAATTAAAAATATCCCATTTATATCGTTTTTTAAGATAATATTTGATATATTCGTCGGAAATAAAAGCTAAATATCAATATTTACTCTTAACACCAACAAATATGGAAACTACAGATTACAAACTGTACAGTTATAAAATGAAGCATGACAACCGTTTTGCTCCAAACCCTTTATTTGGAGTACTGACACTTGCAACATGTAAGCCTGCAATGCGTCGCAACACCAAAATAGGAAACTGGATTGCGGGATGGACTTCAAAACAACTAAAGGACAGTCCGACCGAAGTTGGAAAAGAAAAACTTGTCTATTTAGCAAAAGTGACACAAA
>ENA-OPCO01002303-OPCO01002303.1-human-gut-metagenome-genome-assembly--contig:-NODE-2303-length-10960-cov-6.506740_pt1 | contig 10960 bp, 8 predicted proteins | sample MGYA00241562_ERZ501475 | MGnify/ENA primary metagenome ERZ501475 (study PRJEB25962, sample SAMEA2042627) | human gut metagenome | biome: human gut; feature: human-associated habitat; material: faeces... | reverse complement strand
TTTGGGGCGTTGTGAACCTCATGGAAGGGTACGGAAACGACAACCCCGGCGCAAAGTCGCAGGGCATGAAGCAGCTGATGTCCGGCGGCGGTGTCATCCTCATCGGCACCCAGCTGATCCCGCTGCTCTCTGGTCTGTTCGGCTAATCAACAAGCGATAGGAGGAAAACCCGCCATTGTTCGATAATATTTTCGCAGCAATCGAAAAATGGATGAGGGAACTTCTTTCCGGCATGGTGGAGTCCAACCTGAGTACGATGTTCACAGCGGTCAACCAACAGACCAGTGAAATCGCTGCTCAGGTCGGGCAGACACCGCAAGGGTGGAACAGCAGCATTTTCAGCATGATCCGTAATATTTCGGATTCGGTGGTAATCCCCATTGCGGGAATCATCATCACGCTGATCCTCTGCTACGAACTGATCTCGATGCTGACGGAACGGAACAATCTGCACGATGTAGACACTTGGATGTTCTTTAAGTATTTTGTGAAGATGTGGATCGCGGTCTATCTCGTCAGTCATACGTTCGATATTGCAATGGCGGTATTTGACATTGGACAGTCGGTGGTAAATTCTTCCTCCGGCATTATCCGTGGCAATACCGCCATTGATATTAGTTCTCTTTCCATGCAGATGCAGGCGGCAATGGCAACAATGGCGATTGGCGAACTGGTGACGCTGGCATTGGAAACCCTTGTTGTAAGCTGGTGTCTGAAAATTCTGTCGGTGGTTATCACGGTAATTATGTACGGCAGAATGATAGAAATATACCTCTACACTTCGCTTGCTCCGATTCCATTTGCAACCATGAGTAACCGTGAATGGGGTCATGTGGGTACGAACTACTTCCGAGGGCTGTTCGCTCTGGCATTTCAGGCGTTTCTGATGATGGTCTGCGTGGCAATCTATGCAGCCCTCATTGGCAGCATCCGGGTATCTTCGGACATTCACTCGGCACTGTTCGGCACAATGGCCTACACGGTGATTCTTTGCTTCTCGCTGCTTAAAACGGGAAGTCTGTCCAAACAGATCTTCGGCAGTCACTAAATCCGGGAAAATCCAATGAAAGGAAAAGACAGCAGACAACGCCGTTTCCCGGCGGCGATCTGGCTGTTCTGGTGATAAATGGCCTATGTAACGATTCCCAAAGACCTTTCCAAAGTGAAGAACAAGGTCTTTCTGAACCTGACGAAACGCCAGCTAGTGTGTATGGGGTTTGCAGCAGGCATTGGCGTTCCGTTCTATTTTCTTATGCGCGACACGCTGGGAACCAGCAATGCAGCGGCAGGCATGGTGCTCCTGATGCTGCCGGAATTTTTCTTTGCTCTGTACGAGAAAAACGGGATGCACCTTGAAACCATCCTGACGAATTTCATCAGCGTCCGCTTCAAACGTCCTGCGGTACGCCGCTATGAGGTCGAAAACCTGTATGAGCGGGAACTGGAAACCGCAGCACCGATCCAGAAGAAAGGAGGCATCATTGGTAAAAAGTGAACCGAAGAAGAAATCGCAGTCGGGCGGCTTCTTCCAGAAGTTCTTTCGGAAACCCGAAAAGAGCCAGAAGGAACAGCGGCTCACCGTGCAGCGTTCCATTCCATATCTGGAAATGGGGCGCGACGGTATCTGCCGGGTGGAGGAACATCTGTACTCAAAAACCGTCCGATTCTACGACATTAACTACCAGCTGGCACAGAACGAGGATAAGAACACCATCTTTGAAAGCTGGTGCGACTTCCTCAACTACTTCGATGCCAGTATCCGCTTTCAGTTGTCGTTCATCAACCACAAGAGCGATATGAGCGAGTACAACAAGGTCATCCAGATCGAGCCGCAGCACGACCAGTTCGATGATGTGCGTATGGAATATGCGCAGATGCTGAAACAGCAGCTTGCCAAAGGCAATAACGGTCTGGTTCGGACGAAGTACATCACGTTTAGCATCGAAGCAAAGAGTGTCCGGGAGGCAAAACCCCGGCTGGAGCGTATCGAAACCGATATTCTCAACAATTTCAAGGTGCTGGGCGTGAAAGCCTACCCGCTGAATGGCGTGGAACGGCTTCAGATCATGTACGAAACCTTTCATCAGGAGGAACAGCAGAAGTTCGATTTCAGCTATGACCGCATCCTGCAGAGCGGTATGACCACAAAGGACTTCATTGCCCCGACCAGTTTCCTGTTCAAGAGCGGCAAGGATTTTATGATGGGTGACACCTATGGTGCTGCATCCTATCTGAACATCCTTGCCCCGGAACTGACGGATAAGGTGCTGGCCGAGTTTCTGGACATGGACAAAAATCTGGTGGTCAGCATTCATGTGCAGTCGGTAGATCAGCTGAAAGCTATCAAACTGATCAAAGGCAAAATTACCGATCTGGATCGTATGAAAATCGAGGAACAGAAGAAAGCTGTGAGGTCTGGTTATGATATGGAAATTATTCCGAGTGACCTTGCAACTTATGGCGGCGAGGCCAAGAAGATTCTGGATGATCTGCAGAGTCGTAATGAGCGTATGTTCCTTGTTACGGTGCTGTTCCTTAATACAGCCAAGACCAAGCAGGAATTGGATAGTGCTGTGTTTCAGACTGCTGGTATCGCTCAGAAGTTCAACTGCACTCTGAACCGTCTAGATTATCTGCAGGAGCAGGGCCTTATGAGCAGCCTGCCGCTGGCCAATAACCTCGTTCCCATCAAGCGCGCACTGACCACCACTTCCACCGCCATCTTCGTTCCCTTCACCACGCAGGAGCTTTTTATGGAGGGCGATTCCCTCTATTATGGTCTGAACGCAGTGTCCAACAACATGATTATGGCAGACCGGAAGCAGCTGAAAAACCCGAACGGTCTGATCCTCGGCACACCGGGAAGCGGTAAGTCGTTCAGTGCAAAGCGTGAGATCACGAACGTATTCTTTACCACAACGGACGATATTATCGTCGCAGACCCCGAAGGAGAGTATTATCCGCTGGTGGAAGCGTTGGGCGGTCAGGTTATCCATATCTCGTCCACCAGTAAGGACTACATCAACCCGATGGACATTAACCTCAACTATGCCGACGATGATAACCCGCTGGGCATGAAATCGGACTTTATTCTTTCCCTGTGTGAACTGATCATGGGCGCACGGGATGGCATGGAGCCGGAAGAGAAGTCGGTCATTGACCGCTGCCTGCCGCTGGTCTATCAGAAGTATCTGAACGATCCGAAGCCGGAGAATATGCCGACGCTCGGTGATCTGTACGACTGTCTGCGGGAGCAGAAAGAGCGGCAGGCGCAGCGTATCGCCACGGCACTGGAAATCTACGTCAATGGTTCGCTGCGTGTGTTCAACCATCAGACGAATGTGGAACTGGATAACAGAATTATCTGTTTCGACATCAAAGAGTTGGGCAAACAGCTGAAAAAACTGGGTATGCTCATCGTTCAGGATCAGGTCTGGAACCGTGTTACCGTCAACCGCAACAGCAAAAAGAACACGCGGTACTATATAGACGAGTTCCACCTCCTGCTGAAAGAGGAACAGACCGCAGCATACAGCGTCGAGATTTGGAAGCGGTTCCGAAAATGGGGCGGTGTGCCGACAGGAATTACACAGAACATCAAGGATCTGCTGGCCAGCCGGGAAATCGAGAATATCTTCGAGAACAGCGATTTTATTTATATGCTTAACCAGGCATCCGGCGACCGGCAAATCCTTGCAAAGCAGCTGAATATCTCGCCGTTCCAGCTGTCCTATGTTACGAACAGCAACGAGGGCGAGGGACTGCTGTTCTACGGTAACACGATTATCCCATTTAAGGATAAGTTCGATACATCGCTAAAACTGTACAGCTTGATGACAACGAAGCCCAATGAGATGGGAAAATATAAGGAGAAAAAAGAAGCATGAACACATCGGATATTTTTGACCGACTGAGCCGCAAGATTCATCATCACTCTGACATGGAGCCGCACGAAAGTGATTCCGGCCCGCCTTTCGATGAGGTGGAGCCGCTCAACTTCCACGATGAAGAATCGGTGGTGCATACGGTGCTGGAGGACTTTTACGCCGTTGGTACACTGGCCGATGAACTGACTGACGGCTTTCACATGGAAGCCCACGGTTATCTTGACCGTGAGGAAGTGAATGCCCGTCTGATCGCCTTTGCCCGGAAGCTGGAGCAGGTGCTTGATAAGTGGGAAACCCACGCAGCCCTGCTCGCATGACGGCTCCAGCCGGAAGGAGGTGATTTCCATAGCAGACAAAAAGTTTCGGGGCAGAGATAAAATCGTCCAGAAAATGACCAAGGATGGTCTGGTGGATGAAAACCTCCGCACCGGGGAGCAGAAGTCCGCAACCGCAGCAGAAAAGCCGGAGCAGGAAGATTCGGCAAAAGAAACTGCGGAAAAGGAAACAGACGAAGAACCTGTCGTGGACGAAGAAATCTGTATGGATGCCGAGGATGGGAAGGAGAAAACACCCCAGCATCACAGTACCGCCAAGCAGAGCGCAGACTATTATAAAGCCCATCAGGAGGATGAAAAGCCGAAGGATGCGCCTGCGGAATCGGATGCAGAGCCGCCCACAAAGAAAGGCCGACTTTCTTTTGAAGATGAAAAAGGCGGTATTGTCCGTGGCATGGGGATGGGCGTTAAGAAGGTGGCGAAGAAAGGAGTGGATACCGCCACCGGGTTCGCCCATCAGAAAGTACATCAGGTGGAAAAGGACAATTCCGGCGTGGAAGCTGCTCACAAGTCGGAAGAAGCCGCCGAACGCCTGCACCACTTTGTCAAAGGCAGAAAAAAGCCCAAAGACAAATCTGCCAGAGCGGAGAAAAGAGGTGGGGAGGATCAGAAATCCAGCCGCCTGAAATTTTCCGAGAGCGAGGGCGGTACGGCGGAAAATGCAGCAGAACCGCAGCTGAAAAAGAAACAGCCCCAGCCACCGCCGACTGCCGCAGGAGGTGAATCAAAAACAGTCGGTGCGAAGTTTTACCAGAAAAAGCAGTATAAGGATGCTTATGCAGCCGCCAAGCGCGGCCAGAAAGCCGGAACTGCCGCCAGCAAGCAGGCAGCAGCGGCAACAAACACCATTACGGAGAAAGCGAAAGCGGCGGTGCAGGAGATCGTCGTGCAGCATAAAACTTTGTGGGTCGGTATTGGTGTGGGTATCCTGCTGGTGATGGTAATGTTGGGAGCCTTTTCAAGCTGTGGTGCAGCGATTCAGGGAACGGGTAGTACCTTTGTGGGAACGACATATCCCAGCAAGGATGCCGACATGAAAGGTGCGGAAGAGGATTATCTGGAGCTGGAAAAAGAACTGGATAAGCAGATTCGGCAGATGGAATCCACCCATCCGGGCTACGATGAATATCGTTATCAGCTGGACGAAATCGGGCATGACCCGTATCAGCTTATTTCCCATCTGACTGCGGTCTATGAGCAGTTCACCAGAGGACAGGTTAAGCCTGTTATCAAGGAACTGTTCAAGCAACAGTATCTCCTGAAAGTGTGGGAAACCATTGAGATTCGCACTCGCATGGAAACCAGAGTAGGGATTCGGCCAACGATTGACGCTTTTGGAAACATCAGCATGGAAACCTATACCTATCAGGAAGAAGTGGAGTACGAGTATAAAATCCTCAATGTCCTGCTGAAAAATAAGGGCTTCGATACCATCGCGCGAAAGAACATGAACCGGAAGCAGACCGGACGGTACGATGCCTATAACCTGACCTACGGCAACCGCCCGGAACTGTTCGGCGCAGGCTCCCCGACTTACAGCGGCGGCACAACGGGCAGTATCGGCACGGGCGGCGGTACTGGCGGTTCCGGTGGTGGTTTCAAGTATGATATTCCTTCGGAAGCCCTTTCGGATGAAAAGTTTGCAAGGATGATTGAGGAAGCCGAAAAGTATCTTGGTATGCCGTATGTGTGGGGCGGAAGTTCCCCAAGCACCAGTTTTGACTGCTCCGGCTTCGTTTGCTGGGTCATCAATAACAGCGGCAATGGGTGGAGCGTGGGGCGTACAACAGCCAACGGTCTACGCGGAAAGTGCAGCTATGTTTCTCCTGCGGATGCACAGCCTGGTGACTTGATTTTCTTTGAGAAAACCTATAACACCGTTGGCGCGTCGCACGTTGGAATCTACGTTGGCAATGGCATGATGATCCACTGCGGCGACCCCATTTCCTATACCAGCATCAATTCGACCTACTGGCAAAGCCACTTTTTAGGCTTTGGCCGCATCAACTGAAAGGAGGGACGATGGGCAAAAAATTACAGAAATATCTGGATGAAGCCGAAAAGACCGAACAGCAGATCGCGGAACTGGAAGAACGGCTGAGAACCATCCGGGCAGCACAGAAAAAGGAAGAGGACAGCGAGATCATTCGTGCCATCCGCAGCACCAAGATGGGCGGGCGCGAACTGCTGGCTCTGCTGGACAACATTCAGGCGGGCAATGTGACGTTCCTGACCGCTGTAAACAACGCTTCGGAAGAAGCAGAAACGGAGGAAGCCATTGAAAAAGATGCTTAAACGGCTGGGAGTTGTTATCCCCAGCACAATTCTGACCCTGCTGATGGCGGTGGGCTTTTCGACCCCGGCCTTTGCCTATGTGGATACCACTGAGGTGGCAGAGGAACCTGTGCAGGTAATCGAGGAAGCAGAGCCGACCGAGGAAGAAAAGATCCCGTTCACCATCGCAGGCAACGGCGAGGTGGAGGACAACATCGTAGATGACCCCAGCAAGGAGTTCTTCACAGTAAAGACCAAGGGCGGCAACACGTTCTTTCTGGTGATTGACCGGGCGCGGAACAGTGAGAACGTCTATATGCTCTCGATGATCGACGAGTACGATTTGCAGGAGTTTCTGGATGATGAAGAGCGGAACGGCAAGCAGGAAGAAGAAACGCCTGCGGTAGTTCTGCCCGAAACCAAACCCGAACCTACCCCGGATGTGGAAATCGAAGAACCGAAAGAGGAATCGAGCGGTGGCATGAATAAGATTCTGCTGCTGGTGTTCGTGGTTGCGCTGGGCGGCGCAGGTGCTTTCTTCTACTTCTATATTTATAAGCCGAAGCCGAAGGAAGAAACGCCGCAGAGTGAAAATCTGGAAACCGACCAGAGCCTTGCGACTGTGAACGAGGATAATCAGTCCGGCAACGAAAATGGCACATAAGAAAACCGTAACATAAGGATGCAGGGGTAGTCGAAAGGCTATCCCTGCTTTTTTCAAAAAGGAGAAAGCGTTGAAATATCTGGTGATTGCAGAAAAACCGAGCGTATCGAAATCCATTGCAAAAGTGATCGGTGCATATCGGCAGGAGGACGGGTATCTGGAGGGTGGGGATTGCGTGGTAAGCTGGTGTCTGGGGCATCTGGCAGAGTATGCAGCCCCGGAACACTATGATGAACGCTATGAAAACTGGCGTTTTGAGGATTTGCCGATTCTCCCTGTTGAGTGGAAACTGCTGGTACACAATACCAAGAAGCCGCAGTTCAATGTCCTGCGCAAACTGCTCCGCAGCAAGAAATTTGATTATGTGGTGAACGCCTGCGATGCAGGACGCGAGGGTGAAGCAATTTTCCGCCGTGTGTATGCTCTTGCCGGAAGCAAACTCCCCATCAGGCGGCTGTGGATCAGTAGCATGGAGGATGCTGCCATCCAGCAGGGCTTTGAAAACCTGAGAGATGGCGCGGCGTATGATAATCTGTTTGCAGCGTCCGAGTGCAGAGCAAAAGCGGATTGGCTGATCAGTATGAATGGAACCCGTGCTTTTACGAAAAAGTACAGCAGAAAACAGACCATTGGCCGTGTGCAGACCCCGACGCTGGCGATGCTGGCCGAACGGCAGGCCAAAATCCAGAACTTTGTAAAGGAACCCTATTATAAAGTGGAACTGTCCGGTGCGGGTGTCGTGGCGGCATCGGAACAGATGACGCAGGAGCAGGACGCAGATGCTATGCAGGCCGTTTGCGATGGTCAGTGCGCAGTGGTTGGCAGCATCGAGTGCAAGAGGGTAGAAAAGAAGCCCCCGAAACTGTATGACCTGACGACCTTGCAGCGAGAAGCAAACCGTTATTACGGTATGACTGCCAGTCAGACCTTGCAGGCATTGCAGGAATTGTACGAAGAAAAGCTGGTGACATACCCAAGAACGGACAGCCAGTTTGTGACCGAGGATATGAGAACGACAGTGGAATCTCTGGTGCTGGCCTTAGATGGCGCGGCGGCAGACGTGAGCTGCGTTATCAACAACAGCAAGGTCACAGATCACCACGCGATCCTGCCGACGATGCAGGGCGCAAAGTGTAATAAGGAAAAGTTGTCCGAAACCAAACAGAAGATTCTTTCGCTTATCATCTGGAAACTGGTGCAGGCTGTGCAGCTGCCGTTCATCTATGAGGATGTGCTGGTAACAGTGTGCTGCCAGGGCAGGAACTTCACGGCAAAATATAGGGATGTTTTGCAGCCTGGATATACGGCAAAGCCCGTTCCGTTTGTGAAGCCGGAAAAGGATAAGGATGAGCCGCTTCCGAAAAAGCTGGAGCAGGGAACCGTTCTTCCTGTGGTACGGGCAGAGAAAAAGCAGGGCTTTACTTCACCGCCGAAAGTCTACACCGAAGATACCCTGCTGTCGGCCATGGAAACAGCAGGCAACAAGGAATTTGAAAAGGACACGGAGAAGAAAGGTCTGGGAACCCCTGCAACGCGCGCCGCAATTCTGGAAAAGCTGGTATCCTCCGGCTATGTGCAGCGCAAGGGAAAGCAGATGATTCCCACGGAGGACGGTGTAGCCGCAATCAGCAATATCCCGGACTACCTGAAATCTGCCAGTATGACAGCCGAATGGGAAAATGACCTGCTGCGGATGGAGCGCGGCGAGATCAAGCCCTATGATTTTATGCAGGGCATCCATGGACTGATCGATAAGATGCTGGCTGACCTCCGGCAGATTCCTACCGTCGCGGCGGCTCCCTATCATAATAAGGTAAGCGTAGGAAACTGCCCGGTTTGTGGCAACCCTGTACATGAAAGTAAACTCAGCTTTTGTTGTGCAGACCGCAGCTGCAAATTTGCCCTCTGGAAAGAAAGCAGATACTTGTCCAACATGAGAAAAACGCTGGACAAGAAGATGGCGGTAGACCTTTTGAAGAAAGGCCGCACCCATGTAAAAGACTTTTATTCCGCGAAAAAAGATAAGATATTCGTCGCTGACCTTGTGATGCGCGTCGAAGATGGCCGTGCACAGTACAGTCTGGAATTTCCAAAAACACCGATGAAAACGAAAACGTAAAGGAGGTTTGACCCTTGCCACAGATTAACGATATTCGAGAATTGGCGCAGCAGAACGCCCGGTATGTCAGTAACTCGCCACAGGACTGGATGAGTTATCTGGATGTGGCGGCGCGGCTGTACCGCTATTCGTTCACCGATACACTCCTGATCCACGCACAGCGGCCCGATGCAACCGCCTGCGCAGAACTGGAACTCTGGAATCAGAAAATGAGCCGATGGGTCAACCGTGGCGCAAAAGGCATCGCGCTTCTGGATGATACCGGACCGCGTACCAAGCTGCGGTATGTGTTCGATATTGCTGACACTCATCTGGTGCGCGGTGGAAAAACACCGCTTTTATGGAATCTGGACAGCCACGAGCATGAGCAGGCTATCTTAGACCATCTGGCAGATACCTACGGCCTGTTGCAGACAGACAGCATGAATACTGCCCTGCTGGAACTGGCACAGCAGCTGACCGCCGACAATCTGGATGAAGCGATGGACGGTCTAGCCTATGAGGTGGCGGATACTTTTCTGGAAGAACTGGACGAAGATAACATCCGTGTCCGCTTCCGGGAATTGATGACCAACAGTATTTTCTATACGCTTTCCCGCCGCTGCGGGCAGGAGCCTATGGATGTGCTGGACGATGATGACTTTATCCGTATCGTGGATTTCAACAAGCTGCCGGTGCTGTCGTTCCTTGGCAACGCGGTTTCCGAACAGTGCGAAGCGGTTCTTTTTGACATTGGCCGTGAGATGCGGAAAATTTACAAAAAAGAAATCACGCAGCAGCTTGAAAAATCCGTTGACAGCTTGTATAATACCAATACGGACTTTAACGCATTAAAGCGTGAAACCAAAGAGAACACGACCAAAGGAGGACAAGAAAATGGAGTTGACGTATTACCGCAAGGGAGATTATCTTTTCCCGAACCTGGCCGTGAAGGACGAGCCGCAGACCATCGGGAAGTACGGGATGCTGCGCAGGACGTACCTGAAAGAGAACCGAAAGAACTGGTATCAGAGTATGCTGATGAGCGGCAGACTGAACCAGTATCTGGCGCAGATCGAGGAAGAAGCGGAGAACCGGATGGAAACCCTGCTGGACGGCCTGAACAAGAAGTTCCCGGCACCGAGCAAGGAAAAGGACCCGCTGGCATGGGCAGCACATCAGAACAGCCTGACGGCGATGGCAGAAGAGATCGTCTTGAAGGAATTGGTGTACAATTAACTGAAACAACAACGGAACAGGATTTGAGCGAAGCAGAGGAAGAAATTGCCTCTGCTTTTTCTTTGCCTGATCTGCCGACCGTGGAACAGCAGATCCGTGCCATCGAAGAACCGATCCGGGCGCGGTATGCGGACGAGATTGCACTTGATCCCGAAGTGGTCGATGAAATCCTGCGCACGGGCAGCAACCGCAGCAAGGGCCAGCTGCGCTTGATCTACAATTTCATGGTCGAGAAAACCCCGGAAGAATACACGGAGTTCGTGAAAAACGAATATGGTACGGGCGGCAAAGGCTTTGAAATTGGCGGTGCGAAGTATGCCGTCTGGTTCGATGATCTGGGGCTGCGTATTGCAGCAGGCAGCACGGCAAGGGGCGGTACGATTGCCAATGCGTTTTTATCCTGGGAGGATGTGAGCAATCGTATCCATGAACTGCTCCGGCAGGGCGAGTATGCTCCGCAGGC
>ENA-OPCO01002298-OPCO01002298.1-human-gut-metagenome-genome-assembly--contig:-NODE-2298-length-10975-cov-8.659158_pt1 | contig 10975 bp, 9 predicted proteins | sample MGYA00241562_ERZ501475 | MGnify/ENA primary metagenome ERZ501475 (study PRJEB25962, sample SAMEA2042627) | human gut metagenome | biome: human gut; feature: human-associated habitat; material: faeces... | reverse complement strand
CGACAACTCCGATATCTGCTGCATAAAGCTTAGCATAATGGAACCATCCGTTCATGTACTCATATGTCTGATTGCTGTGACCGCCAAACAGACCTGCCTGAATTCCTATAAAATAGATTGTCAGTATAGCTGGAATGATAACGAATATTACGATACCACCCATCTTAGTACGACGTCCTATCTCGTTAAGGATTACTAATCCCGCAAACACAAGCACCCAGCCAAGTAACTGAGTCATAGCTGTGCTGCCATAAAGTTGAAATAACATTTTTCACGCCTCCAATCGGTTGATTGTTTTTTATTTTATAAGTATTTTACACTTTTTTAATTAATATTTCAAGTGATTTGATCAAAAAATGACGAATGGTCATTTGTTTTGTCAGAGTAATAAACAAATTGACTGTTTTTGTTTCTATTTTTACCACTTCTTGTACAGCAAATGCGATGGCTATAAAGAGACTTTTATACATTAAATTATAATCGTTCAACATGATACCTATAGATAGTCGAATTTTTCGATGTTTTATAGGCTGAAAATAAAAGTGACTACAATAATAATTTCTGTATTAACCTATAAAATTATAGTAACTTACCCCATTATAGGAAAATTTTTTCAATAACGGCATTTTGCGTAAGAAAATATGGTAAATATGCATATAAGAAGAATTGTTTTTACTGATTTATAGGAAGATGTCCTGAAATATACAAGTTATTAGTACATTTAACATATAAAAAGGACAGCCCATACGGACTATCCTAAATATTTTAATATCTGCGATTTCTTGTTGTTGAAAACAGCAAGGCTTTGTTTTGCTGAGCGTATATTTTTCTGGATTATTGCGTCCCTTATTCCATCAAATGGTTTAAGAAAACTGTTGATTCCAAGTTCTCTGGCTCTCTCCTCAAGCCTTGTAATTGAAGTAAATGCGGCAGACCACTGCAAATTATTAAGCGTCTGTTCAAGTCTCCTGAAATCAAAACAACCAAGAAATTCTCTTACATCTCTTATATACGCCGTCATAACAATTTCATTCTCTACATCTTTATCCTTAAATCTTGAATTAGAAATATCTATTCCGAATCTTCTAAGATTCTCAATTTTATTCATCAATACCTGTTCGCGGGCTGACATGCTAACACTCCCTTCATACTCATTTTTTCTTATAACCACATCTGCATATTAATTATTAATATATCATAAACACCCGCATTTAGAAAATATATTTCTAATTTTTATTTAATTTCTTTGTCATAACAGCCAAGCATAAAATAAATGAAGCACATGCTGCCATAATATAAAATCCCACATTTTTATCAGATGTTTTTGGTGCTTCCTCCTGAACTTCTGTATTATCCTGTACATTTTCTGTTTTGTCTGCAGCAGTTTCTGAATTGTTCTCAGTATCTGTCTTAACTGTTCCTATTGCATATTCTGAAAATTTGTCTGATTCAAATGTTAAAATTCCCTGTTCCTTATTATACTGGGCATCCAATCTTTCATAAACGCCATTATGTTCTCTTATAACAACATAACTTGCTGAAGCATCAAGACCTTTGCCTACATTTAAAGATATCCTGACTTTGTCTTTAAGTTCTTCAAGTTTATCAGACCATACATCTGTTGCATTTCCTTTATTTACAATCTGTTCAAGGTTTATTTCAATCCAGTCAGAAACAGTTATATTCTTTGCTGCATCACTTGAATTCATTGCATTCTTCTGGCTGTCAGTCATTGAAGAATCTGCAACCGTAAGTTTAAGATTTCCTGATGAAATAACTGAACTACCACCTTGAATTGAAGCCGCATCAATTCCTTTTGCCGTAACCTCTGCTTTATCGTCGCTCTTTTCAAAAACCGCACTAAGATGCAGATTAGCATCAGGCATTACAAATGTAAATGTACTTATCTCACTTCCTGCTGTTACCTTATTTCCATTAAGAGAACCCGATACGAACTGGTATCCATAGTCTGGTGTAAGCTTAACCGTAACAGTACTTCCCGGAATAATTACAACTCTGCCCTGCTCATCATTCTGTACATTATTGCTTGTTCCCGGAAAGGCTTCTTCAATTCCTGACCACTGACCTGTTTCCCCCTGCTTTATGGCAGATAATATTTCGACCTTTCCATGGGCAACATATGCATCTTCCCCAAATATTTTTTCATTATAAGCCCATGTAACACTTCTTACTATCTTATCAATCTGGATTCTGTACTCCTGTTTTACTGAAAGTACATACTCCTTTCCACTTTGAATAACTCCATCAGCTGTAACAGACTGCAATGCATCCTGAACCATATACTTATTACTGTCATAATTAATTTTTATAATAACCTTAGTTACATTTTCCGCAAATGTTATACCAAAACCTTCAAGCGTGTTCCAGCTCGTACCATTATCTGTTGAATACTTAATATCAACAATATCCGCTGCATCACCTTCTTTTCTAAGTGATATGGCATTAACATTATCTGCTTTTGTCCATATGGGTGTAAATGACAAAGATACAATGCATATCATAATCATTACTATAACTACTCCCCTTCGCAACATCCTTTTATCCATAAAAAAATCCTCCTGCTTTCTAATTATTTGCAGGAGGATTCTATCATAAATGCTGTAAAATATTCAGTTTACATTTGTTCAATTCTTCTGATTCCATGAATAAAAGAACTGTATCAGCCCTATTCTTGCTTTAGTTTCTGTCTTTCTGTTCATACTTGCTATATGATTATACAAAGCCGTTCTTGACATACACAGATTACTGGCAATATCCGACATACTCTCTTCTGATGATGTAAGCACCTGTAATACTTCCTTTTCACGTTCTGTAAAAACATACATTTGTGCAAAAGCTGTCAACTTGTCATACTCGGTTTCTTCCTCTGTTATGGCAGTTTCTGTGACTTCAGCCGCAAGATTATTTACATACTGCTGCCCGTTAAATAAATACATGCACAGGCTTATGGCAGCAAGAAGTACAATAATAACAATAAAAAGTACCATCGTATTACCTGACATAAGCATTAAAGATATGTACGAAACAAGCACTGCCGCTGCATTATTAACTGTTCTTCCCATGCCCGCCCACAGCTTCGGACACTTCACGCTGTACGACATTTCTACAAATGTACCTGTAAAATATACAACAAAGAAGCCCGCCGACACATAAAATGCAATAAGTCCAATAATAAACGGACCTCCTAACATAATAATAATCACGCATATCACTGACAGCAACGTTATACAGTACATCGAAACATTCATATATCTGCGGTTCGCAATATTAAACAGCCAGCCTGCTGCCAGTCCGCTTAACGCCAGCATAACTCTTGGCCACTGTCCAATATCCATCTGCCCCTGTGCATGTACAACCGTCACCGCATTATCCAGTGTGGAAAATATACAGGTCATAAGCACAACAGTTATTACAAGCATTATTGCTGCAAATGTAGTATCTGAATAATGAATTTCCTGCTTTCTGCCTGTATTATCAATCTCTGGGTTGTCCACGCCACAATCTTTGCGTGATGATGCATACAATATACACAACAGTACAAGTCCGGTACACAGTACAACTGTCTGCGCAATATCATTTTTTATCAGATTATTATTAATAAACTGAAGAACTATTCCTCCTGCATACGCAATTCCGGCAGCTATCGTAAGACCGCTTCTTCCCTTCATTGCAGCTGCAAAATTATAATGTACAGCACTTCCCATAACACCTATAATAATAAATAATATACTGCCTGCAATAAATATCTGCATATAGCTTTTATGTCCTGACATCACCCATATGCAGGCAATTCCTGCTGTAAGCATTAATATCATTCCAAATATTCCTACATATGAATATTTATGCTGTGAATTATTATGCATTTTACCAATTAAACAGCTGATAACCGGAAAAAGCAGAAAGCCGGCTACACTGACTCCCAGAATTATATTCTGGGCAGTAACCACACCTCCTGCATCTGTTACATACATCATCATATTGTCATACATATATTCATTTCCAAGAAAAACGAAATTAAAAACCGCTATTGCCAGAATGCCCATTACAACTTTTTTGTCTGTTTTCAATGCTGCCTCCACAATATTATGCTTTAATTTTACTTTTTCTTTCAGGAATAACATATATCCATATAAGTGAACTTACAAACAAAAACATTGGATAAAACAGCTTTGGAAGAATCTGAAATGCTGTAATGCTATATCCAAGCTCTGAAACCGCTGATATGGCAACCAGCATCTGGGCACCATATGGAATTATCCCTTGAAATATACATGAAAATGTATCAAGAAGCGAAGCTGCTTTTCTTGGAGTAATATCATAATCCTCAGCCATCTCTTTTGCAATAGGGTTGGCCATTACAATAGCAACTGTATTATTAGCTGTAGCAATATCCATTGTTCCAACTAAAAGTCCCATTCCAAGCTGTCCGCCTTTTTTCCCTTTAAATAATCTTCTTATTCCATTAAGTAAAGCATCAAATCCGCCATACTCTTTAATAAGTGAACACATTACAGATACAAGAACTGCAACCATACATGTCTCAAACATTCCTGACGCACCACTTCCCATATTAAGAAGCAGAGTCTCTAATGTAACCCCACCCATAACAAGCATAATAACTATTCCGGAAATAATACCTGTTATAAGTACAACAAAAACATTTACACCAATAATTCCACCTGCAAGTACAAGCACATATGGAATAATCTGAAAAAGATTATATGAGTGAGCAATCTCGCCATGGATATCTGTATTAAAAGAAAGCACAAGAATTATAACAAGTGTCACAATTGCTGCCGGAAGCGCTATCCAGAAATTTTCCCTGAACTTGTCCTTCATAGCACAGCCCTGACCATTACAAGCTGCAATCGTAGTATCTGATATAAAAGAAAGATTGTCCCCAAACATTGCACCACCCATGACAGATGCAACACATAATGCCATACTAAATCCTGATGCTTCTGATACTGCAACCGCTATTGGTGTAATAAGTGTTATTGTTCCAACAGATGTACCCATCGCCGTAGATACAAAGCAGGCAACAATAAAAAGTACCGCTACTGCAAACTTTGCAGGAATAATACTTAACATAAAATAAGCTACACTCTCTGCACTGCTTCTTCCTACAACTCCGACAAATATTCCAGCTGTAATGAATATCAGAAGCATTGTAACAATGTTCCTGTCAGCCAGCCCTTTTGCCATTACATCAAGCTTTTCATCAAACTTAAGCTGTGAATTCTGCATGCACGCTACCAGTATTGCAGCCATAAATGCAACAATAATTGGCACATTATAGAATCCCATTGGGATCTTCATGACATATTCAAATATAATTCCGGTTCCAAGATACAACACAAGGAAAACAAGTATAGGTATCAGCGCAACCGGATTAGAATTCCTATCCTTTTTCATAAATACCAATTAATCCTCGCCCATCTTAGCAAGCTTTGCAGCCTGGTCAGCAGCAATACATGCATCAATAATATCCTGAATATCTCCATCCATAATCTTATCAAGCTTATATAATGTAAGACCAATTCTGTGGTCTGTTACTCTTCCCTGTGGGAAATTATAAGTTCTTATCTTCTCAGCTCTGTCACCTGTACCTATCTGGCTTCTTCTTGCATCTGCCTCAGCATCATGAGCTTTCTGAGTCTCAATATCATATAACTTGGCTCTTAAAAGTGCAAATGCTTTCTCCTTATTCTGTATCTGTGACTTCTCTGTCTGAGAGTAAATAACTATTCCTGTTGGATAATGAGTAAGTCGTACAGCAGAATCAGTTGTATTGACACACTGTCCTCCATTACCTGAAGCTCTCATAACATCAATACGGATATCCTTCTCATCAATATGGATATCAACTTCCTCTGCCTCCGGCATAACAGCTACAGAAGCTGTAGAAGTCTGGATTCGTCCGTTAGATTCAGTTACCGGGATTCTCTGTACTCTGTGTACACCAGACTCATACTTCATAATAGAGTATGCTCCCTGTCCCTTAACCATGAATTCAACTTCCTTCATTCCACCAATACCAGTCTCATCACCGCTTAATACTTCAACCTTCCAGCCTCTTGCCTGTGCATAGTGTACATACATTCTGAAAAGTTCTGCTGCAAAAAGTGCTGCTTCTTCTCCACCTGCACCTGCTCTGATTTCAACAACAATATCCTTATCATCATTAGGATCTTTAGGAAGAAGAAGAATCTTTAATTCATGCTCTAATTCTTCTACTCTTGCCTTAGACTCATTGAGTTCTTCCTTAGCCATCTCTTTAAGTTCTTCGTCTGTCTCCTCATCAAGAATAGCAAGACTGTCCTCAATATTCTTCTTACAGTTCTTATACTCAGTATAAGTTTCTATAAGTGGTGCAAGACTGCTCTGTTCTTTCATAAGCTTTCTGAACTTTTCCTGATCATTAACCACATCAGGATTACCAAGTTCAGCCGTTATATCTTCATATCTGTTGACTGTATCTTCAAGTCTGTCAAACATACTCTGTCACTTTTCCTTTCTTCATCAATTATATACAATTACTTTCTTCCCATAACAACACGGTCAAGACCAGCAAGATCTTTAACGACAGTTATATCCTTAAAACCAGCCTGCTTCATTATATCAGAAACATCTGCTGCCTGCTCTGCTCCTATTTCATAGCACAGATATCCATCATTTTTAAGAAAATCTCCTGCCTGTGTAGTTATCTTTCTGTAAAACATAAGCCCATCTTCCATTCCATCAAGTGCAAGCATAGGATCATGTAATCTGACTTCCTCCTGAAGTCCTTCGATAACCTTAGTTGGTATATATGGAGGATTAGAAACTATTGTGTTAAATGTTATATCATGATTTAATTCTTCAAATAAATCACTTCTCATAAAATCAATATTTTCTGCTTCAAGATTATGTTTATTACTCTGTGCAACATTGAGTGCTTTTTCTGAAACATCAACCCCAAGCACTTTGCATTCAGGAAACTTCTTGGCAAGTGTAATTCCTATGCATCCTGAGCCGGTACACATATCAAGAATATAATCTCCACTTCTTGTAACCTTAATCACTTCACCAACTAAAATCTCTGTATCCTGTCTTGGAATAAGAACATCTCTGTTGACCATATATTCATAACCATAAAACCATGTTTTTCCAAGAATATGCTGAAGTGGTATATGAGAAGCTCTCTGTTCTATATATTCCTCAAACATGAGAAAATTTTCTTCCGACAATAAACTGTCACCATTGATAAGATAAAAAGTTCTTGTCATGCCATTAACAGCAGATAAAAGTTCAAAACTGTCATGCTCTGCATTGTCAATTCCCCTATCTTTCAGCATCTGTGTTCCCCAGTTTACGGCCTGTCTAATTGTCATCATATCTACTTATCTTCCAGCCTTTTCTGCTTAAACATCGGAACATCTTCCGGATATTGTTCCTCCGGCTTCTGTTCTGCTTCAAATTCAAATCCTGCAACAACTTCTTCTTCAGATAATTCTTCTCCTTCTTCAGCTTCAGACTGGTTATCTATAACATAAGAAGCTGTATCCATGAATTCAAATCCTTCTATAGCTGATGGATCATCATGTCCATCTTCACCATATCCATATGAATCTTCTTCTGAATCACTATCATCATATGAATTATCATAGATAGTACTCTCAGACTCATCACTTACTTCATATACAGAAGAGAAAGTCTCTCTGTCAGTATCATCCATTCCAAACTCTTTTCCAGCCTGGATATATCTTTCCTCAGCAGTCATCTCACTAACAGGTTTCTCTTCTTCCTGTTCCTCTACATCAATTGTTCTTGTCTGTTCATTACCATGAATAAGACTTCCTGATATAGCCAGTTCTGCCTCAGAAGCAACAAGTTCTTCAACAGGATTCTCTGCTTCTGCATAATACTGTGCAAGGAATTCCTTCCAGTCAAATACTTCCTCAACAGCCCTGATAGCAACTTCTATCATATCCATATCAGGCTCTCTTGTAGTAAGCTTCTGGAACCACATTCCTGGCTTGCTTAATGCTCTTACAAATGCGTTATCATTCTTTCCAGCCCATCTTATAACCTCATAAGATACTCCGGCAATGACTGGAATAAGAAGTATTCTGATAACAATCTGTAATGCTGTATTATCAACTCTTATAAATATAAAGAAGATAATACTTATAAACATAACAAAAAATAAAAAGCTTGTTCCACATCTTTTATGATATCTTGAACTGTTCTTGACATTTTCAGGTGTAAGTCTTGCACCATTCTCAATACAGTTGATACATTTGTGTTCTGCACCATGATACATAAAAGTTCTCTTTATATCCTTCATCATTGATATAAGAGAAATATATATAACAAATATAAGCAGTCTTACAATTCCTTCTATAAAATTAAGCAGCGTCTTAGAAACTATGTACTTTGATACCAGCCTTGTTGCAAGATATGGAAGTACCATAAAAAGACCAATTGCAAAAAATATAGACAGAATAACTGTCACAGCCATAAGTACTGACTCAAATTTATCTTTAAGGAGATTCTTGCCTGCTTCATCAAGCTTGGTTTTCTCCTGCTCTGCAGGATCATCATAAAATGATGCAGAATAGTTAATTGTAGAAATTCCTGTAACCAGTGAATCAATAAAATTAACAATTCCTCTTATTATCGGAAGATTAAGCCATGGATGCTTTTCTGTTATAAGCCTGCTCTCTCTAACGACAACCTCAATTTCATTATCAGGTTTTCTGACAGCAATAGAATATTTATCCTTATTGCGCATCATGATTCCTTCAATTACAGCCTGTCCCCCAATTCCTGATGGCTTCATATCACATAACCATACCTTTCTAAAATGTTTTGTATACATTCAAAAAAAGTTGAGGTCCCGAAAAACCTCAACCTTAATTTCAAAATTAATTGTTTGATACTCCGTACTTCTTGTTGAACTTATCAATACGTCCGCGAGTAGATGATGCCTTCTGCTGTCCTGTGTAGAATGGATGGCACTTTGAACAGATTTCTACATGGATTTCTTCCTTAGTTGAACCTGTTACGAACTCGTTACCGCAGTTACAAACAACCTTTGCCTGATAGTAATCTGGATGGATTCCTTCTCTCATGATTTCACCTCTTTACAAATTATTAAGTATTACAATTGTGAATTCCGCCTTAGATTCCCTTTCTGTCCCGATGGGATCTATGCGCATTAGACACAATGACCTCTTTATCTGTCATAAACAGCTTTCATATTGTATCACGATGTGACATGTTATGCAAGCATTTTTTCAAAAAGTTCTAAAAAGAAAATATACTTTAAATATAATGGTTCTTAATTACTGTTCTTACCAGTTCTTCGTTATTCTTTGTCTTAACAAAAAGGTCAAGTATTCTTTCTGCTGCCTCGTCTGTCTTTAAGCCGTTAAGCGCTTTCCTCATAATATCAACAGCTTCCTGCTCCTCCTTATTAAGAAGTAAATCCTCTCGTCTTGTACTTGACTTTGCTATATCAATGGCAGGGAATACTCTCTTTTCTGAAAGCTTTCTGTCAAGAACAAGTTCCATATTACCAGTTCCCTTGAACTCCTCGAATACTACATCATCCATCTTGCTTCCTGTCTCGACAAGAGCAGTTGCAAGAATTGTAAGACTTCCGCCTTCCCGCATATTTCTTGCTGCACCGAAGAATCTCTTAGGCATATGAAGTGCTGCCGGATCAAGACCGCCTGAAAGTGTACGTCCACTTGCCTGAACTGTAAGGTTATATGCTCTTGCAAGTCTTGTGATACTGTCAAGAAGGATTATTACATCCGTCTTCTGTTCAACAAGCCTCTTGGCTCTTTCTATAACCATCTCTGATACTCTCTTATGTCTTTCTGGAAGCTCGTCAAATGTTGAATAAATAACCTCTACATTATCTCCTACAATTGACTCCTTGATATCTGTTACTTCCTCAGGTCTTTCATCAATAAGAAGAATCATAAGATGCATTTCAGGATTATTCTTAGTTACTGCATTGGCAATCTGCTTAAGAAGCGTTGTCTTACCTGACTTAGGCTGTGAAACAATCATTCCTCTCTGACCTTTTCCTATAGGGGATATAAGGTCAACCATTCTCATTGCCACTGTAGTTGAATTCTTTTCAAGATGTATTCTTTCATTAGGAAAGATTGGTGTAAGACTTTCAAATGCCGGTCTTCTCTGTGCAACAGAAGGATCCTTTCCATTAACGCTTTCAAGATACATGAGTGCTGAGAACTTCTCACCTGATGCTTTCATTCTCTTAGGTCCCTGAATAATATCACCCGTCTTTAAGTTAAACTTCCTTATCTGTGATGGAGAAACATATACATCATTCTCTCCCGGAAGGAAATTCTCACATCTTATAAATCCATAACCTTCTGACAGAACCTCAAGAATACCATCTGCCATAGGCATATCCTGTTCCTGTCCTCTCTGTGGCTGTGCATGATAATTTTCCTTGTGTTCTTCCTTAACATACTGTTCAGACTTCTGATGTGAATATTCTGATGTCTTATGATTATTCTGTACATCTGCTTCATCTTCTGCAACAACACTGGCAACCTCTGCCGGCTCATTCTTTTCTTCACCTTCTGCCGCTGCAATAATTGCCTCTATAAGTTCGCTCTTTCTCATTGCTGAGATATTCTTAATATTCTTGTCCTTTGCAAATTCACGCAATACACTAACTGACAATGTTTCTAACTTTGCCTTCATACAATCCACCTCTGTATTCATCTAAAAAATCAATAGGGAAAATGATGCAGAAAACGCATCAAAGATGTAATTATTATACAACACATTATTCTAAAAGAAAAGACTAAAAATGCTTTTTTTAGTCAATGCAATATGTTATTATATATAATGCTGTTATAAGCACTATTTATTGAAAGGAAGATTAGATATTATGACTAATGCAGAGAAAGCCTTACGACTCCAT
>ENA-OPCO01002279-OPCO01002279.1-human-gut-metagenome-genome-assembly--contig:-NODE-2279-length-11055-cov-2.760818_pt1 | contig 11055 bp, 9 predicted proteins | sample MGYA00241562_ERZ501475 | MGnify/ENA primary metagenome ERZ501475 (study PRJEB25962, sample SAMEA2042627) | human gut metagenome | biome: human gut; feature: human-associated habitat; material: faeces... | reverse complement strand
AAAAAGACGTCCGGAATATAAGAAAAAACGTGTAATAGTACCATCCATAACAGGTGTTATATTAATTATACTAGGTATTGTAGCTGCAATACACTCTACTTATTTTCAGTCAACAGATGATGCATTTGTAGAAGGAAGACTTGTGTCAATTGCTCCAAGGGTTGCAGCACCGGTCGTAAAACTGCTTGTAGACGATAATCAGGAAGTTAAAACAGGCGATTTACTGGTAGAGCTCGATCCGAAAGACTTTGAAGTTGCATTAGATCAGGCAGAAGCTAAGCTTGCAGAAGCAAAAGCAGGTTTAAATATTGCTGTTAAGCAGGTTGATGAGAGTTCATCCAAAGTTAACAAGTCTTATGAAGATATTACATCTGCCTCTTCAAAGCTTGATTTTGCCCAAAAAGATTTTGCAAGATATAAAGACCTGTACAAAGATGGAATTGTATCAAAGCAGGCTTATGAAAGAAGTAAAACTGCTCTAGAAGTTGCAGAGGCAGAGTTTAATGCAGCTCAGGAAAACTCTATGGCCTCAATGCATGCTCTTGATTCAAATAGAGCTAAAACACAGGCTGATGAAGCACTAATCAAACGTCTTGAAGCAGAAGTAGAACAAGCAAAATTGAATTTGCAATACACCAAGATTTACGCCCCGCAGTCCGGTAAAATTGCAGCCAGAAGTGTAGAAAAAGGTAATTATGTTAATATCGGTCAGCCTTTAATGAATATTGTACCGGAGCAGGTTTGGGTAGTTGCTAATTTTAAAGAAATTCAGCTTACTCATATGAAGGAAGGGCAAAGCGTAAGGATTAAAGTGGATACATATCCCGGCAAAAGATTTAAGGGCCATGTTGAAAGTATTCAGCGCGCCACAGGAGCTAAATCAAGCTTATTTCCGCCGGAGAATGCTGTAGGCAGCTACGTAAAAATCGTCCAGAGAGTTCCTGTCAAAATATTGTTTGATGAAGATATCTCAGGTTATAACATTGTTCCTGGTATGTCAGTTGTACCAAAGGTAAGAATTAAAGATGGAAGAAAAGAAAATTAACCCGTTTATAATAGCTATCGCAGTACTTCTACCATCATTTCTGGCACTGGCTGCGTCATCTGGAACTAATGTAAGCCAGCCGCATATAGCAGGTTTTTATGGTGCAACTCAATATGAAGCAAATACCGTTATCACCTGTTACATAATATCAGGAGGCCTTATGCTTCCGGTTACAGGTTATCTTGTAAGGCTTATAGGCAAAAAGTTATTATTTATATATAGTATCATTGTATTTGCTATAGGCTGCCTGCTCTGTGTAATTTCGCCAAATCTTCAGGCGCTTATTGGTGCACGAGTTATTCAAGGTATTGGAAGCGGCTGTATATTGCCTTTATGTCAGGCAGTTCTACTTGAAGTTTTTCCAGAAGAACAACGCGGGGTTGCTATGGGATTATTCGGAGTTGCAGCAATGTTTTCACCGCTTGCAGGCCCTTTTATTGGAGGTTATTTAACTGATAACTACTCATGGCAATGGATTTTCATTATAAATATCCCATTGTGTCTTTTATCTTTATTATTAGTCAAACTGTTTGTTCCAGATGAACAGCCGGTTAAACAAAAATATAACAAAAAATTTGATATCTTCGGGTACGCTTCTATCGTAATAGCAATGGGATGCCTGCAGGTTGTACTTGACAAAGGACAGCAGCATAACTGGTTTGATGAAACCTGGATATGCTGGTTATCAGGTATTTGTATATTTTCCTTCGTGTTTTTCTATGTTTGGGAGCTTGAATATAAGTATCCTGTAATTGATATCAGAGTATTTAAGGACAGAAATTTTCTGTTCGGTACCTTTGCAAGCGCATTTATAAATGTTGTTTTATATTCTACTCTGCTGCTTGTACCAATGTTCGTGCAGAGTTTAATAGGCTATAGTCCTTCTATGTCAGGACTTTTAATGTTTCCAAGAGCAGTCGTCTGTTTTATCGGCTTGATTGCAGCTGGAGAAATATCAAAATACGTTGAAGGCAGACTGCTTGCCATAATAGGATTTATAATAATTGCAATTTCACTTCTTATGCTTACACAAATGAACCCGAACTCTTCTATGGAAAGCATAATTCTGCCTAATATACTGCTTTGTATTGGAGTTCCTATTGCATTTGTACCAATTACAGCGCTGTCGTTTCAAACTTTGCCGGCGTCTAAAAATGCTGATGCAGCTGCATTGCATGCTCTTTTTAAGAATATATTAACAGCAATGTCAACTTCAATATCTTCTACATTTATTGCAAGAGTATCACAGGTTTATCAAAATTACTTTGTAGGGAATTTATCACCACATAATCCAATGTTCCTGTGTAAATTTACAGCACTTCAGCACAAATTTATGCGGTATTATCCGGAAGTTGTGGCTTCCAGAAAAGCTGACGGAATGCTGTATAAACAGCTTTTAGCTCAATCCCGGCTTGCTTCCTTCTTTGATATTTTTACAATCCTTGCACTATTAATGCTCTTTGCTATACTGTTAGTGCTGCTTCTAAAAAATAAACCTAAAAATGTAAAGAATTGTAAATAAATATTTAAAGACTGAAATTCATCCTAAAAATATTACTTTATTAATATATAAAGTTGAAGATACGATGATATAAGAAAGGATGGCAATATATGGTTGCAGAAGCAAGCGGAGCTGGCAAAACGAATGGTGCAAATCCTGTATGGTTTGATTTTGCTCAAAAAGATGCAGCACCTAAAGAAACTGAACAGCAAAAATTACAAAAAACTAACGTATGGGACTATGCAAACGCAATGCAAGCCGGTGCCTATATGGGCTAAAGATTAAGAAAACCTGAAGTTAAACTTCAGGTTTTTTATTATATAATACACATATGAGAGAATATGAAAAAATGATTGCCGGGTTAGATTATTACCCGATGAATGACGAAGAGTTAGTAGAATTAAGAAGAATCTCACTGGAAAAGACCAGAGAATTCAATGCTGAGCCAGATGCTGACAAGCGTGAAGCTATTTTGAAATCTTTTTTAGGAAAAATGGGAAAAGGGTGTTATATTACTCCAAGCTTGTTTTGTGATTATGGCTGCAATCTTGAACTAGAAGACAATGTATATTTTAATGCAAACTGTGTCGTTCTTGATTGTGCTAAGGTTAAAATTGGTGAAAACACATTTGTTGGGCCGAATACACAATTTTACACACCTATACACCCGCTGGATTACAAAACAAGAAATACTTTTATTGAATCTGCAAAGCCAATAACTGTAGGCAAAAACTGCTGGCTAGGGGGAAGTGTTGTTTTACTTCCCGGGGTTACAATAGGTGACGGATGCGTTATAGGAGCCGGAGCAGTTGTCACAAAGGATATTCCGGCAAATTCTCTTGCGGTAGGAAATCCTGCAAAGGTAATAAAAACTATTGAACAAAACTAAGACCGGTAAAATACCGGTCTCTTTTTCGCAATTTATTTAATGTTTGCTTAGTCATGGACTTTTTGTTTAAAAGCGTGCTCTTTTCTGTCATTTTCCAAATTTGGTGTGTCTATTTCGAAGACATAAGCATCTGCAGGTGCAAGATTTACTCTTAACTCGTTTTCGCTTACCTGGAATTCACTTGTTTCGCCATATTCAGGCACCATATTTTCTAATTTCTGTGTTTCTTTTAAACCAGGTATTTCGATAATCCCTGTTACATTTCTATTTGGATTTTTGTTTGCAACTACAAGTATAGTTCTGCCATTGTTATGTCTAGCATATGTAATAATCTGGTCATATTTATCTTCACGTTTATCAAGTTCTATAAAACTGCTGTTTCTATCTGCCAGTACGTCCAGATTTTCACTTCTCATCTTGAGAGCACCTTTCATGACTCTTTCTATATCAGGACAATCACCACCAGGCTTTCTAGAAAGATTAAACAGAGCTAAACGATATCTATGCTCGTTCATCAATGTTTTTTCAGTATAGGTTTCAATATTTTCTGTATCTCTATATTTATAATCATAATAGTCACCAGTCTGGAAACCATCAATAAAATACGGATTACACATTGGGATTGTTGACTGTAAAATTGTAGTTAGCTTACAGAAATTTTCTCCGCCGTGAATCATTGAAGAACTGTCATCGTGTGTCAAGAATGAACCAATTACACTCTTCCCTGCCGGTAGTCTATGAGATAAGTCTAAGTTTAATTTTACATAGTCATTAAAATCCGAACAATTTCTCCAGTCATGGAATATATGATACTGTCCATAATATTCATCAAAGCCAGCTTTTAATAAATCTTCCGGTCTATCATAAGGCATATTTACCATTGGAGAAGCACATTCATATGTATAGCTTTCAGCAAGCCACGCAAATTCTGGATCTCTTTTTCTTGAATAATTAATTAAAACATCCCAGAATTCAGGCGGTTTTGCTCTTGCAACGTCAGCTCGTATACCATCAATACCAAGGTCAATACAAGCATCTACATATTGCTTATGCATTTCCAATAATTTTGGATTTAAAGTTCTTTCTGCCTCATCTGCCCATGGCTCAAACATTCTAATATCAGCCCAGCCTTGAGGAGTTTTATCTTCACCGTTCCTTCCATATGCCATAAGTTCAGGTTCTGCTTCAAACATATCAACAGATGCGCAGCTTGGAAGATCTAACATAACTCTGATACCGCGTTTATGGCATTCATCAATTAAAGCTTTGAATTGTTCATCCGGTGTCCTAGGATCATTCTTATCAACAATCATTGGATCTATAGCAAGATGTCCGTCGTCAGTTACATATTTTGCAGGAGAATAAAGCGAACCTGCAGTACCCATTGCATTCTTCTTTCCTGGCGGATGAATTGGAAGAATATGTATTGTATTAATGCCATCAGCTTTTAATTCGTCCAACCTTGAAATTGCACTTAACAAAGTACCGCATTTTTCACCTGTACTCAACGTTACTTTATCATCGCCGTTTAAATCCTGAGCTGTAAATGTTCTTGGGACAATTGCCATCATTACGGCTTGATTATTCTGAATCATTGTCCTCAAATTATTTTTATAAGGTGCTTTATTAGCAGCTGCTAAATCAATCTTTTTAACTGCAGGAGCATTTAAGCGCGCCAGATTTTCAAGATATTTTGCAGATACATTACTATCTGCATTCTTTTCTTCTGAAGGCTTACTAACCAACGGCTGCTGTGCTGCAGCAGCTCTGAAATTAACTGGCATAATTTTAGCTATTTGCATCATCATTCACCTGCTTCTGTATATTTTGAGGATTTCTTATTTTACCAAAACCAAACTGCGCCAGAATAGCTGTACCAAAGACTGCCCCGCCAATGCCTGATGCTATTCTTAGCCATTTTTGATTTCCATATCTTTTTCCTGAAGCTTTCATTATTAAATCCAACGGACTTTGTGCTACAAGATTAAATTTAGCCATTCTTGTACGGGATGATTTTGTATAGTTGTTAACTGCATCGCCGTTTAAAATATGCTGAGGTTTTGTAAAATCTATATTATTATTGCCCATAATATCCTGAAATCTTTGAATATAAGATTTTAAACGACCTTGGATATTACCGGAAGCTAAATCTTTTGATGCGTCTAACCCTTTCTGAGTAGTATTATCCAAATTAGGAAGCCAAATTGTACGCATCAAATCTTTATAATACTCAGGATTATTAATCGTATTAAGCTTCAATGTATGATCTGAAGATGTTGCTGTCATTAAAGCTTCTTTACCTTTTGCAAGAATCTCTTTGTCATATCCACCTCCTGAAATTGGACGTTTATAAACATCAAATAAATGTAAAATTCTATTGAATGAATTATTTGCACCTTGATATCTTTCAACTATTCTTGAAATTTCAAGATTTTTAGAAGAACCGACTCCTTTAGAGTTATATTTTGCATATTCAAGGCGTCCCGCCTCATCCAGGTCATTCCAATAGTTGAGACCGGCATACTTATCTTTTCTTACACCATCCAGAAATTCATACAAATCTTTTCTTGATTTCACTGAATTTGAAAGAGTTGAAACATCTTCTTTCACAAGTCTGTCAATTGTGTTCTGGAATTTACCAATATTATTGAGACGTTTTGCAGTATTATTGTAATTATTCTCAATACCTGATATCAAATCTTTCATATGAGAAGCTGTATCATTTTTGCCATTGAGGTTAACTTCCATCTCTGACATAACTTTAGAAAGTTTTTCAATAGCTTTTTGATATTTTACTTCATCTTTTGTCAAAGCTTCAAGTTTTTTTTCAAAAATTTCCTGAGCATATTTATCAGACTCGCTGATTTGTTTTAAATCTTTATATTTAATATCAAGTACATCTAAGAGCGTACTTTCAAATTTACCGTAAGAACGAGCAATTACAGTTTCTGGAGCATACTCAATCTTGAATGATTTACATTTATCCAGAACTTTTTGATTTTCTTTAAATTCTCCCATAACTTTGGCAAAATCAACAACATCTTTGATATTGTTTTCACTTACATAATTTGAAGAATTACCTTTAATCTTTTTAGATATGGAGTCTAATACTTCATTTTCATAAGCTTTAAGAGCAGATTTAGAAACACTCGCCTTATTTTCCATTTTCTTTTCAAATAGTTTCCTAAACTCACCCTTTATATTTTGCAGCTGTTCTTCAGTTATTTCTTTTGAACCGGCTTTTCCTAAGATTTCATTTATTTCAGAAGTTGATGGAACAAAAACTTTTTCTAAAGTTGCCCTATTTCTTGAGGATAAATTTTCCTTAATAGAACCAGCTATATCATCAGCAAGATTGTCAGGAAGCAAATAAGATTTTACTCCATTTTTCTCATTCATAAAGATTTTTTCAAGGTCAGCTTTAATTCCCTCAGAAGCATTTGCATCCATATTTTTTGTAAACAGCTTCATCAGGTTATCAAACTCTGCCTTTGGCAATTCTTGATTTTTATAATTAACTAATATTTTTTCAACATCTTTGCTTAGTTTATTAGCAGGAATGCTGTTTATTTGCTCGGACATTTTTTCAGTAGCGTTAAGAGCATGATTAATTTTAGAATTATAGCGGGAATTTCTTGCTTTTTCTAATGCTGGAGCAATTAATTTTTCCAACCCGCAACATATTAAAGCTGAGAATACAGGCACAGAAGCCGCAGTCATCATCCAAAGGGTATTATTCTGAATACCAATTTTTCTCATTTGTTCTTTTGTTAAATCATCTCTGTTTTTAACACCTCTAGGGATACCAAGTCTATCACCTATGATATCTAAATCTTCCCCCGGATAATCCCCTTGATACATATCAAAAGGAATATAATTAGGGTCTTGGAGTACAGATTTTTTACGGCCTTGATCATCAATATATTCTTTTCCGATATCAAATCCCTGAACAATTCTTGAAGGAGCATTTATTGCGACTTGCGGATAAATAGACATTGCTGCTAAAAATGCACCGAGACCGGCATATTCCATGATTCTAACCATAGGATTTTTGGTTCTTGCTGCAAGCATAGTTGCAATTCCGATACCGCCCAGCTTAAGCCCTACATCATTGAGTCTGCCAAGCTGGTGGTCGTTGGCATTTCCCTGAAAACCATCTTTTACCGCCTTCATATCATACGCAATATCTTTAAGAAAATACTTAGGAAGCATTGTCCATGAATCATGAACCAGATGTCCTTCCGGCGGAAGCGGTTTAACATTTTTGTCAGTTTTAATAGTCCCCTTTGCTTCTCTGTAAGGGATATGAGACTTAGTATTTTCAATATTTGGTTGAACAGGATTAATTGCCATACTAAATCACCGTACTTTCTTTTGATTTGTCCATAATATCTTTATTTGCCAATTTTCCCATATGTCTTGCCTTGTAAATAACATTTGCTGTACTTCCTACAGTAAGTGCTGCTGTAAATAACAGCCATGCTTTTCCTGCATGTTTCATAAAGCCGCTTTTACCAGGGTCACCGATCCATAAAGATTTAAAAGCTTGACCGAATGACTTTCCAAATGTTTTAGAAATATTTACAAAATTTTCCCCTGCATTCTTCATACGGCTTGCCATTTTTGTACCAAACCCTTCTCCAGGTTTCGCAATATGGCGTTTTCTATTTGAGATTGCATCAAAGAAATTAGTCCAGCTGTTTTGAACAGCAAGTCCAACACCTACACCTGCCCATGCGTATGATGATAGACTCTTCGCAGTCTTGGTTGTTGAGATAATGCTTTGAATAATAGGAGTTGTTTCTGTTACAGAATCATTCAAATCTTCACCTAATCCAATTTTCTTAGCAATTTTATCGTAATATTCAACCCCGATATCTTTTTGGATTAAATCTTTTCTAAAGAATTCTCTGCTGTCATAAACTTTTCTCTGCTGAATTTGCGGAACTATATTAGCAGCTTCTCCAGCTTCTTTTGGAAGAGGATAATATACATGCTCAATCGGAAGTTCTATATCAACACCGGTGCCCCAGTAAACAGGTCTGGTAACTAAATCGTTAGAGAGTGTTTTAAACAAACCATATAAAACAACCCCGAGAGCCATTTTATTTCCGTTAATATTTGCAAGTTTCTGGGATTTCGGGTTCAAATCTTTCAGCAGATTAAATAATCCCATAAACATAGCACTTCCAAGTAAATATGGCACAATCCCCATTGATAAAAATTCATAAAAATCGGAGTTTACATCACCCTTAAAGCCTTTTACAGGATACTGCAAAAATGCATTTGTTGTTTTCTGGTATTTTTGCTGCATTCTTGTACGTAAAGTATTAGGCAAAATTCTGGATTCTACTTCACCGTTTTCTTTCTTCTCCGGTTTAGCTCCAAACATAACATTATTATCTGCTAATTTTACTGCTTTAATCATACGAACCCCATCTGGTACCTATATATTAAAAGTCCCTAAAATTTTATTTTTTGCTATTTAAAAAGCATGAACTTTACATTTTTTTACAATGTTTTAGACATATAAAACACACACAATTAATTTAACAAAAACAAAAAAATAATACAAGAAAAAAGGACTATATTAGTCCTTTTTCAACTATTGCCTTTCTCCTAATTCTTTGTCCATAAGGTAAAGCGAAACCTTGTCTTCGCCAAAGAGTTCAAGGCGCTTAATTATATCGCGTACTGTCTGTTCTTCTTCGACCTGTTCATCTATAAACCAGTCTATAAAAGAAAGAGTAGTTCTGTCGCATTCTTCTTCTGCAAGTTTTGCAACTTTCATGACAGATTCTGTGATACATTTTTCATGTTCAAGTATTTTATTAAATATTGAGATAATTCCATTAAACTCAAATTCAGGAGTTTTTATCTGCTTCAAGGTTACAAAGCTGTTTCTTTCAATCAGATAGTCAAAAAGTTTAAGGCCGTGTTCGACTTCCTCCTTAGCCTGTTTCTTTAGCCATGAAGAAAAACCAAATAACCCGAGTTCTTTTAAATATGCAGACATTGAAAGATATAAATATCCTGAAAAGAATTCTTTGTTAATTTGTTCATTTATAATTTCATTAATTTTGTCACTAATCATTCTTATTTTCTCCCCATAAACCGTGTATATTACAGAATTCTTGATTATTTAATTTTCATCCAACCATTCATCAAATTCTTTATAAGTTTTCTCATCAGATCTAATTACATCCATAAATTCTTTTGATTTCTTCTTCCAATTCTCATAATCTTTTTTATAAATTTCTATAAACTGAATATAATGTTCAGGAAGCATTGGATGAGATTTCACCTGTACAAATCTGTCATTTTCCCTAAATTCTACAATTGGAGCATGCTTCTCACCTGTTTCACTTTTGTCATGCTGAATAGACTGAAGTTTCATAGGCTGGCCGCAGCAAACAAGTTCACCGGCGCCCGATAGAATAACCTGAACCAGATTTCCGCATACTTCACATTTATATAACTGTAATTTTTCTGTTGCCATATCGATATCCTTTCTGTATTTTATATGTTACCTGCTTACTATTTATTTTCATTGCCGGAGATGGCAATTTATGTTACTATCTAATGTATGGATAATTTTTTCTCTACAAATACTTCACAGGAAAATAATTCGTTAAACTCGCAGTATGATAATCTCAAAGACAACTACGAAAAAATTTTTATTGAAGCTGCTGAAAGTATAAGAAGAGAAATTAATCAATTTAAACCTGATGACAGTGTTTGTAAAAAATGTACTGTAAAAGATTGTAAAATTGAAAAAAAAGATATATTCTCGCCATACCCGATGAACTGTGAATATAGGGACTGGCAGCTTAAGACTTTGACTTTTTTAGCAGGTGATTACAAACAAAAACTCAAAGCTGCATACAAATCTATAATGGATAAGAAAAACGAATACACCTGCAACAGATGTGCAGCCTGCTGCAAATTAGCAGTAAGCGAATATTCTTACACCCAGCTTAAACAAAGGGCTATGAGAGGAGATAAATTTGCTTCTGACTTTGTTTCAGTTTTCGTACCTTATGAAAATGAAGAAGATGCAAAAAAAGTTAATCCTGAATATTTTGAAATGCTTAATGAGCTTGTTGAGGATAAAACTTACTACTATTACTGTCCTAAACTTGACGGCAATGTTTGTACTATATATGAAAATCGTCCGAATATATGCAGAGAATATCCTCATAATCCGCTTAAGCTGCTGCCAGCATCTTGTTCTTTTAACGCATGGAAAAACGAAGTTGCTCATCAGGCAATGCTTTTAAAAGCAAAAGTGGATATTATAGAATTTTATAAGGAAAAGCTGCAATAATGATATTAGCCGGAATGAAACTTGAAGAAATAGAAGATTTAATGAACAAGCTGGGAGCTACAAAATTTAGAGCAAAACAGATTCATAACTGGCTTTATGCTAAATCCGTTTCCTCAATTGATGAAATGACAAACCTTTCTAAAGATTTTAGAGAACAGCTTAAACAAACAGCTTCTGTGACCGAAACAAAGATAAAAATTAAACAGGTAAGCAGTGACGGAACAATTAAGTATCTAGTAGAATATCCTGATGGTGAGTGTGTAGAAACAGTTCTTATGCGCTTTGATAATCGT
>ENA-OPCO01002266-OPCO01002266.1-human-gut-metagenome-genome-assembly--contig:-NODE-2266-length-11090-cov-2.848663_pt1 | contig 11090 bp, 9 predicted proteins | sample MGYA00241562_ERZ501475 | MGnify/ENA primary metagenome ERZ501475 (study PRJEB25962, sample SAMEA2042627) | human gut metagenome | biome: human gut; feature: human-associated habitat; material: faeces... | reverse complement strand
GCTGTATCTACATTGCCAAACTGTTCTATGAGATTGTTTAAATACCAACAGCCCATCATTATGTTTATTTCTGGGTTGTACAGCATATGAGGAAGAAAATAGCTTATTTCTACATTAGATGATATCCACTGTCCTGTACTGTCCATAATCTGCATTAAGCCCTTAGCACCTTTACTTGATGTTGAATCTTCCTTAAACTTACTTTCAGTTTTTATTACTGATAAAACAAGTAAAGGATCTAAATTATATTCATTGCTATACTTTTCTACATATTCTTTATACTCATAGGGATAAATATATTTCTTCATTCCATGTTGGATTCCTAAAAAAGCAAACAAAACTAAAAGTAAAAATGCTATAATATAAAAAATAGGTTATAATTAATAGCGGATAACCTAATTGTTTTATTTTGTAGAATTCAGAGAGCGTTTGTAAAAAATAGAAAGAGGTAGCTTTATGTGGGGAAAACTGCATCGTGAGCTGATCGTCATAACTATAATCTCAGTTTTGATCCTGGCGGTTTCTTTTGCATTCAATTTCAGTGCCAGTCAAAAGGACATTCTGGAACGCCAGACTTACGATTATTTGCTGGACGCAGCCCATCATACCAAGGTTATTCTGCATACCGAGATCCAGCGGCAGAATGAATTACTGGATATCGTGCTGAGAAACGCTCCTCGATATGAAGGGCAGAAGGATAATTTGGTCAATCTTTTGAGTACAGTTTCCAACACAGGGCATTTTTCGACTGTTGGACTTACTTATCGTGGTCAGAAAACCCTGATGAGCAATGGCGAGGAAATCGATATCCTGGATCAGGATTATTATAAAAGGGCCTTAGAGGGAGAAGAAGTTGTTGAAGGGCCGGTCGTTTTGCCGTCCAGCGGCAGAAAAGTAGTTATTCTGGCTAAGCCACTGTATAAGGATGAAGAGGTCATCGGCGTTGTCCATGAAGCCTATGATCTTGACAATGCGACGAAAACGCTGCTGGCGGTGCTGAATATGCAGCAGGACCGTATTACGATGATCGCAGATGAAAAGGGCGATGTGATTATGGGCATCGGCAATGGCAAGCAGGGAAATTTCTTTAAATTCCTGGAGCAGGAAGCCATTGGCTGCTCGATGACGGAGCAAGACCTGGAAAAAGCTATTGCCAATAAAGAAAGCGGCGCTTTCTATTATACTGATATCTTTGGCGAGACACAGTATGTAGTCTTTGCGCCTGTAGAAGTTAACGACTGGTACACTTTCCAGATCGTTTCGGGAACCAATCTGCTGGCAGATCAGCAGATGCTGAATAAGATCGCTCGGGATACGATGGGAAAATATTTCCTGCTCATTTGTCTGTGCTTTCTCGTTATCATCTATATCTGGCGGCAGATCGAAAAAGACCGCTTAAAACAGATCAATGCGGAGATAGAGGGTCTGCGGCTGACGGCGGGCTTGATGGAAGGCTGCATGTTTGAATTTGATCTGAAAGCATGTAAATTTCTGATCGTTAAAAATACCGGTGAAGGTGCGGCCGGGCATAATACCGAAAAACAGATACTGGAAAAATTGGGCGGCTTTATTACTGATACTATTGCGGAAAAGAATAGCAGCAGTTTAAATAAGTATTTTCATGAGGAAGACAGCAGTGCCGTGCAGAAGGCTCTGACAGAATTGCAAAGGGCCGGCAGGACAGTTTTTCAGGGGCGCCTGCATACTTCTGATGGCGATTATCACTGGTATCGTTTTTATATGGCGGTGGTATTTGATGATAAGCGGCAGATCAAGCGTGTTTTAGGTAATGTTCTGGATATCAACGATACGCAGAATAAATTTGCACGGATGCAGCATAAGGCTGAGCGTGATCCTTTGACGGGTATTTATAACCGGGCTGTTTTTGAAAAATATGTCAATGAGGTTTTAGCTGACAGCTCGAAACGGCAGCATGCCTTTTTCCTGCTGGATATTGATGATTTTAAAAATGTAAATGATAAGTATGGTCATGAAAGTGGAGATCAATATCTGCTTCAATTTGCTAAGATGATGAAAAACGCATTGAGCCACAATGAGTTTTTGTACAGATATGCAGGTGATGAATTTATTGTGCTGTCTAACCGCAGTAAACTTAAAATAGAAATGATGCTTGATGAGCTTTTAAGGAAGAATCCGATTGTGTTTATGCTGCAGGAAGAAGCGCGCCACAGAGGTGCGGATATTGTGATGTATGGGCACACACATGTACCGGCACTTACAATAGACGCTGATCTTGTGACGCTGAATCCGGGCAGCCTGACTTATCCGAGGCAGCAGGGACGACAAGCTACCTACATGGTGATGAAATTAGAAAAAGGAATGGAGATGTGGAAGGATGAGAACCTTTGCAAAATCAGATAAATTACATGGAGTATGTTACGATGTGAGAGGCCCTGTTCTGGATGCGGCAAATGAGATGAAACGCCAGGGCACGGAGATTCTCCAGTTAAATATAGGAAACCCGGCACCATTTGGTTTTCAGGCACCTTCGTGGATTTTGGACGCTATCCGTGATGCACTGGATGACCCAATGAGTCAGGGCTATAGCGAGTCCAATGGTATTGTTGAGGCACGTGAGGCGATTTTAGATTATCACCGGTCAAAGGGGCTGCCGAATTTGGAGATGAACCACATTTACATCGGAAACGGGGTCAGTGAAATGATTTCCCTTGCGATGCAGGGCTTGTTAAATGATGGTGATGAAATTTTGATTCCGGCACCGGATTACCCATTGTGGACAGCTGCGGCAAAATTGGCGGGAGGAACGCCGGTTCATTATATCTGTGATGAGAAATCCAACTGGTATCCGGATATTGCGGATATGGAGAAAAAAATCAATTCCAGAACAAAGGGAATTGTCATTATTAACCCGAATAACCCGACAGGTGCTTTGTATCCAAAAGAAGTGTTAGAGCAGATTGTAGAGCTGGCAAGACGCCATGAATTGATTTTATTTGCGGATGAGATTTATGACAGACTTGTTTTTGATGGCAAAACGCATACATCGATTGCATCTTTGGCACCGGATTTGTTTGTAGTAACGTTTAACGGACTTTCCAAATCAGACCGCATAGCGGGATTTCGCAGCGGCTGGATGGTGCTTAGCGGAGACTTGTCAAAGGGCAAAGGCTACATAGAAGGAATTAACATGCTTTCGTCCATGCGTTTGTGTGCCAACGTGTTAGCACAGCACGTGGTGGCACCGGCACTGAAAAACAGACCGGATGTTGACCCGCTTTTATTACCGGGCGGCAGATTGTATGAGCAGCGAAAATGCATCTGTGAGGCGATTGATGGTGTGGATGGTTTGTCTGTTGTTCATCCGGAAGCGGCCTTTTATATCTTCCCACGCATTGATGCAAAGCGTTTTGGAATTCAAAATGATGAGCAGTTTGTGTTAGACTTTCTGCGTGAAAAACATGTGCTTTTGGTACATGGCGGCGGATTTAACTGGGCAAATCCGGATCATTTCCGTATTGTCTATCTGCCGGAGGTGTCCGTTCTTACAGAATCTATGAAGAAGATGGATGAATTTTTGGAAAAATACCGCTAGGATTGTCTTGCTTTTTAAAACAGTTTTCGGTATAATAAAATTAAGTTTGGAGATTTTTGTGAAAGGAGAAATAAGATGTCGGCGATGTATGTTCAGGATATTACAAATCGAACCAATCAGGCAGCAAGTGTATCGCTGTCCGCTTCACATACAAAGACATCCATTACTCCGTTTCAGAAAGTGTTAGAAAAGGAAAATGCGTTGTATGCTGCGGCTTCTGAGGAAAACACAGAAAGTGCGTCGCTGAAAAAGACGACAGCAAAGACGACAGAAAAAACATCGTCAGCATCAAAGACAAACAAAACGTCGAATGATACTTCCGAGAGTACAGGAAGCACGACGTTAAAAGGTATCTTTGAGCGGGCGGCAGAAAAATATGATATTTCCTATGATTTCTTAGTTGCCGTGGCAAAGGCAGAATCAGATTTTAACACAAAGTGTGTTTCCTCTGCCGGAGCACAGGGAATTATGCAGGTAATGCCGGAAGAACAGAAGGGGTTAGGAATCAAAGATCCGTTTGATGCCGAGCAGAATATTATGGGAGCGGCAAAACTTCTGAAAGCGCATTTGAAGAAATTTAACGGTGATTACACATTGGCGGCAGCGGCATATAACGCCGGCAGCGGTGCGGTGAAAAAGTACGGCGGTGTGCCACCGTATAAAGAGACGACAAATTACGTGAAAAAGATAAAGAAATTTATGCAGGAAGGCGTTACTGTTCCGAACCGCAAGGTTTCGACTACTTCCGATGCATATGAGGGAAGTGGTGCTTCTACTGGTGTAGAAGAGAAGAAAACAACGTCTCAATCGACTGATACGACTGCAGTAAAAGCAACGGCTTCGGATTTTGAAAAAGTTACCGTAGCAGTTGGAACCGGCGATAATGCGGTTACAATGACATATGGTGCTTATTTGAAATATTTAGAAATGGGGAGCACCGGCGTTGGTTGATGCGGCACTCCCTTATACAAGTTAAGAAAGAAGATTTTGCATGGCAGTCTGATAGAGGATATCACTTTTCGACTGCCAGTTTTCGCATACTTTGATAGCATCTGTTTCCGTGGCAACGTCCAAAGACAGCTGCATGAGAACATGATTGCCGTCGCGCAGTGTACAGGTGGCGAGATAGGTGCCATCGTTTGTCGCATGGTAGTCACTCACTAAAGATGTATCATCAATGATTTCAAATTTGTGTTCTTCTAAGTAATGATTGATTTCGTCCCGAATTTCTCTTGATAAAGGAGCACCAAACAACTCTAATGTTTCGGCACCTGCTTCGGTCAGCGTGTAGTACGTTAAATGATAGGTGCTGTCCTCTTTGATTAAATCCGCTTCTAACAATTCCCCAAAGGCATTTTGTAAATTAAAATAATTTGTGTAGCCGCGGTCTGTGATGTAATCGGAAATCACGCCGGGCGGCAGTGGAGAATCTACTTTACTTAGTGTATATAAAATAATTAGTTTATAAATGGTAATTGAGCCATTTGGCATAGCAAATCCCTCCTTATTTCCCGTGATAGAATTTTCCCTGAAAAATATGTTCCTGCTTCATTTTTTTTTGAAGGGAGTTTAGAACCATTCGCTTGTTGGCACTCCACAGAGGAGCAATTAATAAGTCCTTTGGTCCGTCACCGGTCACACGGTGTATCACCATATCCGGTGGAAGAATCGAAAGTGCTTCGGTAATGTAGCCTAAATACTCATCCGGAGTCAGTGTCCGGAACATTTTATTTTCATAATCCAACGCTAAGTCGGTTCCTTTCAGTACATGCAAAAGCTGGAGTTTAATACCGTCACTTCCTATATCAGCAACATATCTTACCGTATCGAGAAAGTTTTCTTTTGTTTCACCAGGCAGACCGGCAATCACGTGAGTTACAACATTCACACCGATATTTTGCAGGTTTTTTACTGCTGTTTCGTATACGGAGTTTGGATAACCCCGCCGGATGTAGTGGATGGTGTCCGGATGAATGGTTTGTAAACCGAGTTCAACGGTCACCGGCATTTTTCTACAGCAGTCGGCTAACAGCGAGAGAACATCGTCTCCTAAACAGTCCGGTCTCGTTGCAATTGCAAGCGTGACAACGGATTCATGTGTCATTGCTTCTTCCCAAGCCGCCCGCAAAGTTTCAACTGGTGCGTATGTAGCGGTGAAAGATTGGAAGTAAGCGGTAAAATGATGCCCTGCGTTTTTGTAACGGGAAACACGGGCAATGGCTTCTTCGATCTGTTCGGTAATGCTTCCTTTGGTGGCGGCAAAATCACCGGAACCGCTGCCACTGCAAAAACAACAGCCTCTTGTACCAAGTGTGCCATCGCGGTTTGGGCAGGTGGTTCCACCAGCCAGAGAAATTTTATATACTTTTTCACCAAAACGTTTTTTGTTCTCGTAATCCAGAGAGTGGTACGGTTTATCGCCCCATTTTTCCATGATTAATCAGCAATATGTGCTTTTACGGCAGCACTTACAACATCTGCAACGCGTGGATCAAAAGCTTCCGGCATAATGTTATCTTCATTTAACTCATCTTCCGGTACTAAAGATGCGATAGCAAGAGCGGCTGCTAATTTCATTTCTTCGGTAATCTGTGTGGCACGTCCCTCTAGGGCACCTTTGAAAATACCGGGGAAAGCTACTACATTGTTGACCTGATTTGGGAAATCGGAACGTCCGGTTCCAACCACTTTTGCACCGGCCTTTTTTGCAAGGTCAGGCATGATTTCCGGTACCGGATTTGCCATGGCAAACAAAATACCGTCGCGGTTCATTGAGGCAACCATTTCCTCTGTTACGATTCCCGGAGCGGAAACGCCTACGAAAATGTCAGCGCCGACAAAGGCATCGGCAAGACTTCCCTCTTTGCCGGATAAATTGGTAACTTCCATCATTTCTTTCTGCATCCAGTTTAAGTCCTTACTGTTTTTACTTAAAATACCGGATTTATCGCAGAGTGTTACATCCTTAAATCCATAGCGGAGTAAAAGTTTTGTGATAGCGATTCCTGCAGAACCGGCACCGTTTACAATGACTTTACAGTCTTCTTTTTCTTTGTTCACTACTTTTAATGCATTGATGATTCCCGAGAGAACTACGATGGCTGTTCCGTGCTGGTCGTCGTGGAAAACCGGGATGTCAAGTAATTCTTTTAAGCGCGTTTCGATTTCAAAACAACGTGGTGCGGAAATATCTTCCAAGTTAATGCCGCCAAAAGCAGGGGCAATATTGACTACGGTTTTGATAATTTCTTCGGTATCCTGTGTATCTAAACAGATTGGGAAAGCATTGACCCCGCCAAATTCTTTGAATAAAACAGCTTTTCCTTCCATAACCGGCATAGCGGCTTCTGCGCCGATGTTACCGAGGCCCAAAACGGCACTTCCGTCGGAAACAACGGCAACCGTATTTGACTTGATGGTATAGCGGTAAGCTTCTTCCTTGTTCTCGGCAATTACTTTACATGGTTCTGCAACACCCGGTGTGTAGGCAATGGCAAGATCTTCTCTTGATTTTACCTCACACTTTGGTGTGGTTGTAATTTTTCCATTCCATTCTTCATGCAGCTTTAACGCTTTTTCACTCTGTGTCATAATATCCTCCATTCTATCTTGTACAAATCCAATAAACATATAACAATAATCATATCATTTTTCAAGGGCAAACACAATAAGTTTCTCTTGTACTTTTTATGGAAAATGGTACAATGAGGATAGGATGGCGCCATGGCGCTAAGGAAAGGAGAAAAAAGGATGACTTACGAAGAAGCAAAGCAGAAATTAATGCCTGTTGGTCAGGAACATTTATTACAATATTTTGAGGAATTGGGAGAAGAGGAGAAAAAGTCACTGTTGAAACAGATTGAAGATTTGGATTTGTCGCTTCTTAATTTGATTGAGGGCGGTGTAAAAGAGATACCAAAAGGAAAATTAGAGCCACTTGGCGCTGTGACTTTAGAGGAGATTGCGGCAAAGAGAGAGCATTATGAAGAAATCGGACTTCAGGCAATTTATGACTGCAAAGTGGGTGCGGTTCTTTTGGCAGGCGGACAGGGAACAAGACTTGGTCTGGATAAGCCAAAAGGAATGTTAAATGTTGGCGTGACAAAAGAATTATATCTGTTTGAACAGTTAATACATAATTTGATGCAGGTGAAAGAAAAAGCGAATGCATGGATTCCGTTATTTATCATGACAAGTGAAAAGAACAATGACGATACGACACAGTTTTTCAAAGAACACGATTATTTTGGCTATAACAAAGATTATGTATTCTTTTTTGTTCAGGAAATGGCACCGTCAGTAAGCTATGACGGAAAGATTTATATGGAAGGTAAAGCAAAACTTTCAACTTCACCAAATGGAAATGGCGGTTGGTTCTCGTCCTTGGCAAAAGCAGGTCTTTTGGATAAAATCGATGAACTTGGCGTGGAATGGCTGAACGTATTTTCTGTGGATAATGTACTTCAGAAGATGGCTGACCCGGTATTCGTTGGTGCAACGATTGAGGCAGGCTGTGTGTGCGGATCAAAGGTAGTGGCAAAGGCAGACCCAAATGAAAAAGTAGGAGTTCTCTGTTTAGAGGATGGAAAACCATCGATTGTAGAGTATTATGAAATGACTGATGAAATGATTCATTCCAAAGATGAAAATGGACGGCTGTTATACAACTATGGTGTTATTTTGAACTATCTGTTTAATGTAAAAACGCTGACAAAAATTATGAATGAATATATGCCGACTCATGTAGTGGAGAAAAAGATTCCGTATATGGCAGAAGATGGGCAGATGATGAAACCGGAGGAGCCAAACGGTTACAAATTTGAACTTCTTGTTCTGGATATGATTCGAATGATGGACAATTGTTTATCTTTTGAGGTTGAGAGAGAACGCGAATTTGCACCGATTAAAAACAGAACCGGTGTTGATTCTTTGGATACGGCGAGAGATTTGATGAAAAAAAATAAAATTGAATTTTAAAAAGCGTGCAATTTAGCCCAAACACTACTTGACGAACCTTTTCTTATTCGTTATAATAAGGTTTCAGAATTATCGTAAAGAATCATTTGAAATTCGATTATCTGAAATTCGGGCGTTTGAGTTTGATTTCCTAATTATGAGATTGGATTAGTTAAGAGTGGTTGAGAGATGTATCAGCATTAGAAAGGAAGTAATGTATGGATTTTTCAAAAAAAACATTAGTTGAATTGCGCGAGATTGCAAAAGAAAAAGGTTTGAAAGGAATTACGGCATTGCGTAAGCCGGAGTTGATTCAGCGGTTGATGGAAGTTTCCGAGGAAACGAAAAGAGAGCCGGAGGTTATGCCGGAGAGAACGATGGAGAGAAAGCCGGTTTCCCAGAGAGCACCGATGGAACGTCAGACAAGACCGGTAAGACAAGACCGCATGGAACGGAATGACCGTCAGGACAGATACGAACGTCGTCCGATGCGTCGCAATGAAAATGGTTACGGCAACGGCGGTTACAGCAATAATTATAACGGCGGCTATAACAACAACGGTTATAACAGTTATAACAATAACTATGGCAGCAATAGTTATGAGCGGAACAATAATTACAGCAACAATAACTACAGCAATAATAACTACAGCAATAACAATTACAGCAATAACAATAATTACAGCAATAATAACTATAGCAGCAATAATAATTATGGCAGTAACAGTAACTATAACAGCGGTTATAACAATAATAGCTATAATAGTGGCTACGAACGAAAAAATGATTCCTATAGCGATAGAAGAAATGACTCATACAGTGATAGAAATGATAGAAGAAATGATTCACACGGTGAGAGAACATATAATTCGCATGAAAGAACTTATCACTCCGAGAGACCGCAGCAGCATGAACGTGTGTCACAGTCGAACTACTATTACAATAATCGTCCACAGAAGTATCATGATGGAAGCGATGGGCTGATTTCGATTGTTAAGGATCGTCAAATTACGGAAGTACATCCGTCTGAATTGAAAGAATTAGACAGTGGTATTACGAAAAATGGTATTTTGGAGATTATGCCGGAAAATTATGGATTTATCCGCTGTGATAATTTCCTCCCGGGTGAAGATGATGTATATGTAGCACCACAGTTTATTCGTCGTTTTGGACTGCGTACCGGTGACATTATTGAGGGAAATTTAAAAACGAGAAACCAGAGTGAAAAGTTCAGTGCACTGTTGTATATGACAAAAGTAAATGGATATTCACCGACCTATTTGTATAATCGTAAAAAGTTTGAGGATTTGACACCGATTTTTCCAAATAACCGGATTCATTTGGAAACACCGGGAGCAGGAGTATCGATGCGTATGCTCGATTTGATTGCACCGATTGGTAAGGGGCAGCGTGGTATGATTGTTTCCCAGCCAAAAACCGGAAAGACAACCTTGTTAAAACAGGTTGCGAAAGCAGTTACGACAAACTATCCCAAAATGAAACTGATTGTTCTTCTGATTGATGAGAGACCGGAGGAAGTTACGGATATTAAAGAGTCGATTGAGGGCGAACAGGTAGAAGTCATTTATTCTACATTTGATGAATTACCGGAAAATCACAAACGTGTATCGGAAATGGTAATTGAGCATGCAAAACGCCTTGTGGAAAGCGGCGAGGATGTAATGATTCTGTTAGACAGTATTACACGTCTGGCAAGAGCTTACAACCTGACTGTAACACCGAGCGGACGTACCCTTTCCGGTGGTCTTGACCCGGCGGCGCTGCATATGCCAAAACGTTTCTTTGGTGCTGCACGAAATATGCGTGAAGGCGGCAGTCTGACGATTCTTGCTACGGCGCTTGTAGATACCGGAAGCCGTATGGATGATGTTGTATTTGAAGAATTTAAGGGAACCGGTAATATGGAACTTGTATTAGACCGCAGTTTATCGGAAAAACGTATTTTCCCTGCGATAGATATTCAGAAATCAAGTACACGCCGTGAAGATTTACTGTTAGACAGTGAAGAACAGGAAGCAGTAGTCAAAATCCGAAAAGCACTTGGCGGTATGAAAGCAGAACCTGCCTTAGAGCAGATTTTGAATTTGTTTAAACGAACTAAGGACAATAAGGAATTCATTGAAACTGTTAAAAAAATGCATTTATAATTAAAAAGTGCTTGCAATTAAAGGTGGAACATGATATAATGAGCGAGCAGTTTTTGAGCAAGACAATTATCCTTTTATATATAAGGAAAATACAAGTAGTGAGGTGAAATGAACATGAGAGAGGGAATTCATCCGGAATATTACCAGGCAAAAGTGATTTGCAACTGTGGTAATACGTTTGAGACAGGCTCAACAAAAGAAGAGATTCACGTTGAAGTTTGTTCTAAGTGCCATCCATTCTATACCGGACAGCAGAAGTCGGTAGCAGCTCGTGGTGCAATCGATAAGTTCAATCGTAAGTATGGCGTAAACGCTGGTAAATAAACAGAGTATGAGGAGAACAGGTTGAGTCTGTAGTGGAAACACACATACTCAGCCTTTTTTCTTGTGTC
>ENA-OPCO01002263-OPCO01002263.1-human-gut-metagenome-genome-assembly--contig:-NODE-2263-length-11101-cov-3.529513_pt1 | contig 11101 bp, 9 predicted proteins | sample MGYA00241562_ERZ501475 | MGnify/ENA primary metagenome ERZ501475 (study PRJEB25962, sample SAMEA2042627) | human gut metagenome | biome: human gut; feature: human-associated habitat; material: faeces... | reverse complement strand
CGAGCAGAGTTTTACACCTAATTGGGGATAAAACAGTTGATGGCCGGCGGCGGTGTCGCCCTCATCGGCATCACCCTTGTACCTCTGCTCTCCGGCCTGTTCGGTTGATCGTCCGGCGGTGATCGCTTATGGGCGGCATACTCGACAAACTCGATGAATGGCTCCGAGGGCTGCTCATCGAGGGGATCACGGGAAACCTGTCGGGCATGTTCGATACGGTCAATACCAAAGTAGGCGAGATCGCCGGTGAAGTGGGACAGACGCCGCTGGCATGGAACAGCGGCGTCTTTTCTATGATCCGAAACCTCTCTGAAACGGTGATCGTTCCAATCGCCGGGGTTATCCTGACATTCGTAATGTGTTATGAGCTGATCCAGCTTGTGACAGAGAAAAACAATCTGCACGATGTAGATACCTGGATGTTCTTCAAGTGGATTTTCAAAACCTTCTGTGCCGTTCTCATTGTGACGAACACATGGAATATCGTCATGGGTATCTTCGATGTGGGGCAAAGCGTTGTGAACAGCAGCGCAGGCGTCATCATCGGGAATACCTCCATTGATATCAGCAGCGTCATCACGGATATGGAGGCGCAGCTTGAAGCCCTGGGCACGGGAGAACTGTTCGGGCTGTGGTTCCAGTCCCTTTTCGTGGGACTTACCATGAACGCCCTTTCCATCTGTATCATGCTTGTCATTTACGGCCGCATGATCGAGGTGTATTTGACAACTTCCGTTGGACCGATCCCGCTTGCCACTATGACAAACCGGGATTGGAGCCATACAGGACAGAACTACTTGAAATCCCTGTTTGCATTGGCGTTCCAGGCATTTCTAATCATGGTGTGCGTGGGAATCTACTCTGTTTTGGTACAGAGTATCGCCACGGACGGAAATATCTCAGGTGCGATATGGGCCTGCATGGGCTACACGGTCCTGCTGTGCTTCGCCCTGTTCAAGACCGGCAGCCTCTCTAAGAGCCTGTTCGGAGCGCATTAAGGAGGCTTGATAAATTGGCGTATGTAACCATTCCAAAGGATTTGACGAAAGTAAAATCCAAAGTGCTGTTTGGACTTACCAAACGGCAGCTTATATGTTTCGGAGCGGCGGCACTCATCGGAGTACCGCTTTTCTTTTTGCTCAGACGCACGGCCAGCAACAGTGCCGCCGCGTTCTGCATGATTATCGTCATGCTCCCGTTCTTTCTGCTTGCCATGTATGAGCGGCATGGTCAACCCCTGGAGGTGGTGGCCGGACAGGTCATCCGCTGTATGTTCCTGCGGACGAAAGAGCGGCCTTACCAGACAAACAATTTCTACGCAGCCCTGGAGCGGCAGGCCCAGGCGGAAAAGGAGGTGAAAGCCATTGTTCAGAAAGCGAAAGCCAGAGCCGCAGGCACGACAGGCGGCAAAAGCCGCGGTAAAACTGACCGCCGCAGAAAAGCGTGAGATCAGCCGTATCCTGGAAACCGCCAGAGGCGACGGCAAGGTACATTCCGCACAGGACACCTTACCGTTCCGCCAGATGTACCCGGACGGCCTGTGCAAGCTGGACGACCACACCTGGTCGAAGTGTATCGAGTTCGAGGATGTGAATTATCAGCTTGCAAAGCCTGACGACCAGACGGCGATCTTTGAAGCCCTCTGCGATATGTATAACGCCCATGACGCTTCTATCGGGATGCAGCTCTCCCTTGTGAGCCGCCGCATGAACCGGGAGGATTTTGTGAAGCGTATCGAGATCGCGGCGCAGGGAGATCACTTCGACCATATCCGTGAGCTTTACACACAAATGCTCCGCAAGCAGCTTGAACGGGGCAACAACGGTCTTATCAAAACAAAGTATCTGACCCTCACCATCGAGGCACGGGACAGCAAAAACGCACGGGCACGATTTTCCCGGATCGTCATGGATGCCCTCAACCATTTCAAGGTCATGGGTGCTCTGGCAAAGGAGCTTGGCGGCAAGGAGTGGCTGGAAATGCTCCACGGCATCCTGCACCCGGACGGGGAACGGTTTGCCTTTGAATGGAGCTGGCTTGCCCCTTCCGGCCTGTCGGTTCAGGATTTTATCGCACCATCTTCCTTCCGCTTCGGTGAAGCACGGAAGTTCACGATGGCGGATAAATTCTGTGCCGTGTCCTTTCTGCAGATCAGCGCACCGGAAATGGATGACCGTATGCTCACCGAGCTGCTGGATACGGACAGCGGGCTGCTTGTCAGCCTCCATATCCGCAGCATGGACCAGAACGAGGCGATCAAAACGGTCAAGCGGAAGATCACTGACATTGACAGTATGAAGATCGACGCGCAGAAAAAGGCGGTGCGGGAAGGTTTCGATATGGATATCATCCCCACTGACCTTGCCACCTACGCAGGCGAGGCAAAGAATATCCTCCGTGACCTGCAAAGCAGAAATGAGCGAATGTTCCTGATGACCTTCCTGGTGGTGAACTTTGCGGACAGCAAGCAAAAGCTGGAGAATGACCTTCTCCGTGCGGCAAGCGTGGCGCAGAAATATAACTGCTCCCTGGTGCGGCTGGACTTTCAGCAGGAGGACGGCTTCGTGTCGGCTCTGCCCCTGGGTGTCAACCGCATTAAGATACAGCGCGGACTTACCACTTCGGCGGTGGCGGTGTTCGTTCCTTTCACCACGCAGGAGATTTTCCACGGCGGTGAAGCCCTCTACTACGGGCTCAATGCCACTTCCGGCAACATGATCCTTGCTGACCGCAAAAAGCTGAAAACGCCCAACGGCATGATCTTAGGCACGCCCGGCAGCGGCAAGAGTTTTTCCGCAAAGCGTTCCATCGTGGGTGTGTTCCTGAACACAAAGGACGATATCCTGATCTGCGACCCGGAGGCGGAATATTTTCCGCTGGTGAACCGTCTGGAAGGCCAGGTCATCAAAATCTCGCCTACCAGCACGCAGTATGTGAACCCTATGGATATCAACCTCAATTACAGCGAGGATGATAACCCGCTGGCGCTGAAATCCGATTTTATCCTGTCGTTCTGTGAACTGGCGGCAGGCGGCCGGAACGGTCTGGAGCCGGTGGAAAAGACGGTCATTGACCGTGCCGTGCGGATCGTGTACCGCCCCTATATCGCAGACCCCCGCCCGGAGAATATGCCGCTGCTGGAAGATTTGTATGACGAGATCAAACGGCAGCCGGAGCCGGAGGCGCAGCGGATCGCGGCGGCACTGGAACTGTATGTGCATGGCAGCCTGAATGTTTTTAACCACCGTACCAATGTGGATATCAACAACCGTATTGTCTGCTTTGATATCAAGGAGCTGGGAAAGCAGCTCAAAAGCCTGGGTATGCTGGTGATCCAGGATCAGGTGTGGAACCGTGTTTCCCAAAACCGGGATCAGGGCAAATCCACCTGGTACTTCGTGGACGAGTTCCACCTTCTGCTGCGCGGCGAGGTCGGTACCTGGAGCGTGGAGATTTGGAAACGCTTTCGCAAATGGGGCGGTATCCCCACGGGAATTACGCAGAACATCAAGGACCTGCTTTCCTCCCCGGAGATTGAGAACATCTTTGAAAACAGCGATTTTGTGTACCTTCTGAACCAGGCCAGCGGAGACAGGAAAATCCTCTGCGAGCGCCTGAATATCTCCAACCAGCAGGCGGCGCATATCAGCAACGCAGGCCCCGGCGAGGGGCTGATCTTCTTCGGCAATGTGATCCTGCCTTTTGTGGATGACTTCCCGAAGGACAACGAGCTTTACAGCATTATGACAACAAAACTTGGTGAAACCGGGAAAGGAGAAAACGAACATGAATGATCCCCGCTATTTGCATACAGAAGAAAAACAGGAAGGTGAAACCTTCTTTGATGTGATGAACCGGCTGATTGCCAGAAGCAAGGCGGTCACGGCGGATATGGAGGCGGTCCTTGCGGAGCTGGAAAGTGAGATCGAACCGTTCCGTGCGCCGAAGAACCATGAATAAACTGACCCATGTGAGCCTGTTTTCCGGCATTGGCGGTCTGGACCTGGCGGCGGAGGCTGCCGGGTTTGAAACCGTCTGCCAGTGTGAGTGGGCGGATTTTCCGCACTCCGTCCTCTCCGCACGATGGCCGGATGTTCCCAGGTTCCGGGATATTACTACTTTTACGAAGGAGGCGTTTTTTGAAAAAACAGGACTTGAAACAGTTACCGTTATCTCAGGCGGCTTTCCCTGTCAGCCCTTCTCCACCGCCGGAAAACGGAAGGGCTTTGCGGATGAACGCTACCTGTGGCCGGAAATGTGCCGCGTTATTACCGAGCTGCGGCCCCGTTGGGTGCTTGGGGAAAATGTTGCTGGCTTCATCAATATGGGGCTCGACAAAACGATCTTTGACCTGGCAAAAGCGGGATACGCTGTTCTCCCATTCGTATTTCCGGCTTGCGGCGTCGGCGCATGGCATGAGCGCCAGCGAACTTTTATCGTCGCGGCTGATGTTTCCCACACCCCTTGCCTCCGACAACAACACCGCCAGGGACGCGGCAAGCCTGGATGTGTTCCTGTCGGACAATGGGATATTCCGCAAGAGGAACCGAAACGGGGCGATCTGGAGCCTCAGCCTGTCGGCGGCGGTATTCTATCTGACCCCGGTGGCGTCGGACGGTTTCCGCTCGACCTTGAAGCCGTCGGCCTTCGATCCGGCGAAGAAGGACGGGAACCTGTCGGCGCAGATCATCTCCCAGGAGCGGCCGGTGTCCGAAACGGCAGCACTGAACCCGGATTGGGTGGAATGGCTCATGGGCTTCCCGAAAGGATGGACGGACGTATCCTCTGGGCCGCCGAACCGGAAGGAATCCCCCGCATGACCGAGCGCATGGATGACCGGGCGCTGCGGCTGAAAACATTGGGAAATGCGGTCTGCCCGCCCCAGGCCTATCCCATTTTCCGCTATATCGCCATGATCGAGAATGGCACCTGCGGTGACTTCTGCCCCTATGGAAAGGAAGGTGACTGCCTATGAGGGAACTGAAAGCGACCGATAAGATCACGCAGAAAATGACCCGTGACGGTGCGGTATCGGAAAACCTTGCCACGGGAGAGGTGGAACATATCAGCAGCCGGGAGCCGGAAACGGAACTGTCCGCTTCTTCGGAAGAATCCGCTGGCGCTGCGGCTGACCTTGCCCTGCGTGCGGCGGAACACCATGAGAAGAAAAGCGCACGAAAGGCGGAAAAGGCTGACACCCAGGCGGTGCGGGATGGTTCTGCCGCAAGGCAGCGCCCGTCCTCCCGCCTGCAATTTACCGAGGAAGAACGTGCCGATCCCGTACTTGGAAAGTACATCGACCGTTCCGACCGTGCGGCGGACAGGCTGGACGCGGCAAAAGCCGCTATCCCCACAAAGAAAGTTCTCCGTACCGAGCGTGTTTTTGACGAGACAGCCGGAAAAGGCAAAACGCAGCTTCACTTTGAAGAAGTGGAGAAACGCCCCAATGGACGCCTGCGGCACAATCCGCTTTCTCGGCCGGTCCATGAGATCGTCCACGCTGCCCATGCGAAGGTGCATGAGGTGGAACAGGAAAATGTGGGTGTTGAGGCCGGACACAAGGGCGAGGTGCTGACGGAACGCGGGCTTGCCTACGGAAAAGGCAAAGTCCGTGCCGCCGTCCACCATCACCGCACAAAGCCCTGGCGTGATGCGGCGAAGGCAGAGCAGGCTTCTTTTAAGGCAAACGCCGATTACCTTTACCAAAAGGCACTGCATGATGATCCTGCATTGGCGGCTTCTAACCCGGTATCCCGCTTTCTGCAGAAACAGCGGATCAAGCGGAACTATACAAAGGAACTGCGACAAGCAGAGAAAACCGCAAAGAACACAGCGGCCTCGGCGAAAAGTGCGGCACAGAAAGTAAAGGACGCATTCAAGGAAACCTTTCTCTACATCAAGCATCATAGCCGGGCGGTTCTGTTGGTGATCGGCATTGGCGCCTGTGTTGCTCTGCTGTTTGGCGGGGTATCTTCCTGTTCCATGATGGCAGGTTCCGGTGTGGGCGGTGTATTTACTTCCTCTTATCTCTCCGAGGACACGGATATGCTGGCTGCGGAGGCGGCCTACTGCGAACTGGAGCAGGAGCTTCAATATGAGCTGGACCACTATGAGGCTCTGCACCCCGGATATGACGAATACCGTTTTGATCTGGATGAGATCGAGCATGACCCTTATGTGCTGATCTCCATTCTCACGGCGTTCCATGAAGGGGTGTTCACCATCGACGAGGTTCAGGCGGAGCTGCAAATGCTCTTTGAAAAGCAGTACATCCTGACGCAGACCGTGGAAGTGGAGGTACGCTATCGGACGGAGACACGGACAGACAGCGAGGGAAACGACTATGACGTGGAAGTACCGTATAACTACTATATCTGCAAGGTGAAGCTGGAAAACTTCGACCTTTCCCATGTGCCAGTCTACATCATGGACGAGGAAACACTTTCCCTGTATGCGGTCTATATGGCAACGCTGGGAAACCGGGAAGATTTGTTCCCAGGCTCCGGCTATGTAGACAAGTACACCAAACCGCCCACCACCTATGATATCCCGCCTTCCGCACTGGAAGATGAAACCTTTGCGGCGCTCATTACCGAGGCGGAGAAGTACATCGGCTATCCCTATGTCTGGGGCGGCAGCAATCCGAACACTTCTTTTGATTGCTCCGGCTTCGTATCCTGGGTGCTGACGCAAAGCGGCGTCTGCAATACGGGCAGGCTGGGAGCCCAGGGACTCTACAATATTTCCACCCCGGTATCCTCTGCCAACGCAAGACCCGGCGACCTGATCTTTTTCGTCGGCACTTACGATACACCGGGCGTTTCCCATGTGGGTATCTATGTGGGCGGTGGAAAAATGCTGCACTGCGGCGACCCCATCCAGTATGCAGATATCAACACAAGCTACTGGCAATCCCACTTTTACGCTTTCGGGCGACCGCCCTACAACTAAAAAACGATATGGAGGTAATTTGATTTATGGCAACGACACAGAAGATCCGCAATGACATTGCGAAAACCAAAGAAAAGATCGCGGAGCAGCAGAAACGCCTTCGTGCGCTGGAGGCGCAGCTTGCGGAGGAAGAAAATCTGGAAATCGTCCGCATGGTGAAAGCCGTGAAGATGGATAACAAGGAACTGACCGCCTTCCTGAAAGCCTATGCCAGCGGTATGATCTCCCTGCCGGAAGGTATGCTGCAGGAGGGCAACACCGAGAATGAGGAAACGGAGGGATACGAGGATGAAGCATAACTTTATGACAAAAATGGTATCGGCTCTTTTGGCGGTGGTGCTCAGCACTGCCGCTTTTTCTATCACCGCCTTTGCCAGCGGCGGCGAGGAAAGCACGGAGTCCGTGGCTGAACAGGAAACGGCTGGGGATGTCTCTGATCTGCTTTCCGCTCTGGCAGGCAGCCAGGTCACGGTATCCGTTACCGAGAATGGTATCCAGTTCAGTTCCGGTGAAAATGACTCCGGGCAGACCGGCACCGTCACCACGGGCGGCGGCAATCTGAATGTCCGCACGGGTGCGGGAATGGATTATACCGCCTTCACTCAGCTCCCCAACGGAACGACCGTGAAGGTGATCGGCACGGACGGCGACTGGCTGAAGGTCATCCTGCCGGAGAAAGTCGGCTATGTCTATTCCGGCTACATGACGGTAAGTGACGGCGAGGCTGGCTCCGGGGAAGGTTCTTTCTCTCTGGACGCGGAAACGCTGGAAAACCTGCTGGGTATGCTGGGCGGTGGTTTGAATGGCGGTGCCGCCCTGACACCGGATGGGAACCTGTCGCTGATCGACGATATTGGCGGCCCAACCGCCAGCGGCAAGCAGTTTATTACAGTAGAAACGAAGAACGGCAATGTGTTCTATCTCATTATCGACCGTGACGACGAGGGCGAGGAAACCGTGCATTTTCTGAACCAAGTGGATGAAGCCGATCTCATGGCGCTCACGGAGGACGGAGAAAAGGCGGAAACACCTATTGTCTGCACCTGTACGGAAAAGTGCCAGGCCGGAGCGGTCAATACCGCTTGCCCGGTCTGCGTAAAAAACCTTAGTGAATGTGTTGGCACAGAACAGAAAGCTGCGGAGCCCACCGAACCGGAGAATCCGGAACCCGAAAAGAAAAGCAATACCGGGGCGATCCTGGCGGTGCTGCTGATCCTTGCAGCCGGAGGCGGCGCAGCAGTCTATTTCCTGGTGCTGAAACCGAAGCAGGGAAAGAAAGTTCCCGCTGATCTGGATGATTTCGACCTGGAGGATGAAGAAGAATATCTGACTGAGGACGAGGAAACGGAGGAAAAGAATGAGTAAACTGATTATCGCAGAAAAACCGAGTGTGGCAAAATCTATCGCATCGGCCCTGGGTGCTTCATCCAGGGCCGATGGCTTTTATGAGGGCAGCGGCCTTCTCGTATCCTGGTGCGTTGGGCACCTGGTATCCCCGATGGATGCGGGCGGCTATGACGAGCGTTTCAAGAAATGGCGCTATGACGATCTTCCCATTCTGCCGGAGCCGTTCCGCTATGTGCTGGCACCGGGCAAGGAGGATGCTTTTGAAAATCTCCGTGCCCTGATGGACCGCCCCGACGTGGATACCATCGTCAATGCCAGTGACGCCGGACGTGAGGGAGAGCTGATCTTCCGTCTGGTGTATGAAATGGCTGGATGCCGCAAGCCAATTCTTCGTCTCTGGATTTCTTCGATGGAGGACAGCGCTATCCGGGAGGGCTTTTCTGATCTGCGCCCCGGCACCGATTATGAAGCCCTGTATCAATCTGCCCTCTGCCGCCAGAAAGCGGATTGGCTGGTGGGGATCAATGCCACGCGCCTTTTCTCCGTCCTCTATCACCGCACCCTGAATGTAGGCCGTGTGCAAACACCCACGCTGGCAATGCTGGCGGAGCGTGACGCAAAGATCACGCTGTTTCACAAGGAAAAATATCATTTGCTGCGCCTGACGCTGGATGGAGCCGAGGCGGTGTCGGAGAAATTCACCGATTCGGCAGCGGCGGAACAGGCAGCGGCCATGTGCAAGGGTGCGACCGTCACCTGTACCTCTGTCACGAAGGAGCAGAAGAAGGAACAGCCGCCGAAGCTCTATGACCTTACCACCTTGCAGCGGGAGGCAAACCGCCTGTTTGGATTTACCGCCAAGCAGACCCTTGACTATGCCCAGCAGCTTTACGAAAAGAAACTGCTGACCTATCCCCGCACGGACAGCCAATATCTGACCGAGGATATGGGCCAGACAGCACAACATCTTGTGTCTGACCTGCTGGGGCTGCTGCCCTTTGCCCAAGGGCTTGACTTGACCCCGGAAGTGGGCCGGATTCTGAACAGCAAAAAGGTATCGGACCACCACGCCATCATCCCCACGTCCGAATTTGTAAAGCAGGGTTTCACTGGTCTTGCCGAGAGTGAATGCAAGCTGATGAACCTTGTCTGCTCCAAACTGCTCTGCGCGATAGCCGCGCCCCATGAGTACGAAACTGTGACTGCTGTGTTCTCCTGCGCCGGGAACGAGTTCACCGCCAAGGGAAAGACCGTGCTTGTCCCCGGTTGGAAAGAGATCGACCAGCGATTCCGCGCCACCCTGAAAGCCGATACCGAGGAAGAAGTTTTGAACGCACTGCCGGAACTGGCCGAGGGACAGAACTTTTCCGTGACAACTGACATTTCGGAACACTTCACATCCCCGCCGAAAGCCTACACCGAAGATACGCTCCTGTCAGCAATGGAGCGGGCCGGGGCCGAGGATATGCCGGAGGAAGCGGAACGCAAGGGTCTGGGTACTCCGGCCACCCGTGCGGCGATTCTGGAAAAGCTGGTGCAAATGGGCTTTGTGCAGCGCAAGGGCAAACAGCTTGTCCCCACCAAGGACGGCATCAATCTGGCGGTGGTTCTGCCGGAAAGCCTGACCTCTCCCGCTCTGACTGCTGAATGGGAAAATCGCCTGACCGAGATTGCCAAGGGCAATGCAGACCCGGACGAGTTCATGGCCGAAATTGAAGCGCAGGTGCGCCAGCTGGTCAAGACCTATTCTTGTATCAGTGCAGATAAGCAAAACCTGTTCCAGTCGGAACGGGTTATCATCGGCAAGTGTCCCCGGTGTGGTGAAAACGTCTATGAGGGCAAGAAAAACTTCTACTGCGGGAATCGTAGCTGTCAGTTCGTGATGTGGAAGAATGACCGCTTCTTTGAGCAGCGCAAAAAGGCGTTCACACCGAAGATCGCCGCTGCTCTGCTCAAAAACGGTAAGGCAAAGGTCAAGGGCCTCTATTCCGAAAAGACAGGCAAAACCTATGATGCAACGGTGCTTCTGGCAGATACGGGAGGCAAGTACGTCAATTACCGGGTAGAGCGCAAAGAGTAAGGCAAAAATACGAGGGCCGGTTATGGTAAGGTGAAGCATTCATTTTGCCATAACCGGCTCTCTCTATCCGTAGGATAGCAAAAAAGGAGTGTGACCAAATGAGCGAATTATTTTCCATCCAGCTGCAAAATCGGCAGCAGCAAGGCAGGGATGGCATCTGGCTGGACCTGCCCACTACAACCGAACAGGTACAAGCGGCCCTGCGGCAAATCGGCATTTCGTCCGATAATCCGCAGGGCCTTTTCATTTCCGGCTATTTTGCCGAGGAAGAAAAGCGTTTTGCCATCCCCTACAACATGGTGCTGGCATCCAATGTGGACGAACTGAACTTTCTGGCATCACGACTGGAAACACTCTCTACCGGGGAACGCGCAGAACTGAACGCCGCCTTGCAAGCCCCGCAGAGTGAGCTTTTCAGCATCGGGAGAATCACCGACTTTCCCGAAAACGTGGACTACTATGTGCATCTGCCGGATGTGCACGGGCCTGCCCAGCTAGGAGATTACTACCTGAATCGCTCCGGCATGGTGGATATGCCGGAAGAATGGAAAGGCGGCATCGACACGGCACAGTTTGGCCGGTATGTGGCTCAGCAGGAACAGGGTGCGTTCACCCAGTACGGATACCTTGTCAAAAGCGGGGACGAGTGGCAGAAAGTCCACGAAGGCCAGCCTGTGCCGGAGGAATACCGGGTACTGTCCTTTCCTGCGCCGGAAGTTTTGC
>ENA-OPCO01002256-OPCO01002256.1-human-gut-metagenome-genome-assembly--contig:-NODE-2256-length-11133-cov-3.171150_pt1 | contig 11133 bp, 9 predicted proteins | sample MGYA00241562_ERZ501475 | MGnify/ENA primary metagenome ERZ501475 (study PRJEB25962, sample SAMEA2042627) | human gut metagenome | biome: human gut; feature: human-associated habitat; material: faeces... | reverse complement strand
CCAAAAATAGTAGGCGAGGATGGGACGCAGCTTTTGGCACGCTGCTACGCGGTGCTTGAGCATACCAGGTGGCCGCTTTATATCGTGGGACCTTCGGGCAGCGGCAAAAGTATTATCGCGATGAACCTGGCCAGGCAGTATGCGCTGGCTAAAAATGTGCCAGCCTATTATGTGCAGCTGAGTCCAGAACAGACGAAAACAAGCCTGATTTTGGGACTGAGGCTGGAAAACGGCAGTCTGGCAGTTAAGAACGGAGTGGTGGGATATTGTATGTAGCGTGGCGGCATTATCATCGTCGATGAGGCGACACATTCGGTACAGGAGATTTTGCTGATGTTCAACAGTATACTGGACCGGACTTCGGTAACGGCGATCGGCGATAAGATGATTTATGCACACGAGGATTTTCGGATCGTGTTCTGCTCGAATGACAGCAGATATTCCGGCAACGTTAAGCTGCCGCAGAGCTTTGCTCAGCGTCTGGTTTCATTTTATTTCGATTATCCGACGGCGGAAGATGAGCTTTTGATAGTTGAACAGATAGTAGCGGAGGAGTGCCGTGCCAACGATGTTGTACCGGTAAGCCTAAAGCGTTATATTATTGAGTTGATGCGCGAGGTACGCAGCAATACTTATCCACTGTCGGTACGCAATGCGGCTATTGCCGTAGTTCTGTGCAATTTGGAGCTTTTGCGGCGCCCAGAGTGGCGGCAGACGATGATAGATTCTTATTTTTATGATAATCGGAATGTTGAAAGCATCAAGAGGTATCTGGCAAAAAGGGTGTTGGGCTGTGAGGCGGCAAGCGTTACTGATTTGACAGACAGGCGGATCATGGAGCTGGAGCAGGCCTTGAGCGCGATAGGAATCGGAACTTTTAAAGAGATCATTTTGCAGAGCTTTATGTATTATCTGGATGTAGACCTGGGTTTTTATGATTTGCAGATGGTGAAGGAGAAGCTTGAGTCTTCAATTATTTAAGGTGGCTGTTATGGAAAATTTTGCGATATTATGCCCGGAACTGGCTTTTAAAATAGAATATTATGCTGATGCAGCTGCATATCAAGACTCTGTTGGCACAGAATGCGGACAGCTGTGCTGCTGTACTGGAAGTCGTGAGGACGGGTATGTGCTGGCTGTCAACGGGAAGAATCCGGTCAGGGAACTGAGTGCGGTGCAAATTAAAGATGTGTTTGACGAAGAGATAACCAATTGGAGTGAAGTGGGAGGTCCCGATATCGGAATTAAGGTATTCCGGCTGGAAGATATTACTTCTTATTTTTCGGAAGAAGAGTTGGGGGCGGAATACGACAAGGCGGGAGAATGTATCGGTAAGGTAGTGGCAGACCATCCGGGTATCATTGCTTTTGTCCCGGCAAAGTTTATAGAGAAGGACTTTCCGGGTCGTTTGCTGAAAGATGAGCATATCTCTTTCTCGGAAGTGTTTGCCGGTAAAGAATGGTTCCCGACAGCAACTCCGGCCCCGCAATTCGGTTTTGTTCCTTTGGTCATGGGAACACTTTGGGTGAGCTTCTTTGCGATTCTTTTTGCATTGCCGTTCGGATTGTCTGTGGCTGTATATATGTCGGAAGTAGCAAGCAGCCGCACACGCGGATTTCTGAAACCGGTTATTGAATTGCTGAATGGTATACCGTCGGTGGTATACGGATTCTTCGGGCTGATAGTTATTGTACCTCTCATTCAAAAGGTGTTCGATTTGCCGGTGGGAGAGACCGGTTTGGCTGGAAGCATTGTGTTGGCTATTATGGCTTTGCCTACTATTATCACGGTCAGCGAGGATGCTATGCGTAATTGTCCGCGTGCCATGCGCGAGGCGAGTCTGGCTTTGGGAGCCACGCATTGGCAGACCATCTATAAAGTGGTGATTCCGTTTTCCATTTCAGGCATTACATCGGGAGTGGTGCTGGGCATCGGACGTGCCATTGGTGAGACGATGGCTGTGCTGATGGTGACCGGCAATGCGGCTGTGATACCGACAACGATTCTGGAACCGCTACGCACGATTCCTGCGACGATTGCTGCCGAATTGGGAGAAGCTCCTGCCGGTGGTGCACATTATGAGGCCTTGTTTCTGCTGGGGGTGGTGCTGTTTCTGATTACCATGATTATCAATTTTAGTGTAGAGTATATATCATCCAAAACCGGAGCGGGTTTCGGAAGAAAGTCATAATACGATAGAATATGGAAGAAAATATATTTAATGCCCGACAAGGGGTACGCAAGAGACGTTCACAGTGGATTGCGTTCGGAGTGTTCAAACTGCTTAGTTACAGTATTGTACTGATTTTGTTTTGCATCTTGGGCTTTATTATATATAAAGGTATAGGAGTTATCAACTGGAAGTTTCTCACTTCGCCTCCCAGCGACGGAATGACGGGAGGAGGCATTTGGCCGGCTATCGTGGGTACTTTTTATTTGATGATAGGCAGTGCATTGTTTGCTTTTCCTGTGGGCGTGATGAGCGGTATTTATATGAACGAATATGCTCCGAAAGGTAAATTGGTCCGCTTCATACGGGTGATGACGAATAATTTGAGCGGCATCCCATCTATCGTTTTCGGTTTGTTTGGTATGGCGCTGTTTGTGAAGTACCTGGGTTTTGGCGATAGTATTCTGGCGGGTTCACTCACATTGGGTTTGCTTTGTGTGCCGTTGGTTATCCGTACTACCGAGGAGGCTTTGAAAGCTATTCCGGATAGTTACCGCGAAGGCAGCCTGGCGTTGGGAGCGACCAAATTGCAAACTATCCGCTACGTGATTCTTCCGATGGGGATGCCTAATATTATCACGGGGCTTATTCTTGCAATGGGAAGGGTATCGGGAGAAACCGCACCCATTCTGTTTACTTGTGCCGCTTACTTCCTGCCGCAGTTGCCGCATAGCATATTGGACCAATGCATGGCCCTTCCTTATCATCTTTATGTCATATCGACCAGTGGAACCGATATGGAGTCACAATTGCCCATTGCTTACGGAACTGCTTTAGTGCTTATCCTTATTGTTCTGGTGGTCAATTTGCTGGCGAACGGACTTCGCAGGTATTTCTCGAATAAATTAAAAACGAATTAATCTATAATATATGAATAAGATAGATGCGCAACATGTGAATTTCTTTTATGGAGATTTCCAGGCATTGAAAGATATCAGTATGGCGATTGAAGAAAAAGCGGTAGTGGCTTTTATCGGTCCGTCGGGCTGCGGAAAGTCTACCTTTCTCCGTCTCTTTAATCGTATGAACGATTTGATTCCCGGTGCACGCCTTGAGGGGAAGATACAGATAGATGGCGTGAATATCTATGATAAATCTGTGCAGGTGGACGAACTTCGCAAGAATGTGGGAATGGTGTTTCAGCGTCCCAATCCTTTTCCGAAAAGTATTTTTGAGAACGTTGCCTATGGGTTGCGGGTAAATGGAGTGAAGGATAATGAATTTATCCGTCACCGGGTAGAGGAAACATTAAAAGGAGCTGCCTTGTGGGATGAAGTGAAGAACAAGTTGAAAGAGTCCGCTTTTGCCCTTTCGGGCGGACAGCAACAGCGTTTGTGCATAGCGCGTGCCATGGCTGTGTCGCCTTCCGTCTTGCTCATGGATGAACCTGCATCGGCGCTCGATCCCATTTCTACCGCTAAGGTGGAAGAACTGATTCACGAACTGAAGAAGGAATATACCATTGTTATTGTAACCCATAATATGCAGCAGGCAGCACGGGTCAGTGACAAAACCGCTTTCTTCTACATGGGTTCGATGGTGGAATATGACGATACGAAGAAGATTTTTACAAACCCCAGCAAAGAAGCCACTCAAAATTACATTACGGGACGTTTCGGATGATGGGGGTACCGTCAGAAAAAAAGAATACAAAAAGAAAGATGATATTATGGTGAAATTTATAGAATCAGAGCTTACCTCACTGAAAAAAGAGGTGAACGAAATGTGGACACTGGTGTATAACCAGTTAGACAGGGCCGGGGAATCGGTATTGACATTCAACCGTGACCTGGCGCAACAGGTGATTGTTCGAGAGAAACGGGTTAATGCTTTCGAACTGAAGATAGACAGCGATGTGGAAGATACCATTGCTCTTTATAATCCGGTGGCGATAGACCTGCGATTTGTGTTGGCCATGTTCAAGATAAACAGCGATTTAGAGCGGTTGGGAGATTTTGCCGAAGGCATTGCCCGTTTTGTGGTGAGAAGCGATGAAACAGCACTTGATGGAGAATTACTCCGTGAACTGCGGATAGAGGAGATGCAAAGACAAGTACTCGGTATGCTTGAAATGACCAAGACTGCATTGAATGAAGAAGATTTGGATTTGGCATTGGCTGTCTTAGGCAAGGACAATTTGTTGGATCAGATTAATGCGGATGCTCCGGGGGTGCTGACTAAATATTTGGGAAAGCATCCCGATTGTTTTTTGACTTGTCTGGAACTGGGGACTGTGATTCGCAAGCTCGAAAGGGCAGGAGACCATATAACGAATATTGCCGAAGAGATAGTTTTTTTCATTGATGCCAAAGTATTAAAGCATAGCAGAAAAGTGGATGAGCACTTTATAGGGAAGGAATAAAAACGATAAAATGTTTTCATTCTCCCAAAAAAATCTTATCTTTGTCTATGTAATGAGGCAGATAAAGAGCTTTTCGGTTTGTAAATAGCCAAAAAAGACAGAAAAGTCTAAAAACATGTTGTATGGCATAGTTTTTTATTTGGCTGGTTTAAAAAAAGGCTCGATATTTGCATCGTTATCCTGAAAACAATCTTTTTACCTTAAAAAAAAACTAATACCTATTGAAAACTTAAAAAGGGGGCTTTGTGAAAAGACCCCTTTTTTATTGTCTTTTGCTCAAGTGAATAATCTGTTATATTTCACTTAAATATTGGTCAAAACGTAAGATTTCTTTTTTTATTAGATTATATTAGCAACTTCTTTTTAAGTTAATGATTAAATTTGCATTCTCGTATATATATAAGATACCGGTAGAAAGATATGGAGAATAAATATATAAAGTCGTTTTTATTGTTTTGGGTATTGATGATTAGTACAATTGCTGCGTCTGCCCAAAAAATACAAGGCGTTGTAACTGACTCGTTAACGAATGAACCAATCCCCTATGCTTCTGTGTATTATGAGGGAAAAGGAGTAGGCGGAATAACGGATGCTGACGGACATTATAGTGTGGAAACGCGTCAGGGATGGAATAAACTGACATTTTCATCGGTGGGTTATGTCAACAAGGTGGTGAATATTATTCCCGGAGTAACCAAAACGATGAATGTGAAATTGCGTTCGGATGATATCGAGTTGCAGGAAGTAATCGTGAAGCCTAAACGGGAAAAATATTCCCGTAAGAATAATCCGGCGGTGGAGATGATGAAGAAAGTCATTGCCCATAAGCGAAATAACAAGCTGGATGAAAATGATTACTATCAATACAATAAGTATCAGAAGATTACGATGGCTTTAAATGATGTTACTCCCGAAATGCTGGACAAAGGGATGTACAAAAAGATGCCTTTCCTGAAAGATCAGATTGAGCTTTGCGAGGAAACGGGTAAGTTTATTCTTCCTGTTTCTGTGGACGAAACGGCCTCACAGAAAATTTATCGTAAGCATCCGAAGAGTGAGAAGAATATCATTAAAGGTATGAATTCATCGGGGGTGAACGAATTGTTTGCTACAGGGGATATGCTGAGTACGGTATTGAAAGACGTATTCACGGATGTGAATATATATGATGATGATATCCGCTTGCTGCAATACCCGTTTATCAGTCCTATATCTTCCAGCGATGCCATTTCTTTCTACAAATATTATATTATGGATACGACGTATGTGGATAAGGATCGTTGCTTCCACTTGACGTTTGTTCCCAATAATTCACAGGATTTCGGTTTTACAGGACACTTGTATGTATTGGCCGACTCCAGTTACACTGTAAAGAAGTGTACCATGAATCTGCCTAAAAAATCGGGTGTGAACTTTGTCGATAACATGGATATCATTCAGGAGTTTGAGCAACTGCCGAACGGTGAATGGGTGCTGAAAACAGACGACATGATTGTGGAGCTGACCCTGATGAAAATTATGCAGGGGTTTCAAATCCGGAGAATGACACGTTATTCGGATTATGCATTTGATGAATTGCCGCAACAGTTGTTTAAGAGAAAGGGAGCGGAAATAAAAGAGGCGGATGCCATGATGAGGGGAGAGGATTTCTGGAATCAGTATCGGCAGGTGCCGCTGACAGAGACGGAAAGCTCGATGGATGTACTGGTCAAGAGGTTGGAGCAGATGCCCGGCTTTAAATATGTGATATTTGTGCTGAAAGCATTTGTTGAGAATTTTGTGGAAACCGGAACGAAAGATCATCCGAGCAAGGTGGATATAGGTCCGGTGAATACCATGATTTCAAATAACTATATAGACGGGCTTCGCCTGCGTATGAGTGCGCAGACTACGGCAAACCTGAATCCGCATTTATTCTTTAAGGGGTATTATGCTTACGGTTTCAAAGATCATCGTTCCAAGTATATGGCGGAAATGGAATATTCTTTCAATAAAAAGGAATACCTGCCGCGCGAGTTCCCGAAAAATTCCATCACTCTGACTTACCGATATGATGTGATGTCGCCGACGGATAAGTTTCTGAAGACAGATAAGGATAATGTGTTTGTGTCATTCAAGACTACTACAGTAGACCAAATGTCATACGTGCGCAATGTTGCATTGAAGTATGAGAATGAAACTCAATACGGACTGAAAACCACTGTTGAGGTGAAGCATAGTAAAGATGAACCTACCGGTGGCTTGGCATACATTACCAATGATGACAAGAAAACATTGATACCGGACATTCAAACGATGGAGGCTTCGCTGGCTTTCAGATATGCACCGGGAGAAACTTATATCAATACCAAGCAGCGCCGCTTGCCGGTGTCTTTTGATGCCCCGGTGTTCACGCTGTCGCATACGACCGGTTTTAAAGGTGTGTTTGGAGGTGAATATAATTACAACCTGACTGAAGTAGGTATATATAAGCGTTTTTGGTTTTCTTCATGGGGCAAGATTGATATGTTCCTGAAGGGAGGGGCGCAGTGGAATAAAGTGCCGTTCCCATTGCTGATTATGCCGGCAGCCAACTTGTCATATATTCTCCAGCGTGAGACTTTCAATTTGGTCAATAACATGGAATTTTTGAACGACCGTTATGCTTCGTTTGATATTTCCTGGGATTTGAATGGAAAGATATTCAATCGAATTCCATTGCTGAAGAAGTTAAAATGGCGTGAGGCTATCGGTTTCAAAATGCTGTACGGTCATTTGACGGACAAGAATAATCCGTTGAAGAATCCGGGTGACAGTGAACTGTTCCTGTTTCCCACGCGCGACGGGCATCCTACCAGTTTTGTGATGGATTCTAAAACGCCTTATATGGAATGTTCGGTAGGTATTCATAATATCTTCAAGATACTACATATCGACTACGTACGCCGTCTTAATTATCTGGATAATCCGGGTGCTAATAAATGGGGTATCCGATTGATGGTGATGATGACTTTCTAATCAAACTGTTGTTTCGGCTATTTGGAAAAACCATTTCTGTTATATTCTTGAGGTGCTCCTGTTATTTGAACAAAATGCAGGGGCACTTTTTTATGTCAGTGAGCCGATTAAAGGTATTATTTTATTAACTTTGCAACATCAGTATAACTAGATACAACTATGGCACAACCGTTAGCAGAACGTCTGCGTCCGAAGACGCTGGATGATTATATAGGACAGAAGCACCTGGTAGGACAGGGGGCAATTCTGAGGAAGATGATTGATGCAGGACGCATTTCCTCTTTCATACTTTGGGGGCCTCCGGGGGTAGGAAAGACCACATTGGCACAAATTATCGCCAATAAGCTGGAAACTCCTTTCTATACGCTGAGTGCCGTCACTTCGGGGGTGAAGGATGTGCGTGATGTGATAGAGAAAGCAAAAAGCAACCGTTTCTTTTCGCAGGCCGGTCCCATTTTATTTATAGATGAAATTCACCGTTTCAGCAAATCACAGCAGGATTCGTTGCTGGGGGCTGTAGAGACCGGAGTGGTGACTTTGATTGGAGCTACTACAGAGAATCCTTCTTTCGAAGTGATTCGCCCGTTACTGTCCCGTTGTCAATTATATGTATTAAAGTCATTGGAAAAAGATGATTTGCTGGAACTCTTGCATATCGCCATCACCAAGGATGTTATTTTGAAGGAGAAGCATATCGAGTTGCAGGAAACGGACGCGATGCTTCGCTTTTCGGGTGGAGATGCCCGTAAACTCCTGAATATATTGGAACTGGTGGTTGAGGCCGATACCGATGATGGAGCGATAGTGATAACTGATGAAAAAGTGACGGAACGCTTGCAGCAGAATCCGCTGGCATACGATAAGGATGGTGAAATGCATTATGATATTATATCCGCTTTCATTAAGTCTATCCGGGGCAGTGACCCCGACGGTGCGCTTTATTGGTTGGCGAGGATGGTGGAAGGCGGGGAAGATCCGGCTTTCATAGCCCGGAGGTTGGTGATATCGGCGGCAGAAGATATCGGACTCGCCAATCCGAATGCATTGTTGTTGGCAAATACGGCTTTTGATGCGGTGATGAAGATAGGTTGGCCCGAAGGACGTATTCCCTTGGCAGAGGCAACTGTGTATCTGGCTACCAGTCCGAAGAGTAATTCTGCATACGAAGGAATCAACAGTGCATTGGAGTTGGTACGCTCTACGGGAAACCTGCCTGTGCCATTGCATCTGCGCAATGCTCCTACCAAGCTGATGAAGCAGTTGGGATATGGTAAGGATTATAAATATGCACACGCTTATCAGGGAAACTTTGTGAACCAGCAGTTTTTGCCTGATGAGATAAAAAACAGCCGGATCTGGCATCCGCAGAATAATGCTCAGGAAGTAAAACTGAAAGAACGGATGCAAGGGCTTTGGGGAGACAAGTTTAAAGAATAATCATAATAAAAGGGTATGAAAATAGTTGTTTTGGATGGTTACGGGTTAAATCCCGGTGATTTGTCATGGAATGGGCTGGAAGCATTGGGTGAGCTGACGGTTTATGACCGTACAGCTCCTGATGAGTTGATGGAACGCTCTTCCGGAGCGGAAGTACTTATAACCAATAAGACGGTGATTACTGCGGAGAATATGGCGGCATTGCCTGCATTGAAATATATCGGTGTCTTGGCTACCGGATATAATATAGTGGATGTAGCGGCTGCCAAGGAACGCGGTATTATTGTGACGAATATCCCTGCCTACAGTACCGCTTCTGTGGCACAGATGGTGTTTGCACATCTTCTTAACATTACTCAGCGTGTGGGACATTATGCCCATGCCAATCGGCAGGGACGTTGGGCGGACAATTCCGATTTCTGTTATTGGGATACCGAATTGACGGAATTGGATGGAAAGAAAATCGGCATTGTAGGGTTGGGAAATACAGGAAAAGCAACTGCACGCATTGCTTCTGCTTTCGGGATGAAGGTGTGTGCGTATACTTCGAAAGTACAGTCTCAATTGCCTGAAGGAATACAAAAAATGGAATTGGATGAGTTGTTCCGTGAATGTGATGTGGTGAGTCTGCATTGCCCGTTGACTGTAGAAACAAAAGAATTGGTCAATGCGGCTCGTCTTGCCATGATGAAACCTACAGCTATATTGATTAACACCGGGCGCGGTCCGTTGGTGAATGAAAGAGACTTGGCTGATGCACTGAATAAGGGGATGATTGCTGCCGCCGGTCTGGATGTTTTATGTTCCGAACCACCTGAGTACGACAACCCGCTGCTGACGGCCAAGAACTGCTTTGTTACTCCTCATATCGCCTGGGCAACCAAAGAAGCCCGTATACGTTTGATGGACATTGCGGTGGAGAATCTGAAAGGATATATGAACCATGAAATAGTAAATAATGTAGCGAAATGAAAGAAGATAGAGTAGCAAAAGCAATAGCTTTATTTAAAGAAGGATATAACTGTTCCCAATCTGTTGTTGCCGCCTTTGCCGATGAGTATGGCTTTACGCGTGAGCAGGCGTTGCGGATGGCTGCTTCATTCGGAGGCGGTATAGGACGTATGCGTGAAACGTGTGGGGCGGCTTGTGGCATGTTCCTGCTTGCCGGACTCGAAACCGGGGCTACGGAAGGCAGTGATCGTGAGGGAAAGGCTGCCAATTATGCGTTGGTGCAGGAATTGGCGGAAGAATTCAAGCGCAGAAACGGTGCATTGAGATGTGCCGACTTGTTGGGATTAAGCAAAAAAGAACCGGTTATTTCTACCCCGGAAGCCCGCACGGAACAGTATTATGCCAAGCGTCCGTGTGTAAAGATGGTGGAAGAAGCTGCTAAAATTTGGAGTGAATATCTCGAAATGCATAAAAAATAACTGAGAAAATCGCTTTTTCTTATAGAAAATAAAACTTTTCTGATTCAAACGTGTTGAATAACATAATTTTGTGTATATTTGCAACCGATAAGAAACACAAACATTCGTCAATGCTGAAAGCGGATGCGGATTAACGTTTAACTAAAAGTAAATCGAAAATGTTGAAAGAAAAAGCTGGTGCTCTTGCCGGACAAATCTGGGAAGCACTGAACGGAACCGAAGGTTTGACACAAAAACAAATCAAAAAGGCTGCGAAATTGAAGGCTGATAAGGATTTTTATCTTGGTTTGGGTTGGTTGTTAAGAGAAGACAAAGTAGAAACTTCTGAAGTAGAAGGGGAAGTCTTTGTAAAATTGGTGTAAACAAGAAAAAGAAACTCATAAAAAAATGCGTTGGCACATCGTTTTTTGTATGTAGCCAACGCATTTTTTTGTATATTTGCGCGAAATTTAAACGACGAAGATGAAGAATATCCGTAACTTTTGTATTATTGCACATATCGACCATGGAAAATCAACCTTGGCCGATCGTCTGTTGGAGTTCACCAATACCATTCAGGTGACTGAAGGACAGATGTTGGACGATATGGATTTGGAGAAAGAACGAGGCATTACTATTAAGAGCCATGCCATTCAGATGGAATATACCTATAAGGGAGAAAAATATATCCTTAACCT
>ENA-OPCO01002246-OPCO01002246.1-human-gut-metagenome-genome-assembly--contig:-NODE-2246-length-11157-cov-4.662583_pt1 | contig 11157 bp, 9 predicted proteins | sample MGYA00241562_ERZ501475 | MGnify/ENA primary metagenome ERZ501475 (study PRJEB25962, sample SAMEA2042627) | human gut metagenome | biome: human gut; feature: human-associated habitat; material: faeces... | reverse complement strand
GTGTCTGTGTCCCGGGTGCTGGAGCGGGTGGTCCGTATGCTGGGGATAGTGGCCCGGGAAAAGGAGGTCACGCTGACCTACGAGGCCAACGAGGACGCCGTGGTCCGGGCCACGGAGGACGACATCCACCAGATCCTCTATAACCTCATAGAAAACGGCATCAAATATTCCGGCTCCATGGGCTTTGTTCACACCGCCCTGCATGTCACGGACTCCACCGTGGAGATCCGCGTGGAGGACAACGGCATCGGCATCCCCGACGAAGACATGGAGCATGTATTCGAGCGGTTCTACCGGGTGGATAAGAGCCACTCCAAGGCCTCCGGCGGCACGGGCCTGGGCCTGTCTATCGTGAAGCATGCCGTGGCCTATCACCACGGCACCCTGGACCTGGAGAGCCAGCCCGGCAAGGGTACCACCATTACCGTTACCATTCCCAAGAAAAAGCCCTGAAATAACCACAGCCTGGCCGGAAAGCGCAAACTTTCCGGCCAAGCTAAAAACGCTGTATAAGTGAGGAAATTTTATGCTGCTGACCGCCGATATCGGAAACACCAACATTGTTCTTGCCCTGCTGGACCACTGGACGGACGAGATCGCACAGGGCCTTGCAGGCATGGTGCACATCTTCAACCCACAGCTCATTTTGATCGGCGGCGGCGTGAGCGCACAGCAGAAACTGCTGATCGATCCCATTGCCGCAAAGGTGAAAGCATCGGTCATGCCCGCCTTTGCAGAGGGGCTGGAAGTGCGTGCCGCTCAGCTGCACAACGATGCCGGTATGGTGGGCGCAGTGTACTACTTCCGGCAGACCATGGAAAAGGAGTAATCATATATGAAAACACATATCCTCTGTCTGGGTGATTCCAACACCCACGGCTATTGCGCCGACCCCAACGACTGTGCCGACCACGGCATCCGCTTCAACGAGGACGAGCGCTGGACCTGCCGCCTGCAAACGGCGCTTGGCAGCGACTATCTCGTGACGGAAGAGGGCCTTTCGGGCCGGACGACCGTTTTCGTGGACCCCATCCATGAGTCAATGGACGCTCTGAGCGTGGCTTATTCGCTCCTCAAGAGCCACGAAGTCATCGATCTGCTCATCATCATGCTGGGTACCAACGACGTCAAAGAGCGGTTCAACGCCAATGCCGCCTGCATCGGCGCGGGTATGGAACGGCTGATCCTCAAGGCCAAGAGCGTGGACTGCTGGGGGACCAAGGCTCCCAATATCCTCGTCGTGGCCCCGCCCCGCATCGGCGATGGCTTCCATGATGCTGTCATGGGCGAGGGCTGTGTGGAAAAGTCGAAGGGCGTGGCCGAGCAGTTCCGTATTGTCGCGGAACGTCAGAACGTCCATTTCCTCAATGCTGCCGACTGCGAGTTCAATCAGGTGGACTTCATGCATCTGACCCGTAAGGGCCACGCACAGCTGGCTGATCTGCTGGCAAAGGAAGTGCCGACGCTTTTATAATAGAATAACGAGCCGCCCCGGTTTCCTGTTACGGAAACCGGGGCGGTTTTGCGTACAAAATAGCAGAAAGCCCGCTTCTTCGGAAACGGGCCTTCTGCTGTTTTTGCATCTGAGTCGGAGTGGAAAATCAGCCTTTCACGCCGCCAAGAGCTATGCCGCGGACAATGAACTTGCTCAGCAGCAGATAGACGACGATGACGGGCAGGATGGCGATGGCTACCATCATGTAAACTTTGCCCATATCGAACTTGAGGAAGTCTGCACTGCGCAGCTGGGCAATGAGGATGGGCAGGGTCTTTTTGTCGGCGCTGTCCAGTACCAGAGCGGGAATGAAGTAGTTGTTCCAGCTGGCCACGAAGGAGAAAATGGCCTGTACGGCCAGTGCCGGCTTCATGATGGGAAGTACGATATGGTTGAAGGTGTAGAACTCGCCGGCCCCGTCGATGCGGGCCGCCTCCACGATCTCCATGGGGAGGGAAGCGTCCAGATACTGCTTCATGAAGAAGAACACGGTGGGTGCCGCGATGCTGGGGACGATCAGCGGGATAAAGCTGTTCTTCAGGCCCATCTTGGTGATCAGCTGCAGAAAGCCCAGTGCGGACACCTGTGTGGGCATGGTCATGATGAGCAGGATGATGGCGAAAGCGGCCTTTTTGAAGCGGAAGTTGTAGGCATAGATGCCGTAGGCCGTCAGGGCCGAGAAGTAGACGCTGAGGGCTGCAGAGCAGGCCGACACGATAAGACTGTTGCGGATGCCGCTGCCCACCGGGATGTTGGCGTCGGCCAGCACATTCTTGAAGTTGGTGAGCATCGACTTGCCGGGCAGCAGCGAGAAGCCCTTCTGGATCTCAAAGTGGGTGCGGGTGGAGTTGACGATCAGAATATAGAAGAAGAACAGGCACAGAAAGCTGATGAGCACCAGCACCAGATAACACCACGCACGGCGCGCGGACAGGACTGCTTTTTCGGATCGTGTTTTCGGAGCGTGTGCCATATTCACTTACCCCCTTTTGCTGCCTTAGCAGCAACCTTTTTTGCAGCTTTCAGCTCGTTGCGCTGGGCTTTGGTCAGGCCGTCGTCCTCCTTGGTGAGGGAGAAGTAGACCACGACGCACAGCACGGCGCACACCAGGAACAGGACCACGGAAACGGCACCGGCCATGCCGTAGTTCTTGCTGAACAGGTGATTGTTCAGATACATGATCATGGTGGTGGAGGTGCGGTCCGGTCCACCCTTGCCGTTGGTCAAAATCTGCGGCACATCAAACATCTGCAGGCCGCCGATCATGGAGGTGATCATCACATACACCAGAATGGGGCGGATCAGCGGGATGGTGATCTTCCAGAACATCTGGTTCGGGGTGCAGCCGTCCAGTTCGGCGGCTTCGTACAGGGTGGGGTCTACACCCATAATGGCGGCCATCAGCATGATGGTGGTGTTGCCGAACCACATCAGGAAGTTCATCAGGCCGACCAGTGCGCGGTTGCCCCACACCGTGTTCAGAAAGCTGATGGGCTCCGTTGTCCAGCCCATGCTCATGAGCACGGCGTTCACCGGGCCATTGTCGGAGAACAGGGCAAAGAAGAGCATGGCGAAAGCCGAGGCCATGATGAGGTTTGGCATATAGATAACGGTCTTGAAAAAGGTCTGGCCCTTCAGCTTCAGCCGCAGGTCGGTGAACCATGCTGCCAGCAGCAGGGAGATGGCGATCTGCGGGATGAAGCCGATGATCCACAGGATCAGCGTGTTGCTGAAATACTTGGGCAGATCGGTGGAAAACAGGGTGATGTAGTTTTTCAGGCCCGCAAAATTGGGGCCGATGACTTTCAGGCCGCTGCGGTAATACTCAAAAAAGCTGTAATAAATGGTGGAGATCAGAGGGATCAGCTGAAATACCGCAAAGATGATGAAGAACGGCGCAATGAAGATATAGCCCCATTTTGCGTAGCTGATCGACCCTTTCTTTTTCGTCTTTTCTCCCATAAGGATCGCCTCCTGTCGTGATTGGAAAAGCAAAGGGGCGGGCGAGATGTGCCGCCCGCCCCTGTATTCACTTTTCCATAGGAACGAGTGGGTCAGCCGCTTATGCGGGCCATACCACATCGGTCAGTTCGGGGTACTTTTCCTGAACAGAGGTCTTGAAGTTTTCCTTGGCAGTGTCTTCGTCCACATTGCCGGTGAAGTAATCCTTGAACGCGGCCTGGAAGCTCTCGGTGATGCCCTGGTCGTAAGGACCTGCGTTGGACATATCGATCTTCTTGGCTGCCTCTGCGAACAGCGCGATATGGTTCTGGCCGCCCAGGAAGTCGGACTTGTAATCGCTGCTGGCGATCTCTTCCATAGCTTTCTCGTTGTTGGTGTAATCCTCGGTATCCAGAGTGATCTGCTTCATGATAGCTTCGTCGCAGGTCAGCTTCTGCATGACATCGCGGATCAGATCAATGTTGTCGCTGCCGGCCGCGCCGCAGATCCAGGTGCCGCCCCAGTAGTAGGGCTGAGGGCCTTCGCACACGGCGTAGTCGCCGTAGATGCCGTTGCCAACTTCTTCCTTGCCGCCCTCAGAGGTCGGGGTTTCAAGAGAGTTGCCCAGCAGGGTGAAGTTGATGCCCCAGGTGGAGTAGAAGAAGCCGAATACCTTACCGGTGGGACCCTGATCTGCTGCCCACTGGCTGTCCCACAGGCTGGACTTGTTGTTGTAGCCCTTATCGGTGTATTCCTTGGTCTGGTCGACCCACTTCATCATGTTCTCGTCCACATTGATCGTGGTTCCGTCCACCCAGGGAGCTGCAATGTTGTTGGAGAAGGTGCGGAAGGAATCGTCGAAGCCGGACAGCATCTTGTAGCCCTTGGCATAAGCCTGAGCGGCCACATCGTTGAACTTATCCCAGTCGGACAGATAGCTCTGTACCTCGGTGGGGTCATCGGTACCCAGCACGTCCTTGGCGATGCTGCGGCGATAAGCGAACAGGCCGGGAGTTGCCTGCCAGGTGGTGCCGCGCTGACTGCCATCCACACTGACGATGTCCTTGGTGTACTGATACTGCTGTGCCAGATCGGCATCGGTCAGGCCGATGTCCGCCTTGACATCCAGTGTATAATCGGAATCCACATACTTCAGGGCGTAATCCGCTTCTACCAAGAAGATGTCGATCTTGTCGTCATCGGCAGCAGATTCCTGATTCAGCAGACCTTCGTCCAGCTTGTTCTGATAGTTGTTGTTATCGTTGGGGTTGATGGTCCACTTGACGATGGTGCCGTCCTTCAGAGTGGTGGTGGACTTATCGGCTGCGATTTCAGCAACTTCAGGATAGTAATCGTTGAAGCGGCTCTGGAACTCATCGTTCCAGCACCAGATGTTCAGGGTCTTGCCGCCTGCTGCGGGAGCCTCGGATGCGGCTGCGGAAGAAGCGGTGGAGGATGCTGCTGTGCTGGTGGAAGAAGAGCCGCCGCATGCTGTGAGGGCTGCGCCAATAGTCACGACACCGGAAGCGAGCAGAAAATTACGACGAGAGATCTTTTTCATAAGGGTAAACCTCCTTCATGGTTTTCCATTTTCTTCAAAAAACTCCGCCATAGGAGTTCTGGTCCAAAATCAAAGGCTGCGGACTGACCTGCCCGACAGCAGCCTGCCGGAGACTCGGATCTGCTCCGGCAGTGTGACCCGCGGGTGCTCGATGAGTTCGATGAGCTTGTCCGCTGCGGTCTGGCCGAGAGCGGCTGTGTTCTGCTGGTAGGTCACCAGCGAGGGGTTGACCACCCGGGAAAGGTAGATGCCGTCGTATCCCATCACTGAGATGTCATCCGGGATGCTCAGCCCCGCTTCTGCCAGAGCGTTATAGCCGCCCAGTGCGGAGAAATCATCCGGGAAGATGATGCAGGTGGGCCGCTGCGGCAGTGCCAGCAGCGCCCGGGTCTCTTCTGCACAGCGCTCGACATCGTGATACACGCCGTCGCGGACGTACTCTTCCGGTATCTCCAGCCCCAGTTCTTCACAGGCCTGATAAAAGCCGGCGATGCGGTTTTCAGTGACCGAGGTCTTTTCGCCGTGGATAAAAGCGATGCGCCGGTGTCCGCAGGCCCATGCCTGCTTGACCAGAGCTTTGAGACCCGCCACGTTGTCCGACAGGACTGCCATGCGGTTGTTGAACACATGGTCGATGGTCACTACCGGAACATCACTGTTGACCAGCTCCACTACCTGTGGGTCGTAAAAGTTCACGCAGGCGATCACCACACCGTCCACACTGCGGTAATGGCAGTGCTCCAGGTAGGTCATGCTCCTGCCGCTGATGTTATGGTTGATAAAGGTGATGTCGTAGCCGCGCTTTTCTGCTTCTACCTTGAAGCTGTCCAGCACGGCGGAGAAGTATTCGTGAGTCAGGCCGCTTTGCCGTTCGTCAACGAACAGGACCCCCAAATTATAAGTACGGTTGGTTTTGAGGGCCCGGGCCGCTGCGTTGGGCAGATACCCCATACGGCGAGCCGCTGCGCGGATGCGCTCTCTTGTTGCGGCGGCAATGTCAGGCTGATCGTTCAGAGCCTTGCTGACGGTTGCGACGGATACGCCGCATTCTTTTGCCAAATCTTTCAGAGATGGCATCGGCTGGCCTCCTTTCCGGGAAAGGATTCTTGGAATCGCTTCCTGCAAAGTCCTTAATCGTTTTCGCAAATTCAATATAGCGCATTCTGTACCAAAAATCAAGCGAAAAAGAAAAAGTTTTAACCATAACGCATTGATTTCAGCAGCTTGCTTGCTTTTTGAAGACCAAAATTGTGCATCTCGATTGGATTTCGTTACATTTCGGTTAAAATCGAAAAAGTTTCGCTGCTTTTTTCGGAGCTGAAAGGAACAGGACAGGCGGGAGAGGGAGACGGATGCGGACCGGAAAGGTGTGCGGCACTGCGGATGTTTGTGATGAAACGATGCATATTTTTTGGAGAACTTTGGGCGGAATCTTGAAAAAGTACTTGCAATTTTTACACGGATAGGCTATGCTAAAAACAAAGAGACCGCTTCTTTCAAAAGCTCTCAATCGTTTTCGTGAGCAGGTTTTAAGGAGGAAGCGTTATGAGATTCGGACATTTTGACGACCAGAACAAAGAGTACGTCATCACCACCCCGCAGACCCCGCTGCCCTGGATCAACTACCTTGGCAGTGAGGATTTTTTCAGTCTGGTTTCCAACACAGCCGGCGGCTACAGCTTTTACCGCGATGCGCGGCTGCGCCGGCTGACCCGTTACCGCTACAACAGCTCCCCGCTGGATATGGACGGCCACCATATCTATATCAAGGATGGCGATACGGTGTGGAACCCCGGCTGGCAGCCAACAAAGACCGAACTGGACAGTTACACCTGCCGCCATGGTCTGGGCTACACGATACTGGAAGGCAGAAAGAACGGCGTGACGGCACAGCAGGAGCTGTTTGTGCCCAAAGGCGATGCCTGTGAGCTGGACCGCCTGACCCTGCGCAACGACAGCGGCACGGAAAAAGAGCTGGATGTGTTCAGCTATGTGGAGTTCTGCCTGTGGGACGCTGTGGACGACAGCTCCAACTTCCAGCGCAATTTCTCCACCGGTGAAGTCGAGGTGGAGGGCAGCGCTGTCTATCATAAGACCGAATACCGTGAGCGCCGTGACCACTACGCTGTTTTCTGGGCCAACTGCCCCATCAGCAGCTTTGACACCTCCCGTGATGCATTCTGCGGCGTATATGGCGGCCCGGCAGACCCGCAGGCCGTTCGGGCAGGCCATTGCTCCGGCAGCATCGCCCATGGCTGGGCTCCTGTTGGTGCGCTGCACATCCATGTAAAACTGGCCCCGGGAGAGTGCCGCAGCATCCTGTTCGGTCTGGGTTACATCGAGAACCCGCAGGAGGAAAAATTCGTCGCGCCGGGCGTCATCAACAAAGCCCGCGCCCACGCCATGATGGAGCGCTATGCCACCGACGCGCAGGTCGATGCGGCCCGCGCTGCGCTGGCCGCCCACTGGAAAGACCTGCTCTCTACCTATCAGCTGCGCTCCGGAGAGGAAAAGCTGGACCGCATGGTGAACATCTGGCACCAGTACCAGTGCATGGTCACCTTCAATATGAGCCGGAGCGCCAGCTATTACGAGAGCGGCATGGGCCGTGGCATGGGCTTCCGCGACAGCTGTCAGGATCTGCTGGGCTTTGTGCATATCATCCCCTCCCGTGCGAGGGAGCGCATTCTGGACATTGCGGCCACCCAGTTTGAGGATGGCAGTGCTTACCATCAGTATCAGCCGCTGACCAAAAAGGGAAACCGCGACATCGGCACTGGCTTCAACGACGACCCGCTGTGGCTCATCGCCGGCGCTTCCGCCTACCTGCGGGAGACCGGAGACTGGAGCATCCTGGATGAGCAGGTGCCGTTCGATAATGACGAGTCCAAGGCCCAGCCGCTGATGGAACATCTGCGCCGCAGCTTCAACTTCACCGTTACGCACCTTGGCCCCCACGGCCTGCCGCTCATCGGCCGCGCCGACTGGAACGACTGCCTGAACCTGAACTGCTTCTCCGAGCACCCGGGTGAGAGCTTTCAGATCACCGGCCCCAGCGAGGGTCCGGTAGCCGAGAGCGTGTTCATCGCCGGTATGTTCGTCAAGTATGGCCGGGAGTACGCCGAACTGTGCGACCACCTGCATCTGGATGAGGAAGCGGCCGCTGCCCGCAAGAGCATTGAGGCCGTGGAGCAGGCCGCGCTGACGGCTGGCTGGGACGGAGCATGGTTCCGCCGCGCCTACGATGCCTTTGGCAAGCCGGTGGGCAGCAAAGAGTGTACGGAGGGCCAAATCTTTATCGAACCGCAGGGTATGTGTGTTATGGCCGGCATTGGCCGGGAGAGCGGTCAGGCTGCGCAGGCGTTGAAGAGCGTGGAAGAGCGGCTGGATACGAAATATGGCGTGGTGCTGCATCAGCCGGCCTACACCAGCTATCAGCTCAATCTGGGCGAGATCTCCAGCTATCCTCCGGGATACAAAGAGAACGCCGGCATTTTCTGCCACAATAACCCGTGGATCAGCTGCGCTGAGGCCGTTTTGGGCCACGGCGACCGTGCCTTTGAGGTCTACCGCAAGACCTGCCCGGCCTACATTGAGGATATTTCGGAGATACACCGCACAGAGCCCTATGTCTACAGCCAGATGGTAGCCGGCAGGGATGCGCCCACCTTTGGCGAGGCCAAGAACAGCTGGCTGACCGGCACGGCGGCGTGGACGTTTTTCAATGTGAGCCAGTATATTCTGGGCATCCAGCCCACGCTGGACGGACTGAAGGTGGACCCCTGCATCCCGCACACCCTGTCCGGCTTCACTGTGACCCGCCGCTTCCGTGGGGCGACCTATCACATCACGGTGGACAATGCCGCCGGAGTGCAGCATGGCGTCAAGAGCGTGACCGTGGACGGCAAGCCTCTGCAAGGCAGTGTTCTGCCGCTGGCAGCGGAGGGTGCCGAGGTGAACGTGCAGGTCGTCATGGGCTGAAAGTGATTTCGAACTTCTCCGTTGCATTTCGCACCAAAGTATGTTTCAATAAAAAGCAGCAAATGGAATGGAACGGAGAAGGGAGAGACTGCGGGATGCTGAAAATTGCTGTCGTCGAAGACCAGCAGGAAGTGCGGGACGAGCTGTGCCGGTTCATCCGGCAGTACGCCGCCGAGAACAGCCTGCAGGTCGAGGTGCTGCCCATCGAGGATGGAGCTGTCATCGCGGAGCACTACGAGCCGGGGTATGACATCATCTTTATGGATGTGGAGATGCCGGGACTGGACGGCTTCGGCGCGGCGGAGAAGATACGGGCCGTGGATGCAGACGCCGTGCTGGTGTTCGTGACCAACATGGCGCAGTACGCTATCAAGGGCTACGAGGTGGACGCACTGGACTATGTCCTCAAGCCGGTGAACTACTACCAGTTCTGCACCAAGCTCTCACGGGCTGTTCAGCGGGTGCAGCGCCGCCGGGGCGGGCAGGTCGTTTTACAGCTGGCCGGAGGCGGGATGCAGGTGCTCTCTACTGGCGACATCTACTATCTCGAGACCCATGACCGGCTGCTCTGGTATCACACCACCAAGGGTGAGTTTTCCGTCCGTGCCAGCCTTGCCAGCGCCGAAAAGCAGCTGGCGCAGTACCATTTCTCCCGCTGTAACCAGTGTTATCTGGTCAACCTGAAATATGTAAAGGCTGTGGAGAATGACTTTGTCCACGTCAACACCGACCACCTGGAGATCAGCCGCCGCCAGCGTGCGGCTTTCCTGACGGCGGTGGCGTCCTACATCGGAGGTGTGCTGTGAATCTTCTTGCACGCCATGTCATCCTCCGGGCATTGCTGCGGTGGACTGCTGCGGTGGCGTTCTGCATCCCGCTCAAGCACCGGCCTCACGCCCGCCTGCGGGCGCTGGGGATGCTGCTGCCGCTGCTGGGGCTGACCTATGTGCTCGACCCCTCGGCCCAGAGCACCAGCCTCCACGAACTTCAATTCTCTCTGCTGACACTCTATGTCGCGTTTTTCGTTCTGCTGGGCATGATGATATACGCCTGCGTTGAGATAGACAAAAAGAGTGCGCTCTACTGTGCCGTATGGAGTCTGCTTGCCTCCCAGACCGCTTACGAGTGCTGGCATCTGGTGGAAGTATTCTTCGAGTGGCGGGGAACGCCCCTTGACCTCAGAAGCCTGCCGGTCATGCTGGTACAACTGGCCGCTGGTGCATTCTTTTATTTTGTTATCTGCACCACCCTCTCCCGGAAGATGTCTTATAAAGGAGCGTATAACATCGGCCCGCGCCAGCTGATCAGCGCCTTTTTCATCGGAATCCTCTTCATGTTCCAGGCTGCGCTGCTGAGCGGCGGGCAGGTGGTGGTGCTGGATCGCAGTCTCGTCATGACGATGTTTGTCGGGCAGTTTTACTTCCTGACCCTGCTCTACTTCCAGACCGAGGTGTTCAAGCTCTCGGCCATGCAGAAGGAGATGGACACCCTCAACCTTTTATATGAGCGCCAGCGGGAGCAGTACCAGGTGGCGCGGCAGAACGTCCAGATCATCAACAAGCGCTGCCACGAGCTGAAGCTTCAAATCGCCGCGCTCCGCCAGATGTCGAGCGCCCCGGCAGACCCGGAGCTGAAAGCCCACATCGACGAGGCCGAAAAGGCCGCTCAGCTCTACGACGCCAGCCGAAACACCGGCAATGAGGTGCTGGACGTGGTGCTCACGGAAAAGAGCCTGCTCTGCGAGTCCCGCCGCATCCAGCTCAACGCGGTGACGGACGGCAGCTGTCTGAACTTTTTTGAGGCCAGCGACCTCTACGCCCTTTTTGCCAATATGCTGGACCACGCCATTGAAAGTGCAGTGAAGGTGCCGGAACCGGAGCGCCGCTGCATCGACCTGCTGGTCTGTACCCGGCAGAGCTTCGTGGTGGTGAACGTCATCAGCCCCGACCGCCCGGCGGAGTCTGCCGATACTCGTGCCGCCCAGTACGCCGTCAAAGTGACCAACCGCATCGTTCAGAAGTATAAAGGTACCCTGACCACAGAGAGCCAGAACGGATTCTTTGCGATGAAAATTATTTTCCCGCAGGGAAAGTAACCTCTCCGTCAGCGCTGACGCGCTGCCGCAACCCGGCCTTGTCTGCGAAGCAGACTGAGAGGTTGTACAGAGAAGAAGCATTCC
>ENA-OPCO01002240-OPCO01002240.1-human-gut-metagenome-genome-assembly--contig:-NODE-2240-length-11170-cov-1.988034_pt1 | contig 11170 bp, 11 predicted proteins | sample MGYA00241562_ERZ501475 | MGnify/ENA primary metagenome ERZ501475 (study PRJEB25962, sample SAMEA2042627) | human gut metagenome | biome: human gut; feature: human-associated habitat; material: faeces... | reverse complement strand
CTTCAACTACGGCGGTGGCACCGACACCGGTCCGGGCAGCGGTCACGGTCTCCGCGAGGACTACGACGACCCGGAGGACCTCTATGAGGACGGTGACTACGATGATCTCGATGAAGCCTGGGACGAGTGGGAAGAAGGGTGGTAACACCCAAAAAGCGTATAATGCCGACTACAAAACAAAGTGTGCAATGATTGCACACTTTGTTTTTTGCCCCATAAAAACGCATCCGAAAAGCATTTTGAAGAGGTCGAAGATTTACCCCGTGAAAGGGGTTGACATGATCAGAAAATATGGTATCGTAGAAGTATAATTACGAAGTATTTTTATTAGGGAAAGAGGGTTATCCTCTTTCCGATTTGAAGACACCACATGTTTTTGAGACAAGGTTACCTTAGGGTGGCTTTGTCTTTTTTTACTAAAAAATAGGCTTTTACCATATTTTCTGACCGCAGGTGCGGGGAAGAAAGGAGGGGAGGATGGCCGCTGAAAGATTTTTGATAATATATGCGGGAATCTAAATGATCCCACATTCACGGAGAGAATAGTATAAAACATTCCAAATTTTGCTGCAGTTTCTGTTGCGTCAAAACCTAAAATACAAGGCTTTTAGACTATGGAAACGCGACGGCTTCAGACTGGAATAGACATGACGTATAACAACCCGAAATACCTCCCCTCCTGCGGCTGCACCGCATGAGGATTTAGAATATGTCTCTCCGTACGATGGATTTTTTTGGTCTGCCTGTTACTTTTCGTGTTGAAGCTCGTAAGAATGCTGCCGCAGTTATTCTGTCGATGCGTTCTCGTGATAAAGAGCGCATCGATGGTAACGGTGCGATTGTTTACGAGCATCCCCCGCGTATCGTGCACTTCACGGACGAGGCTTCCGTGGAGAAGCGCGTACTTGAGCTGATTCCCGAGTGCCTCCGATGCGCCTTTGATCCCGATACAAAAGCGGGATGTTCGTTACGGAAAAAGTTTGCTCAGAGTCTGCCGCTGGCCGCTTTAATCGCGGCGGACTTTGATCGGGTCGCCCAGTATATGAAGTGGTCAACGTCCACGAAAAAAGAATATATGCGTTCGTTTGAACTGCTTGTAAGCAAATTTGACCGGATACCTTTTTGTGAAATTACGCAAGAAAAATTTGCTTTACATTTGCGCGAGGGAGGCTATTCTGACTATCAGATTAATGGTCAGATCTACGCTATGAGGGCGTTGCTTGTATACGAGGAGACCCAATGTTTGATCTCAAGCCACTTCATGGACACGTTCGCCATGGGAAACCGCTGCGTAGTCGTTGGGCCGCGGGATGCGAGCAGGCATTTCGAGAAAAATATTTTGACTCACGCTCAGGTGCGGGAAATCGCTGCGAGCTGTGCTGAGAATCTTGAAAGCAGCCGGGGCTACCTCTACTTGGGGCTAATACTGTTGATGACCACAGGCATCACGATCAGTGAACTCTGCGCATTGACCTGGGGATCATTCTTGTCTTCAAACACCTATACAGAAGTCGCTGTTATTGAAATTGAGGCAGAGGCGAAGCGTGGAGGAGAGGTCTATCACATCGAAGAGCTAAATTGGCCGCGTCGGCGGACTCTTCCGCTGCCACCGGCAGTGGCAAAATTTTACCACAGGATAAGAGACAATGCGCCAAATATACAAGAGAATGCGCCGTTCATGCGCAGCTTCAAAAACGCGGCGCGGCGAATGCGCCCGGATGAGTTTGATCGGTGGTTAAAAGGATTTTTCAAGAGCTTCGGTTTTTCAAAACAGCCGGAGCTAAAAAGTTTAACGAAAAATCCAGAACGAACTTTAAGAGCCACTTTCAGATCGACATAGGAATCATGCGGATGTGATGCGGAAGAGATCCGTTATCTATGCGGCAACGCACCTGAGAGCGTATTTGCGCGGAATTATTGCGCTTTTGACGATCCGCGGGAGCTTGCAAAACTGGCCGCAGTGTTGGAGCGCTATATCTTCTCGTTGGTAGGCATACCCTGTGCGGCATTTGATTTCAAAATCAATCGCAGTGGTGAAGATCACGCTATTATGGCTACACATGGTGGTAGAATCAGCGGCGATGTGACTGTAGATATCAGCGAAATTACGCATGGCAACCTCGAGACTGGAAGGGATCTGATTATCGAATTTAAATCAAGTGACAGCGTTTTCGTTACGACAGAATTGGATTTAGAGGAGAATTAGTGTGGAATATAAAACTGATGGTGATATGTCCCTGAAGGAATACTGGGGGAAACATTGTACTTTTATCGCAAAAGATCGCCATTGGGCAATCCAGGAGGGAGACCAATACAGTTCTAAAACCTGTACGACATTGCGCCAATATGATGATTATATCAAAAAGGTTGCAGGCTATCTGGATATGTCGATCTCCGAGATTACTCCGGCAAGTATTTTGCGCGCTGTCGCTGAGGTCGCTAAGGAATGCAAATACCAAGAAGCCACCGTCAAGACGATCATCTCAGCGTTGCGGGACGTCTTTTCCTACGCTGCCACATGCGGACATGCTTACAATATCCTCCCCAAAAGTTACGCGGGAGACAAGCCGACGAATCTTACGACCTTGATGGTGCAGAGGATATTAGTCCCGGCAGCGGCAAACGCGGAGCTGAAAGGATTGAGCGATAGCTGCCCGCGAGCCTTGACACTCGGGCAGCAGGGACGTCTGGCGCTATATGCGGCGGAACATGTGCTGGAGGATGGTCGCTTCTGCGGCATTTTGATCTCATTGTACACTGGCATGCGTCCCGCGGAGTGCCGTGGACTGCGGTGGAACGATTTCCAATCGTTTCCCGATCATCCGGATCGGCACTACCTGAAAGTCGATGAAATTTTGAATGATAAATTGATGTACAGTAAGCGGGTGAAAACAAAAAACGCGCTGCGGTGCGTCCCAGTTCACATTGAAATCGAGGGTGTTCTGCAGAAGTGGAAAAAATTTGTGCAGCAAAATATGGGTGAGGACACGGATATTGGGGAATTGCCCATTGTCTGCTTTGCAAATGAGTTTAGGAACCCGTGCCGCGGGCCGGCTTATTCAAATTTTGCTTTCAAATTGTTGAAAGAATTTGGCGTTTCCAGCGAGCAGTTAGGGTTTTCCTTGCTTGATGAGTTCGACAATTTGACACCATCAGACTCCCACCCGCCCATGCGGATATTGCGCCGGAATTTTGCAACCGTAATCCAGGCGTGTACAGACCTGTCGCTGGAGGAGAAAGAATACATTTTCGGCCACAGGATCTCCGGTAAGGATGGTGCGAAAAAGCGCATTGAGTACAACCGTAATATGGATCGACTGTGGCGCATTGCGCAGAAGCTGGACAAGGCGCCCTTTTGCAAAAAGCTTTACGAACTTCATTTTCCTCAGATTATCGTAGGTGACGGTATCGTAGTACAAGAAGGCCGTGGGCAGGGAACAATCAGGATTCCTTGGGAGTCAGCCGTGTATGGGCAAAAATTACATCTGCATTTTGAAGGCGGCCCAAATACGTCTGTAAGCATCTCAACTCCGAACGCCGTGCGTCCCTTCGGCGGACTGCCGGTCGAGGTAAAGATGGCTGACGCACCTATTTCTTGGGGTGACCCTTTACCGCCAATCAACGCAGAGGCGATGCATTGGGAAGCGGTAAGGAAAGTGCGGTATTTGAAGAAAACTGACAAATAAAGGCATGAAGTGGAAAGCTGACACAAATGCAGAAAATATGGGCGTTGAGGAAGCTGATCCTCGACGCCCATATTTTGTTGTTACAGGTAAAAATACAGGAACTGGAGATAGATGACGTGATGGAGAAATTATCCTAACTCTTTTATCGCATTTACAATAGATTTGGTATTCCACCCCACTATTCTATCTGCCGCGTTTTTGACTACAGTAGATGTCTTCTCTGCAGCCCAAGGCTGAATAGCTATAATCGGTTTCGATGAACTAAATCCGGATTGGGCAATATCTATTTCCTTGTTAATCCACTTGCTGTACGAAGAATATACACCGGCCAAGACAAGTACGACACTTGCGTGTGCCATCTGTTCTTTGATTGCAGCTTCCAGTTGTTTATCAGTTTTTGCGTCCTCGATTGGATCATCCTCAGGAACCGAATAGTCACAATAGGCAAAATCTTCAGCGTTATCAAGCAGATGAATTAGTTTTTCATATGCATCAGAATACTTCCAGGAGTGGCTAATAAAAATGTGGTATGTCTTAGACATTGTAAATCTCCTTTTAGATGGTGTCCTTATTTACCAAATTCCAGTAGTGTTGTCCTTGGGCGGTCAGTTTGCATGAATGGCGATGAATTGCCGCATAGTACATATGTTCAACTCCGACAGGTACAACCAAATTAAGCTTAACATACCGTTGAAGGATTGCGAAAATGGCCTCATGCTCTCTGTCTACAGTCTTATCGTCTGCATCGTGTTTGTCTGGCTCATATGTAGGGTCTAACGGATATTCCTCATATGGGGTTCTAAAGAATTCCGTAATTCGACGTAACTCCGTAATAGGAATAGGAGGCGCATTTTTTCGTAAAGATACAAATGTTTTTATATTTGCCTTAAAAACGGGTCGCTGTTCCCATGCGCCAAGAGACCGATCAATATAAGAATAAATGCTACCCGGAGATACCTCACCAAGTAAATTCATTGCACCACCATACAGAGCTTCGATGAGCAGAGAAGTAAACACACCGTGTCCGTTTTCTTCTGAGGAATATTGAAGTTCATCGCATGCAGCAAGAATGGTCGTTCCATTGTGCAACACAGAATAGTTCTGCATTTCTGCTGATGTCGCTGCAAAGCCGCTATGGCAGCTGTCTAGAATGATTACCTTGTTCTGTGCCTTTGAGGTAGCCACAATTCCCATGATATCATTCAAGGATAGCCCCTCATCTGCACGTTCAATCTCACTGGTACACAAGTAGCCGCCGAGGGCATCATATGAGCCATGCCCTGCATAATATAAGACTGCAATTTCCGATTCATTTCTAAACAGTTCTTGAATCGCATCCTTTAACTCTGCTCTGGTAATGTAGGATGCTTCACTTGTAGCACACATTAATTTCACATTGAAATTTAATGTTCCGTCTCCGTTTCGCTCCAAGGCGGCCTTGACGCCGTTTGCGTCATTTACGCATCCATGCAAATCATTTGCCGTCTTGTAACTGTCGATGCCGACACACAATGCTTTCCGCAACTTGCCCACCCCCAGAAAAACTCAACAATTTCAGTACGGGTACTATTTTAAATATATCAAAGATTGGCGGGATTTCAATCTCAAAAGTATATCTGCTTCGTACAAAATAAGCAGTACCGACATCCAAATAAGGAATCGGCACTGCAAGTGTGATTGCCCACCGCTTTTGTCGTTTGTGAATCAGTTCTTTTTGTTTTGCTGTATAAACCGACTGCCTTCTACATTCCTCTAGAACTTCAGATCCTCTTTCTTGCAATTCATATACTACTTGACGCCTGCTATCAGATTTTTTCGCCACCTGTATATAGTATATCCATTTGCGCTTAACCTGACCCGCATTTGCACGATAAGTGACTCATTATGATCCAATTTCTATAGCTCAGAAAACGTTGCCTCTCCATGCTTTTTAATATATCTTTCTATGTTCTATCAATGGCTTTTTAGAAAACGAATTTATTATTGAATTTTCCGCACTGATGTAGAGTACTGCGCAAAGAACGCAAGTATATAATCCCTGGAGAAAGCCGATTCCACATCCTGAGAGATCAGGATTGTCAAATGATCCTTTGATCTTGTTAGTGCCACATAAAGCAGATGGCTCATCTTATTGTCATCCGTCTTTGTTCTGAATAGATAAGGCGCTAGATCAGATGTCAGAATAAAAAGGCAGCGGCTTGCTTCTAATCCTTTGATTATCTCAATAGATTTGACAATAACGACATTTGTCGGCTCTGCTTTCTTCATTGAAAACGCAGAAGCCATTTGAGCATATTTCTGCCTACTCAATCGATCAAATGCGTTGTTTTTTGCCCATTGTAATATTGAAACTGCCGGGTTCCCTGTTTGATCGTAGTTTTCCAGCATTTTCTCTGCAACAAAATACGCCGCACGTTCAATCTCAATTTCTGTTGTTTCTTCTCGCCACTTTTCCTGCATTGCACGGAATACCTCATGGCGTAGTGTTTCAAAACATTCGTCAATTGTTTCCGAACTGTGCGTATAAAATTCTCCTCTTTTCTGGCTGATATAGCAGAGACCATAATTTTCGGTTTCTATATATTCTTTGACATCGTCAATATCTGATTCAAAAACGATTTCTAAACTACCAACAGCGTTTTCGCAATTCGCGACTTGCTTTTCATCCTTCTGAGCTAATGTATTTGATAAATTCAAATGAATCTGCGGGCAACGATAGCAGTCTGAAAAATAATGCACATCGGATGATTTATCAATTATCTGCCGAAAGTAGCCAAACCCCTTAACATCCTGTTTCGGGTCACCATACAATATTATTTCAACACCTGCGCGCTCCAAAGCAGAAAGAACATCATATATATCTTTACTAATGTCCTGGGCTTCATCTACATAAATAGCAGAGCAGTAGCTATTAAAATAGGATAGCACTTTTTTTCGGACACTCTTAACTTCTTTTGTATCCTTGCTTTTCTGGTAAACCACCCATTTTGCTTTTTCGGGAATCTTTGTAATGTGCAGCGAGCCTTCTTGCTCCAACTCAAACAATTTCTTTGATCTATAACAATTGCTTGGAGGTAAGCTACTGGTGGAAAGTTGTCCAAAGTGTTTGCCATAAAGGAAGTAATAGTATGGTTCAATCAGTTCTTTATATAGAAACGAGTGGATAGTACTGATTTTTATATTATCTGGAACACCGTTTACTTTTTCTGCGACCTTTTCTTTAATATTATCAGCGGCAGCATTAGTAAATGCAATGCAGAAAACAACCTTTCCGTCAGGGATATCATGTGCCATGATAATATCAGCCATTTTTGTAGTTTTTCCAGCTCCTGCGCCAGCGACATTCACAATCATCGACATTCTTCAACGACATCTCCCTGCATAAAATCAATGATATGTTGGATGTGCGGTGGAAGGACAAATTCATCCAATTCACCTTGAATCATGTCATGGCAGATTCTAAGCATAACATCCGATTTTTTATTATCGCGCCAATCTCGCTGAATTTCATCCTCGGTCATTGTACTCCATCCATATTCCTTCCCATATTTTTCCTTTAGCAACTCATAATTCTTGCTGACAATGTCGGTTTCTAATGTATAGCCTTGCGTAGTTTTCACACAGATTTGTTCATCTTGCTTTTTTTCATGAGCTGCTTGTGCCTTCAACTGTTCATCATAATCCCTAACGATGCCAAGTCGGCTTTTTGTTCCGCCGTTTATTTTCTTCCAAATATCAATGATTCTTGTGAAACCTTTATGGAATGACAAAACTTTAATTTCACTCAAATCATTTCGCATTTGAAGATATGACTTTATAAGGAGCTCTTCTGTTATCCCTTCAACAAGAATTGTTTTTCTGGAATAAAGCAGTTTGAAAATATCGGTATTCGGGTTCGCGGATAAGTAATCGCGTTCTTTATCTGTTAATTCATTGCTCAAATTAAATGCCTCACCGCTGTGAAATACTATTACATTATCTATTCCTAGCTTGTTGACAAATTCGGCATTGTGTGTTGAATAAACGATTTGCGTATAGCTGTTCTTTCTTCCAAAAATAGAAATCAGGCTGATCATCAGTTGAATATTGCTACAACACAAATGCGCCTCTGGTTCCTCTATGGTCATCAATCTGAACGAAATATCGCGTTCTTTGCTGATATAGGAATTTAGGATGACTGCCATTAGAATGAGATTGCGATGCCCTAACCCCTGTGCAAACATATTATCGTTTTCATATCCAAGGCGTACACTGCTGATAACACTGCCCATTTGCGGCATATTCGGCAAAATGCTGATTTCACGAAAGAACTCCTGTGCATTCGGGATTTCTGAATAGTCCTGCCAATTCAGGACTGTGTCCAATTTTCCCTCTTTTCGTATAGTATCAAAAAATTTGTTATAATCTTCTTCAATTTTTACTTGAGCGTCAGGAGTTAACCCCTTTTGTAGTAAATCAGATAGTGCTTTCGACCCTAATTTATCTGCGTTGGACGCAAATCCGTCTCTCTCTGCTGGAAGTTCTACAGAGCGAAACTTAGCAAGAGTTTCATAAGAAAGATTCTTGCCTTTTCCTGGTACTGTTATTGAACACGAAAACAGTGCCATCGGCAAAAGACTCATTTTTGTCCGATCGTTATATGAATCTGACTTAAGAACATCTCGAACCCGTCTCAACAGATCTTCTGGTTTTTTTACATAATAACGATAACAAATACCGCCGACCCATTGTTCAGCTTCACCCTCACACAGGATTTCTCTTATATTGTAATGTTCATTTTCGTTTGGCTGAAAATATAGTTTAATTATAACCTCCGGCAAAGAAGGAATAAATTGCTCTACCGATAGGCTTTCATTAAGGATGCGTTCTTTGTTTTCAGACAAAAATGTATAATATGCTTCTTTTGCTTCTCGATTAATATCATGCCAAGATAAATGTTTAGAATTCCCAGAATCATCAGATAGTAACGGGATGGATAATGCACGCAAGAAGTTTGACTTGCCACAGTTATTCTCACCAATAAGCGTTACGGTGTTTCCGAGGGTAACATCAACGTTCTTTAGATTCCGATAGTTTTCAATTATAACACGGCTTATTTTCATATGTATTTCCCTCACACACATCATTATTCACTACTTGTTTGTTTTTTCGAGAGAATTCAGATGCTCTTTCTCGATAGAGACATTGTACACTCAAAAAACACCTTAACTGTATTCTACCAAAGCCAAAGTGCATGTGCAACTCTAACATCTATTTTCTTTGCATCCAACCAAATTTTACATATAATGTTATATCCGTCGATATGAGCAAGGATCTAGTTAGAACTCACCCAGCTAATCGAGAGCCACCCCGGCCTCGTGGAGCGACTGGACTACGAGGCTGAGCTGGCGGTCATCATCGGCAGGGCGGCGAAAAACGTGAAAGCGAAAGACGCGATGGACTACATCTTCGGTTACACCGTCCTCAATGATGTGTCAGCCCGTGTCTTGCAGGCCGCCCACAAACAGTGGTACTTTGGCAAAAGTCTGGACGGCTTTACCCCCATAGGCCCTTGCATCGTCACCGCTGACGAGATCGCCTTTCCGCCTGCCCTGCATATCACCGCCTGCGTCAATGGCGAGCTGCGGTAGGACTCCACCACAGACCTGCTGATTACCTCCATCGCGGACATCATTGAGGAGCTGTCCTCCGGCATGACGCTGCTGCCCGGCACCATCATCTCCACCGGCACTCCCTCCGGCGTCGGCATGGGCTTCGACCCACCGAAATTCCTGAAGCCCGGCGATGTGGTAGAGTGCGCCATCGAAGGCATCGGCACCCTGCGAAACACAGTGCGATAATCATATCAGGCAAACAGGTTTTACGTTTGGTGTTCAATGTGGTATAATACGATCATTCTTGAAGCAGGAGGACAGAACTATGCGTAAGAATTTTGGAGCAAAGCCCTGGCTGTACCCCCAGCCTGTTTTGATCATCGCGACCTATGGCGAGGAGGGTACTCCGGACGCCATGAACGCCGCGTGGGGCGGTATTGCTGACATGAACCGCATCGCCATGTACCTCAGCGGCAGTCACAAAACGGTGAAGAACATCCTGAGCCGCAAGGCATTTACCGTCAGCATGGCGGATGCGGCCCACGTGGACGCCTGCGATTATGTTGGCATCGTCTCCGGCAATACAACGCCGGATAAGATGGCGCGCGCCGGATTCCATGTGACCAAGAGCGAGGTCGTGGACGCGCCAGTCATCGACGAACTGCCTATGACGCTGGAGTGCAAGCTGATCAGCTTTGGTACTGACCGGCGAGCAGGGAAAGTTCAAGACCACGTGGCTCGACAACCTCTGTCCCCGCTCACTCGCCAGTTATCTTTTCACGGGAAAGATCGACCCGCAGAAACTGCGCCCGATCACCTTCGACCCTGTGCACAACGACTACCTCGTCCTTGGCGAGAAAGTTGGCAACGCCTTCGAGGACGGCAAAAAACTGAAATAAGCGTAAAGCACGGAGCCGAAAGGCTCCGTGCTTTGCTTCATCATAAAAGCTGTCTGCGGGGAAAAGTGTGCAATGATTGCACACTTTTCTGCCTTTATGGCATGCAGTCTGCCCTACATGTTTTAACTGATAGCCATTGCCGCCAATACAACCGCAAGAAAGTCTTGAAAGCTTTTTGCGTCATCAATTCCGTTCTTCAGTAGCTCCTTTTCCACTGGTGTTAACTGGCGCTGTCCGTTTTCGATTGCCCACTTGCATAAAAACTTGACATCTTGTTCGGTCATATTCCTCTCCTTATCGTCCATTTGCTTTCCAGCCGTTTCGCATCTATTAACAGGTCGTCTATTCTATTTTTAGTATACCGCATCCACCCCCGTATTTCAAACTTCTCTCACTTTTGACATGAGTATATGACAGAGGTGAAATTTGGCTGTTTTAAAGTTTAGCAGTTTGATTTATAGCCTGACTGAACCGTTGAAAGAGAATGGCCCTAATCGAACCTCATCGCTGCACTGTTCGAGCCGGGTGAAAATAGCTGATCCGCGCAGGAAAAATAAGCCAATCGCGGCCAAAGATAAGTCCCAGTTCAACTTTATGTTCTTGAGGACTATAAAGCTTTGTATCTTCAAGGGTCTGATCGGGCATAGGAAAACAAAAGGGAATTGGGAAAAAGAGCCACTACATAAACCTGTACAGTGAGAAGCTTCAGCCGCCTTGATGGTAGCGGCGGAAAGCACCATCCTATAGCGGGATATATGGCATAGGTTTTACTTCTGTTCTGACATTACATAGCCGAGGGGCTTTCATAGTGAAAATTTCTGGGCTATGTAATGAGTTTTAGTCAAATATACCTTTTCCTCGACAACATTTTTTGAATTTCTTTCCACTGCCACAAGGACAAGGAGCGTTTGCTCCCACTTTTCGAGAATGTCGTGTCATATACTTTCCCTCTCTCCATGCAATGGCTATTTTACCGATTTTTTCGTGGTGA
>ENA-OPCO01002235-OPCO01002235.1-human-gut-metagenome-genome-assembly--contig:-NODE-2235-length-11190-cov-2.831702_pt1 | contig 11190 bp, 7 predicted proteins | sample MGYA00241562_ERZ501475 | MGnify/ENA primary metagenome ERZ501475 (study PRJEB25962, sample SAMEA2042627) | human gut metagenome | biome: human gut; feature: human-associated habitat; material: faeces... | reverse complement strand
GGTACCGGAGGAGTATGCAGCCTTAACCATTCCAGGACCGCCGGTTGCGAGGATTATATCAACTTCCTTCATGAGGAGGTTTGTAAGATCAAGGGAAGGAACATCTACCCAAGAGATGATGCCGTCAGGAGCGCCAGCCTTAACTGCTGCCTCATAAACGATCTTTGCAGCCTCAACGGTGCACTTCTTTGCACGGGGGTGCGGGCTGATGATGATACCGTTTCTGGTCTTGAGAGAGATAAGGGTCTTGAAGATAGCGGTGGAAGTAGGGTTGGTTGTAGGAATAACCGCGCCGACAACGCCGATAGGCTCTGCAATCTTCTCAATGCCGTATGCCTCGTCGCGCTCGATAACGCCGCATGTCTTTGTGTGCTTGTATGCATTGTAGATATGCTCAGCAGCATAGTTGTTCTTGATAACCTTGTCCTCTACAATACCGTAGCCTGTTTCTTCAACAGCCATCTTTGCAAGCGGGATTCTCTGCTTGTTAGCTGCGGAAGCGGCTGCAAAGAAAATAGCGTCAACCTGCTCCTGGGTATAGGTTGAGAAAATCTCCTGTGCTTCCTTGACTTTCTTAAGTGCTTTTTCAAAGCTCTCTACGCTGTCAACCAGTTCATGAAATGCCATAGTCATCTTCTCCTTAAATTTTATATACATGCCTGGGTCGCTCATTTCCTGCTGGGAGCTTCCGGCGGCGGTGACGGTTTACTAACCCGCGGCGCTGTCGGGATTTCCGGCATTCTCTGGGCGCCATTGCCCTGATCGGCTGAGCCGACCTTTATTAACCATTGACACGTGCGGGACATAGACGTTTTAATGCCCCATTCGCACCTGTTAATATTTTAACACATTATTTATATGCTGTAAAATGTAATATTGATATAGCTATATCAGCAAAAAGCATATCACCCTATCGCCCCGAAATATTTGTCCCTGGAGCGGTTTACAGCCGCGACGAATTCACGGTCAAAGTCGGATAAACGGTAATCTCTGCGGTATATCAGTACGTCCTTGTATGGTTTGTCGCTGCCCTTGATTTTAAGTTGAACCAGCCCGTAATCCTTGAGGAGCTCCTGCGGTACGGGGGACACCCACATGAATGTATCCGGAACTGTTCCGAGAATCGCAAACTGCGTACCGCGCTCGTAGACGTATATCCGCCGGTCGATGAACTCGGTAAGCTCCGACTTTCTGACATCTATCATGGGGACCGATGGCACATAAGGGTCAGCGTGGCAGACCTCAATGTACTCTGCGAGGTCGTCAAGACAGACCTCTTCCCTTTGGGTCAGCGGGTTGTTCTTTGATATAAGCAGAACATAGGTGAACTCCGCAACGGTCTCGCTTGTGAGCTTTTTGTCCTTGAAAAGGTCGCTGAAGTACTTTTCGTACGACGCCTGGTAGCGCACGATCCCGAGGTTGAAATCCTCCCTGACGACGCTGTTTATCGTGTTCATCGAGTTTGTCTCGCAGTAGTAGAATTCTGCAGGGGAGCCGGATTTTATGCAGCGCGAGAAGTCCGCCATTGCATAGCTGAGGTAGCTTGCCCGCGGAACGCTGACCGAAAAGCTCTGCTTTTTCTGCCTTCCGTTGTGGTATATCTGCTCCACTTCGTCGACCTTCTGCACGATCTGGCGCGCATATTGAAGGAATTCCTCGCCGTCCGGCGTTATTGAAATGCCCTTTGTTGTACGACGGAAAATGGTGATCCCGAGGGATTCCTCAAGCTCTTTGATTGCGCGGCTGAGGTTCGGTTGACCCATATAGAGGTTTTCCGCCGCCTTGCTTATCGAACGCGTTTTTGCCACTTCCACGGCATATTTAAGATGAAGTATGTTCAACTCAATTCCTGCCTTTCGTCGTAGTTTATAGAAATAATCAATGCTTGGCTGATAATTATTTATCAAATCAATGTAAAGCCCTCATTGACAAAAAATAAACAACTTGATAAATCCGGGTAAAAACATTCGCTCCTCCATTCTTTATTTGAAGAAGCGAATGCGATGAATACCGTTAATCTCTTTCAAGCGCCGAAATGCCGCTTCTGACCATCTTGACGATTCCGAACGGCTTGAGCAGGCTGATGAAGCTGTCGATTTTCTCGGGCTTTCCGGTGAGCTCCAGCATAATGCTGTCTTCTGCGATGTCCACGGACTTAGCGCGGAACAGGTTTGCGACCTCGACGATACCGCGTCTGTCCTCAACGGAGCGGCCGGCGCGTACGATGACATGCTCGCGGCATACTGCGTCGGTAAGGATCTTGACTTCCTTTACATCGTGGAGCTTCATGAGCTGGTTCTTGATCTGTTCAAGGACTCTCAGATCGCCCGCTACCACGATTGTGAGCCTGGAGATCTCGGGTACTTCGGTCTCGGCTGCGTTAAGGCTCTTTATATTGAAGCACCGTCTGCTGAAAAGGCTTGAAACTCTGAGCAGAACGCCTTCGTTGTTTGCAACTTTTACGGATAATACATATTCCTGCATGGATCACGCCTCCAGATCAATTGATGTAATGGGGTTAACGACCGGCTTTCCTGCGGGGATCATCGGAAGAACGTTGATATCTCTGTCAATACGCACTTCTATCATTACCGGCGCCGACTTCGATATACTTAGCGCTTCAGTGAGTACGGGGGTGATATCCTCGGTCTTTTCGATCACGAATGTCTTAACGCCGAAAGCCTCGCCGAGCTTGACGTAATCAATGTGACGAGCGTCAAGAGTGGTCTCGGAGAAGTGCTTGCTGTAGAAAAGCCTCTGCCACTGGCGCACCATTCCGAGAACGTTATTGTTCATGACGATCTCAATGATGTTGATGCCGTGTGCAGCCGCGGAAATAAGCTCGTTGAGGTTCATTGCAAAGGAGCCGTCTCCCGCCATGTTAACTACGGTCTTGTCTGGGTTGCCGGTCTTTGCGCCGAGGGCGGCTCCGAGGCCGTATCCCATAGTTCCCAGACCGCCCGAGGAGATGAAGCTGCGCGGGTTTCTGCACTTGTAGTACTGTGCCGCCCACATCTGAGTCTGACCTACTTCGGTGGTGATTATAGCCTCGCCGGAAGTGAGCCTGTCGAGTTCCTCGATAACCGCCTCAGGCGTAACGGGAAGCTCCTTTGTGCCTTCCTGAACAGGCTCGCCGAAGTCGCCGCCGAGTACCTCCTCGCACCACTCCGGGTGGGACTGCTGCGCGATTTTCGCGTTGAGCGCAGAGAGAACAGCCTTTACATCACCGGAAACGGTAACGTCAACGTCGATATTCTTGTTGAATTCAGCGGGGTCTATGTCGATGTGAATGATCTTAGCCTGCTTGCCGAAAACGGAGGTATCGCCGGTAACGCGGTCGGAGAAGCGCGTGCCGATTCCTATGAAAAGGTCGCAGTTGTTGAGCGCGTAAGCTGCCTTGACGGTTCCGTGCATTCCGAGCATGCCTATGTAGCGGCGGTCGGTCTCGTCGTAAGCGCCCTGACCCATCAGCGAGCAGGAAACTGGCGCGTCGGTCAGTTCTGCGAGCGTCTTCAGCTCTGCTGAGGCCTCGGAAGCGATAACGCCGCCACCCGCGTAAATGTAGGGCTTCTTTGCGTTAGCAATGAGTTCAGCCGCTGCGCTGATCTCGTCCTCGCTGAGGGGAGCCGCTTCGAACGGCTTCTGCGCCGGGGCAGGGGTATACTCTGTGAAAGCCTGGGTGATATCCTTCGGAACATCGACCAGCACCGGACCCTTGCGACCGCTCATAGCGATCTGGAACGCAAGGCGGATAGTATCAGCAAGCTCGTCAACGGACTTTACGATGAAGTTGTGCTTTGTGATGGGCATAGTAATTCCGGTGATGTCCACCTCCTGGAAGGAGTCCAGACCCAGCAGACCGCAGGAAACGTTGCCCGTGATGGCTACCAGCGGGATAGAGTCCATGTAAGCTGTCGCAATACCCGTAACGAGGTTGGTAGCGCCGGGTCCGGAAGTAGCAAGCACGATACCGGTCTTACCGGTGGAGCGTGCGTAGCCGTCGGCCGCATGGCAGGCGCCCTGCTCATGGCAGGTAATTACATGCCTGATTTTGTCGCTGTACTTGTACAGACTGTCGTAAATATTGAGAACAGCGCCTCCCGGATAGCCGAAAATAGTATCCGCGCCCTGTTCGAGCAAGCACTCAACGATTATATCTGAGCCGCTCAGTTTCATTCATATCACCTTTCTCTTTGTTTATATTATGACTGCCGCTTTTAGCTAAAACAGTATATACTTTTATTTTACCACAGACTAAGTATATTGTCAACGACATATCAGCTATTTTTTCGACGCATAGCTGAATTTTTAATGAAAAAGGCAGAAGCTGGTAACTTCTGCCTTGCATATTATCCGTTTGAAAGCGCGAACGCAACGATCGCCGATAGATTTTCTTCGCTGACGTAGTCGCAGCCGTTTTTCAGAATGTTTATCATTTCCTGAGTTCCGGGCTTGTTCTGCTTTTCAAGGTCGGTGCAGATGGTCTTGAGGAGCTTTCTCTGGAGCCATTTCAGCTTGTGATAGTCAAGAGCGCCCCTGAGGTAGAATATCGGGATATCGGTCGGGTTGTTCTCATGCAGTATCTTGTTGTATATCTCGCCGGGAGGGTTCATGCCGACTGCGCCTGCGCAAATAAGGTTCCAGCGCTTCTGAGCCCTGGGGAGTCCCTGTATCTTGTTCGCGAAAATCCATCCGATGAATATTGCCTCTTCGTCCCGGGGAATAGCCTTGACGGCTTCCTTATAGGAATAAGCCGGAACACCCAGCTTTGAAGCCAGCATTTCAGCGTATCTTCTCGCGCTCCCCGCGTTGCTTTCATAAATTACTGCTTTCATGGAGTATGTCCCTTCCTGCTCATTGTCTGCGCGTCCGCAGTTCCTTTTTATGGTTTTTGTCGCTGTACATAAGCTCGTCGGTCATGCGGATCATGTATTCCAGGTCAGCAGAATCGGTCAGATCGAACGACTTTATACCCACGCTGGCTGAGATCTCAAATTCCTTGCCGGAGATGGAATTCAGGTTTTCAAGGTAAGCGTCCACAGACCGGTAGATTTCCTCGGAACTTATCGTGCCCGGAATGACCGCGACCATCTCGTCTCCGCCCCAGCGGACACAGAGCGCGTTTTGCGGGCAGCACGACCGGAGCGCGTCCGCAACTGCGCAAATCGCGTAATCGCCGTCGTCGTGCCCGTAGTTGTCGTTGATGTGCTTCAGCCCGTCAAGGTCTGCGAGGATAACCGTCATGGTTCCGCTGCACTTTTTCAGCAGCTCCGGATAGAGATTCTTGAGCGCGGCGCGGTTAAGCAGGTGAGTCAGACCATCGCAGCGGTACATTTCCTCTATCTTTTCGGTCAGATAATGCTGATACTGCTTTGAGCGGAAAGCTCCGAATGCGGTGTTGAGCGTGCTTGTTATCTGGAAAGTCTTATAGTAGTTCTGAATATCGTAGTTGTGGTAGCTGAAGCACAGAAATCCCATCGGAACGCCCATGTAGTTCAGCGAAAGAAAAATGAGCGGCTCCTCGTGCTCTGTCAGCATGTCCTTCAGGTTTGGGTGGAGGTCGGATTTCCTCATGTCGTCTATTCTGCCATGCATGGGGAAATTCGTGTTGTAAATGATTTTGAGCAAGTCGGAAAATACGGAGTCCGAATGTTTCCTGAGCGGGTCAAAGGTGCGGTCGGTGCACTCCGGGTTTAGTGCGATCACCATATCGTAAAAATCGTACTTATCCAGCACGTTTGCGACCTCTGAGAAATCCTGACATTCCAGTATGCGGGATATCATGCGGAACATGTGTTCTTCCTCGATCTGGTAGCGGTTGAACGAGTTGTTGATGTAGGAAAGTTCCTCAGAGGCGTTGAGTTTTACGGAAGTCGTGCAGCCGCAGCTTTCGGAAGCCTGAAGCTCAGGCACCACAAGAACGCTCTCTGGAACCGCTCTGCCGGAGAGCATCTGCATTATCGTGTCCGAGACAGTCTGCGCCAGGTGCTCGCTGCTGCAAAGGCAGGTAGTTATCTGAGGGATGCTGTATCTTATTTCGTTTATGCCGTCAAAGCCCGTTACGATTACATTTTCGGGGATTTTGATTCCGTGCCGTTTCAGAACCGACACAGTAGTGATCGCCATAGCGTCGTTGACGCAGATTATTGCCTGAGGAAGTCTCCGGCGGCGCACGAAAAGCTGTTCCACAGCGCTTTCAGTAGGAACGCTCCAGAATTCTCCGTAGCTGATATCATCATTGCCGAAATCCACGTCATATTCAGCGGCGACCTTCCTTACCACATCAACGCGTGCCTCGGAAAATTCATTACCTTTTATTCCCGCGATCATGTGGATATTTTTCACATTGTGGTCTGCGATAACGTGACGGACGATTTTTTCAAATCCGGCGGTGTAGTCGAAAGTGATTTGTGTGCAGCCGGGGTACTGCGCTCCGATGGTGATCACGGGAAGCCCGTGCGCCCTTGCGTCCAAAATTATACGCCGGACGGTATCCTTGTCCTTGATGGCTTCGTCGTTTATTACAACCGCGTCGGTTATATCGTAGTTGATCAGGTCAAAGACCGCTTTCTCGCCCTGTTCGTCAATGGAGTTCCAGAAAAGCTCAGACGGAGTGGAGTATACAAGCAGCCGGGCATTGCAGGAAGCAAGGCATTTTGCAAATGTTGTTATGAATCTGTGATTGGTCGCCTCGTGTATTTTAGGAGTGCAAAGCGCCACAATTGTTTTTCCGTAAAGCACAGGAAATCTCCTTTGCAAATTCATGATGTTGTCACGCCAGGGATCTGATCTAATGTAAGAAATATTATCGATTCTATTATATCACAAGATTTAGGAAATTTCAATACCGATGATAAAATTTTCTTTGGTGCAAATCTACCATTACTTAAAATAGTATGTCCTTGTTCGGCATAATTGTATAATCAGCCTGAAAAATCGTACAAATCTATCATGATTATTAAATCTGTCAAAAAAACCTTATAAACAAGTTTAATCTTGTACGTTTTTGCCACTTTACAAATCAAATATTTCTGGTATACTAACAGTAAACGTTTTCAAAGACCTGCGCAAAAGAAAGGAACCGCGCAGGCAAAAGGGAAGGGGAGATAGTATGTTTCTTTTCAGATGGCTGTGGAAGAACATGAAGGGCTGCCGCGCGATATACATACTCGCGCTGTGCATTACGGTAGTGTGCCAGTCGATGTACATAATCACACCGTATTTTACGCAGCAGATAACCGATACGTTCATAGTAAACGAGAACGCGCTCCAGAATTTGGAGGAGCACACGGACGTGCTGATTTTCATGCTGGCGGCAATGGTAGGATTCACTCTGCTTCGCTGCGGATTGCAGTACGGAAGCAACATGATGTACGTCGCAGGCCCTGATCTATCGCGTCAGGAAAGTGCTTTTCGACAAGATAGAAAATCAGGACGCGGCGTTCTATAACGTATACCGCACCGGCGACATCATGACCCGCGTTTCAGCCGATCTTGACATGGTGCGTCACTCCATCGCATGGATAATCAAGACCATCGTTGAGTGCATCGTGCTGTTCTCGGCTTCGCTGATATTTTTCTTTACCATGGATTGGCTGATGGCGCTTTGTATGATTTCGCTGACTCCGGTGATACTGTTGATCACTTGGCTTTTCAAGCGCAGGGTGGGCCCCCTTTACGTTGATCTTCGCGAGAAGCTCTCCAGAATGAACACCGCCGCCGAGGAGAACATCTCCGGCAACCGCGTGGTAAAGGCGTTTGCCCGCGAGGACTACGAAATGAATCGGTTCGACGAATTCAGCCAGGAGTACAACAAGGCAAACAAGAAAGCGGCGTTCATGTGGCTGAAGTTTTTCCCGTACCTTGAGGTCACTGCGCAGTCGCTGTCTGTTGTAATGCTAATCGCCGGCGGACTTTTCGTAGTGTTCGGACGTATCACAATGGGGCAGTATGCGGCTTTCTCGGGTCTTATCTGGACGCTTTCCAACCCGATGAGAACGCTCGGGAACATTGTTAACGACCTCCAGCGCTTCACCGCTTCCGCCAACAAGATAATCGAGATCTACTACGGAAGCCCCCGCATAGTCGACCGCAACGACGCGGTAGACAAGCCCGGCAGATTTGACGGCAAAATCGAGTTCGACCACGTCAGCTTCTCTTACGACAACACAGAGGTGCTCAAGGATATCTCCTTTACAGTGGAGCCTGGAGAGACCGTCGTAGTAATGGGCGAGACAGGCTCGGGCAAGACTACTCTTGCGGAGCTTATACCGCGTATCTATGATGTAAACAGCGGCGAGGTCAGGGTCGACGGAGTTAATGTGACCCACCTGAAACTCAAGCAGCTCCGCCACAATATAGGATTCGCAACCCAGGACGTGCTGCTGTATTCCGATACGATAGACGGCAACATCAGTTTCGGTGATTCCGATATGCCCGAGGAGGACGTTGTAAAGTACGCAAAGGCGGCAGACGCGGACGGTTTTATCAGGAAGCTTTCCGATGGTTACGAGACCATCGTCGGCGAGCGCGGCGTGGGACTTTCCGGCGGACAGAAGCAGCGAATCTCCCTTGCAAGAGCGCTTGCGGTAAAGCCTTCGATACTGATACTCGACGATACGACCTCCGCAGTCGACCTGGAAACTGAAAAGCATATCCAGAACGCTCTTGCAAACCTTGATTTCCCCTGCACGAAGCTGATAATCGCACAGCGTATTTCCACGGCGAAGTACGCCGATAAGATAATCGTGCTGAAGGACGGAAAGATATCCGAGCAGGGAACACACGAAGAGCTTATAAAGCAGCACGGCTACTACCGTGAAGTATTCGATTTGCAGAAGTAAGGAGGGATACAGATGGCTAGAAATAAATTCGACGTCGACGAAGTACTTGAGACCCCGTTCGACATACGGCACCTGAAACGTTCGCTGGTTTATGCGGCAAAATACAAGAAGCGCATCGCGATATCCCTGATACTCAGCGCCCTGGGCTCTGTGATAGGGCTGTTATCGCCGCTGATAGTTCAGAATGCGATTGATAATTACATGATTCCGGTCGACCAGGCTTCCGCCGTGGCTCCGGACGACCGCGTGAAGTACATCATACTGAGCGGAGCGGCGGTTTTGGCGTGCATTATCGTGAGCGTTATATTTGCGAAGATACGTTCGGTGATGATGACTAAGGTGGGTCAGGATATCGTCTACGATATCAGAAAGGACCTTTTCGAGCACATGCAGCGGCTCAGCTTTGAGTACTACGACAGCCGCCCGCACGGCAAGATACTTACCCGAATCATCAACTACATCAACGCGATATCCGACATGATGACCAACGGACTTATCAACTTTATCCTTGAGATAATCAACCTGGTGTTCATCACAATATTCATGTTTTTCGTGAACTGGCAGCTCGCGCTTGTTACCATGGCTGGGCTTCCTGTGTACGCATTCATAATGCTGATTATCAAAAACGGTCAGCGTAAGGCGTGGCAGCAGGTTTCAAACAAGAGCTCCAACCTCAATGCGTATCTGCATGAGAGCATAGTCGGCGTAAAGATATCCCAGATGTTCACCCGCGAGGAAGAAAACGCTGAGATCAACGATAAACTCGCAAAGAAGTACAAAAAGGCGTGGATGAAGGCAGTTTCCTATTCAAACCTAGTATGGCCGAGTACCGATGTTGTGTCCATCATCGTCAGAGCGTTCATCTTTGTGGTTGGACTTATAGGAATGCGCGGCATGGTGTCGTTTGGTACGATCATTGCAATGACGGATTATTCCGCGAGATTCTGGCAGCCGCTGATGAACCTCTCCAACCTGATGAATACCTTTATAAACGCAGTCGCAAATCTCGAGCGTATCTTTGAAATGATGGACGAGCCGGTAACAGTCGACGACGCTCCCAACGCGGTTGAAATGCCCGAGATACACGGAGATGTACACTTTAAAGATGTCACCTTCGCATATGAGCCGGGAATCAACATTCTGGAACATCTGTCGTTTGACGTAAAGGCAGGCGAGAGCGTAGCGCTTGTAGGACCTACCGGAGCCGGTAAAACGACGATAGTAAACCTGCTGTCGAGATTCTATAACCTGAGCGGCGGAGAAGTCCGCATTGACGACAGCGACATTTCAAATGTAACGCTGCACTCCCTGCGTTCGCAGATGGGCATAATGCTTCAGGACAGCTTCATATTCAGCGGAACAATCCGGGACAACATAGCATATGGAAAGCTTGACGCCACAGACGATGAGATCCGGACAGCGTGCTCAATAGTCGGTATCGACAACTATATTGAGTCGCTGCCTGACGGATACAACACGGTGGTGAACGAGCGCGGCTCGGGACTTTCCCAGGGTCAGAAGCAGCTTATAGCGTTTGCAAGAACGATAGTTTCAGACCCGAAGATACTTGTGCTTGATGAAGCGACTTCCTCGATAGATGCCATGACCGAGAGATATTTACAGCATGGCCTTGATCACCTGATGCGCGGCAGAACGTCGTTTATAATCGCGCACCGTCTTTCCACGATACGTAGCTGCGACCGGATCATGTACGTTTCCAACAAGGGAATAACCGAAGCGGGAACGCACGATGAGCTGATGGCGAAGAAAGGCGATTATTACAAGCTTTATACTGCGCAGTCGGTATAATAGAAAATCGCTCCGGGTTTCCGGAGCGATTTTTTTAGAGGTGACCTTATACAAAAATGCGCCGCAGGATATGCGGCGCAAATTATTTGAGCTATTAAGATTAAGCCTTGCCAACAGAACCGAACAGTTCCATCTTCTCCTTAACCTTAGCCTTGATAGCCTCGGTACCGGGTGCGAGGAGCTTTCTGGGATCGAAGCCCTTGCCCTGGAGATCCTTGCCCTCTTCGATGTACTTTCTTGTAGCTTCCTGGAATACGAGCTGGCACTCGGTGTTAACGTTGATCTTAGCAACGCCGAGAGAAATAGCCTTCTTGATCATATCGTCAGGAATGCCAGTGCCGCCGTGAAGTACGAGAGGCATGTCGCCAACTTCTGCCTTGATCTTAGCAAGCGTATCGAAGGAAAGCCCGGGCCAGTTTGCGGGATACTTGCCGTGGATATTACCGATACCAGCAGCCAGCATTGTAACGCCCAGGTCAGCAACCATCTTGCACTCCTTAGGATCAGCGCACTCGCCCATACCGATAACGCCGTCTTC